>Ga0256831_1001607_pt1 | contig 11906 bp, 9 predicted proteins | sample 132544metaG_FD_189087 | JGI IMG/M metagenome (GOLD analysis project Ga0256831, IMG submission 189087) | Hydrothermal vent microbial communities from Lau Basin, Pacific Ocean - 132-544 | ecosystem: Environmental > Aquatic > Marine > Hydrothermal vents | place: Pacific Ocean: Lau Basin | collected... | reverse complement strand
CCACCGTTTTTTCTCTGCAACTGCTTATGACATCGAAAAAATATTCAATATCTTCATATAGTCTGTATTTCTCGTGACTTTATCCTGTCTTAATATACCTCACTCAAGTAATTTGTTTTTCTGTGAAAGTCTCAAGATTGGTAGCGAAAGATGATGAATAAAAACACCCAAAAACGTGCTATCGATAGTAAAATAAAAGGTGATGATACTGAACAGCTTGCTTGTGATTATTTACAGGCAAACGGTCTGCATCTGCTACAGCGTAATTTTTTCAGTCGTTATGGCGAAATTGATTTAATTATGGGTGATGGTAATACTGTCGTTTTCATTGAGGTACGTTATCGCAAGAACCGCCAGTACGGTGGTGCTGCAGCCAGTGTTACGCTAGCTAAGCAACAACGTATTATTAAAACAGCACTTCATTATCAGCAGAAAAATGCACCGCAAGATGCAATGCGTTTTGATGTGGTTGCTGTTGAAGGCAATACCTCCCAAATAGAGTGGATTCAAAATGCATTTTATGGGTTTTAGCTATATGCCTATAAAATATTTCAATTAGTGGTAAAAAACATAGCCATATCAAAACACTATACTCTAAAACATCCTTTTTCATTCAGCAAACATTCAGCATATCCCGAAATGGAGGTTGCCCAATTCAGCATTCTCAGACAAAATGCTACCCTCAATTTTTATCAATATTACATACTGTTGACGTTAATGACGCTAGTAACATGTTGATATAATAGGCGATTAAATTACCTCTGCTCAAAGTGTAGTACACATAATTTTATGCCACATTTCCGCTTTATAATTTGCCACCTACAAAGACAGATATTGATGCTGACTGCTTTTTATAGGAGTTAGTAAAATATAATTCAAGGACAATAATAATTTTTTTTGCAGGGACAATAATTATCACCCATCACACAAATTATCTAAAAACTCTTTAAGGAGATTTATAAATGTCAGATCGTAGCCAATTGGCAAACGCTATTCGCGCATTAACAATGGACGCTGTTCAGATTCCTAATTCAGGACATCCAGGAGCACCAATGGGAATGGCAGATATTGCCGAAGTTCTCTATAACGACTTTATGAAGCACAACCCAACGAACCCAGATTGGGCTGATCGTGACCGCTTTATTATGTCTAATGGTCATGGCTCTATGCTGCCTTATTCTGTGTTGCATTTGACTGGCTATGATTTATCCATTGAGGATCTTAAAAGTTTCCGTAAATTACACTCTAAAACGCCAGGTCACCCTGAGTATGGTTATGCGCCTGGTATTGAAACCACAACAGGGCCTCTAGGACAAGGTATTACGAATGCAGTTGGTTTTGCACTGGCTGAAAAAGTAATGGCGGCACAGTTTAATAAAGACGGTCATGAAATTGTTGACCATAACACCTACGTTTTTCTAGGTGATGGTTGTTTGATGGAAGGTATCTCTCAGGAAGCAATCTCACTAGCAGGGTCTTTTGGTCTGAGTAAGTTGATCTGCTTCTATGATGATAACAATATCTCTATCGATGGTAATGTTGATGGCTGGTTTGCTGATAATACGCCGATGCGTTTTGAAGCGTCTAACTGGCATGTACAGTCTATCGATGGACATGATGCTGACGCTATCAAAGCCGCAACAGAAGCTGCAATTGCATCCGATAAGCCTTCTCTAATTTGTTGTAAAACAATTATTGGTAAAGGTATCGGCACAGCGGGCGATAAGAAAGAAGGCGGACATAATATCCACGGTGAAGCCTTAGGTGAAGCAGCACTTGCGGATGCTCGTAAAAATATGGGTTGGGATTATGCTCCCTTTGAAATTCCTGATGATGTGTATGCAGGTTGGGATGCTAAAGACGCAGGGAAATCAGCAGAAGCCGCGTGGGATGAGAAATTTGCAGCCTATGCAAAAGCATTCCCAGAGGAAGCCGCAGAATTTACACGTCGCATGGCGGGTGATCTTCCTGCTGATTTTGAAGAGCAAGCACAGAAGTTTATTGCAGAAACGAATGAGAAAGCAGAATCTCCAGCAACACGTGTTGCCTCTAAGGGCGCGCTAAACGGGTTTGCACCGATGCTTCCTGAGTTTTTAGGTGGTTCTGCTGATCTATCACCATCAAATAATACCTTCAATGATAAGTCAATTCGTATCAATGACGATCATGGCTCTGAAGAAATGAATTTTGCAGGTAACTATATCTCTTACGGTGTGCGTGAGTTTGGTATGTCTGCCATTATGAACGGGGTCACACTGCATGGTGGTTTAATGCCTTATGGTGCTACTTTCCTCATGTTCTCTGAGTATGCGCGTAACTCATTGCGTATGGCTGCCCTAATGAAGATTCGCACTATCTTCGTTTACACCCATGACTCTATTGGCTTAGGTGAAGATGGACCGACCCACCAATGTGTTGAGCAAATCCCAACACTACGTATGATTCCCAACATGGCAGTGTGGAGACCATGTGATACGGTTGAAACCGTGGTGGCATGGAAAGATGCGATTGAAAATGATAAGCGTCCATCGACTTTAGTCTTCTCTCGTCAAAACCTTCCTTTCCAAGTACGTGATGAGGCGACGATTGCGAATGTGGCTAAAGGCGGTTATATCCTTAAAGATACCGATGGAACACCTGATGTTATCGTGATTGCAACAGGTTCAGAAGTACAGCTAGCAATGGAAGCGGCAGAAGCCTCTGATAAAAAAGTCCGTGTTGTTTCTATGCCTTCTGTTGAAGTCTATGAAATGCAAGATGATGCTTATAAAGAGTCTGTTCTTCCTACTGCTGTGACTGCGCGTGTTGCGGTTGAAGCTGCGATTATGGATGGCTGGTGGAAATATGTCGGTATGAACGGCAAAGTGATTGGCATGAAAACTTTCGGTGAGTCAGCGCCAGCACCTGAGCTATTTGAATACTTCGGTATTACAACAGACGCTGTAAGCAAAGCAATTAATGAAGTTGCTTAATTAGCTAACTTCATCGTAGCCCGTATGAAGCTTTGCGAAATATGGGGAACTGTATTCTGGCACATTAAGGATTGATATTGTGCGCGATCAACTTTTCCCTTATTTCCATTGCACTCCATACGAGCTATAACTACAAACTCCTTTCTATTGGGTTAGCTTTAGAGAAAGGGGTGTATTGATTTTATATTTAGGGTTTAATAAATTTTTGATAAAAATTATTTTTTATCAATTTTCAGGAGAAAATACATGGCTACAAAAGTTGGAATTAATGGATTTGGTCGTATCGGTCGTATGGTATTTCGCGCAATTAAAAAAGACTTTCCAAGTCTAGAAGTTGTTGGAATTAATGATCTACTTGAGAATGATTATCTTGCTTATATGCTTAAGTATGATACTGCTCATGGGCGTTTTGACGGTGACGTAGCGGTTGAGGGTGATAACTTCATTATTGATGGAACACAAAAGATTCGTCTTTCTGCTGAGCGTAATCCTGCGGATCTAAAATGGGACGAGGTTGGCGCAGAAATCGTTATTGACTGTACTGGTTTCTTCTTAACACAAGAAAGCTGTCAGGCACATATTGATGCTGGCGCGAAGAAAGTTATTCAATCAGCTCCTTGTAAAGATGGCGGCCCCATGTTCGTTTATGGCGTAAACCATAAGGAATATGATGGACAAGCAATTGTTTCTGGTGCTTCTTGTACCACGAACTGTCTTGCTCCTATCGCTAAAGTTATCAATGATAACTGGGGACTAAAGCGTGGTCTTATGACAACAGTTCATGCAGCCACTGCATCACAAATGACGGTTGATGGCCCCTCTAAGAAAGATTGGCGCGGTGGACGTTCTGTCTTTGAAAACATCATCCCTTCTTCAACAGGTGCTGCTAAAGCGGTAGGTGTTGTATTGCCTGAGCTTAACGGCAAACTAACAGGAATGGCTTTTCGTATTCCTTCCGTTGATGTTTCGGTTGTTGACTTGACTTGTGAATTAGACAAGCCAGGCACTTATGATGAGATTTGTGTAGCGATCAAAGAAGCTTCAGAAGGGGAAATGAAAGGCACACTCGCCTATACCGATGAGAAAGTCGTTTCATCTGACTTCCGTGGCTACAGCGCATCATCCATTTTTGATGCTGGCGCAGGTATTGCACTAGACGATACCTTCGTTAAAGTTGTTTCTTGGTATGATAATGAGTACGGCTACACCTGTAACATGCTTCGTTTAACTGAGCACGTTGCTAACAGTTAATTGAAGGCAGAATGTAGGTCGGGTTAGCTTATTGAGTCTAGCGAAATAATGTAACCCGACAACTTATAGCCTGTGTTGAGTGATAGCGAAACACAGGCTACAACTTCATCTATAGAATTATTCGCTAAACACTACACTATAGTTTTTATCCGATAGTTTTAGCTTAACACCACTACAATCTTTCCAAGGGGAACCCATGTCTATTATCAATATGACCGATCTTGATCTAAAAGGTAAACGCGTTTTAATCCGTCAGGATCTCAATGTGCCCATTAAAGACGGCAAAGTAAGTTCTGACAAACGTATTCGTGCATCAATGCCTTCAATTGAAACGCTAGTCAAAGCTGGCGCACAAGTAATGATTATGTCGCATTTGGGTCGTCCAACCGAAGGTTCTCCAGAAGAGCAATTCTCACTAGCACCTGTTGCTGAACATATGAGTGGTCTTTTAGGTAGTGATGTTAAATTAATCAAAGACTATTTAGATAACTCACCTGAGTTAAATGATGGTGATGTGGTTTTATTAGAAAATGTACGTTTTAACGAAGGCGAAAAAGCGAATGATGAAGTACTATCAAAGCAGTATGCCGCACTTTGTGATGTCTATGTGATGGATGCATTCGGGACTGCACATCGCGCACAAGCATCAACACATGGTGCAGGTCAATTTGCGCCAACCGCAGCAGCAGGACCTCTACTTGCAGGTGAGTTAGAAGCGTTAGGTAAGGCTTTAGATAATCCAGCACGTCCCTTTGTTGCTTTAGTAGGCGGTGCAAAGGTTTCTACTAAATTGACCGTACTAGACTCTCTATCAAAAGTGGTTGATCAGCTTATTGTCGGGGGGGGGATTGCCAATACCTTTATTGCCGCTGAAGGTCACAATGTGGGTAAATCACTGTATGAAGAGTCTTTAGTTGAAACCGCTAAAGAGCTAAAAGCAAACGCAGAAGCAAATGATGGCAGTATTCCTGTTCCTACTGACGTTGTTTGTGGCAAAGAATTCTCTGAGATGGCAGAAGCGACTACGATGAATGTTGCGGATGTTTCTGATGACGATATGATTTTTGATATTGGTCCTGACTCAGCAGAAGCACTGACAGAAATCATCAAAAATGCAGGCACTATCGTTTGGAACGGGCCTGTTGGCGTATTTGAATTTGACCAGTTTGGTGCAGGAACGAAAGCAATCGCTATGGCAATTGCGGAATCTGATGGATTCTCAGTTGCAGGTGGTGGTGACACATTGGCAGCTGTTGATAAATATAATATTGCAGATAAAGTATCTTATATTTCGACGGGTGGTGGTTCATTCCTTGAGTTCTTAGAAGGTAAAAAGCTACCTGTCGTAGCGATGCTGGAAGAGCGAGCTAAAGGATAATCACTTTAAGACAAAGCTACCGCTAAGTCTAAGTAGGAGAAAGAGGATGCAATAAATCTAACGCTTTTCTCGTTTATTTTGTTAGATTGATTATAGCCTCCTACTTAGACTCGATGGCTGTCGTTTTGAAAAACAACAATAAAGGACTATATCTTCCATGAGAAGAACAAAAATCGTTGCGACACTTGGACCCGCTACCAGTACCCCTGAGTCTATTGATGCTATTGTAAAAGCAGGTGTAAATGTGGTGCGATTAAATTTTTCGCACGGGTCATCTGAAGAACATAAATCCCGTGCAAAAATGGTGCGTGTAGCAGCAAAGAAAGCGAATCGTACCGTTGCTATTCTTGGTGATTTGCAAGGACCAAAAATTCGCACTGAGAAATTTAAAGAAGGAAAAATTAAGCTTAATACAGGTGATAAATTTATTCTTGATGCAGGATTAGCATCCGATGCAGGGGATCAACATCAAGTGGGTATCACCTATAAGAATTTACCTAATGATGTCAATGTCTCAGATGAGCTATGGCTCGATGATGGTCGGCTTGTTTTGCGTGTTACAGGAATTGATCAACAAAAAATTTATACGGTAGCGGTCAATAGCTGGGAACTATCAGATAATAAAGGCATTAACCGCCGTGGTGGTGGCTTATCTGCTGATGCGTTAACCGACAAAGATAAGCAAGATATTAAATTAGCCGCTGAAATTAATGTTGATTTTCTTGCCGTTTCTTTTCCAGAAAGTGGTAAAGATCTCAATCTTGCTAGAAAACTAATGGAAGAGGCGGGGGGGGATGCCGCTATTGTGGCTAAAATAGAGCGTGCTGATTCCTTCGTAGAACCTAACGAGGGTGAGGAGTCGGTATTAGATGGTCTTATTAAAGCCTCCGATGTGATTATGGTAGCGCGTGGTGATCTGGGGGTTGAAATTGGTGATGCTAATCTGCCACAAGCACAAAAAATGCTCATTAAACGCGCTAGACAATTAGATAGAGCCGTCATTACTGCTACCCAAATGATGGAAAGCATGACCACTAATAATATTCCTACCCGTGCGGAAGTTTTTGATGTTGCTAATGCTGTCAGGGACGGAACGGATGCAGTGATGCTATCAGGTGAGACCGCTACAGGACACAATCCCGCATTGGTTGTAGAAATAATGGGAAAAATCTGCTTAGAAGCAGAGCACTCGTCAGAAGTCACGCTATCAGGACATCGCCTAGGTGATAACTTCAAACGTGCAGATGAAGCGATTGCAATGGCGTCCATGTATATTGGTAATCATATGAATGTTAAGGCCGTTGCTGCGTTAACTGAATCTGGTGCAACTGCTCGCTGGATGTCTCGTATTAGTTCAAGCACACCTATATTTGCCTTAACCACCCATAACAAAACCTGTCGCCGCGTGACCATGTACCGTGGTGTCTATCCCATCTTATTAGAAGAAGAACTGACCAATCCAAGACAAGCGAATTGCGTTGCTGTGAATAGCTTGCTCGCTAGAGGAGAAGTTGAAGATGGTGACTTAGTCATCATAACAAAAGGTGATTTATTAGGTATCAATGGCGGAACCAATATGCTTAAAATCATTAAAATTGATGAAAATCCAGACCGCCATTAATGACTAGAAGACTATCCGAAAACTACCATGATCACTTCTTGCCTACTGCATGCAGTGTTTTTTAAAAATATAAAACGCACTATGTAGAAAACGCGGGGTCTTTAGTTTTCGGACTGCCTTCTAGGAACTCGTTTAGAATAGTAAGTTCACAATTACTTGTGAGGAATAGATTATTCAATGCATTTATTGGGAATTTAAACCTCAGTTTATTGTGTGAACTTGCCGTTTGCTGTACTGCCATCTAAATTACTGAATTATTTTTATTATTAACCCCTTAAGGAGAATCACATGGCTCTAATATCCATGCGCCAACTTTTAGATCATGCCGCAGAAAATAACTACGGTATGCCCGCATTTAATGTCAATAATATGGAGCAAGTCCACGCGATTATGCAGGCAGCAGATGAGACTAACTCACCTGTTATTATGCAAGGTTCAGCAGGCGCTCGTGGTTATGCAGGCGAGCCTTTCTTGCGTCACCTGATTATCGCTGCAACTGAAATGTATCCCCATATTCCAATCGTCATGCATCAGGATCACGGTTCTGAGCCAGCAGTTTGCTTACGTTCTATTCAGTCTGGATTCACCTCAGTGATGATGGATGGCTCATTAGAAGCCGATTGCAAAACCCCAGCATCTTTTGAGTATAATGTTGCCGTTACTGCCGAAGTAGTCAAAATGGCACATGCGGGCGGTGTATCTGTAGAAGGCGAGTTAGGTTGTTTAGGTTCACTTGAAACAGGTGAAATGGGTGAAGAAGATGGACATGGCGCTGAAGGTAAACTAGACCTTGATATGCTATTAACTTCTGTTGAAGAAGCGGCCGATTTTGTTAAAGCAACCAATGTTGATGCATTAGCAATCGCTATCGGCACGTCACACGGTGCTTATAAGTTTACTCAAGAGCCAACGGGCGAAATCTTGCGTATTGACCGCATCAAAGAAATCCATGCTCGCCTTCCTAATACGCATCTTGTTATGCACGGCTCTTCATCCGTACCACAAGATTGGCTTAAAATCATTAATGACTTTGGTGGTGATATGGGACAGACCTATGGTGTTCCTGTTGCAGAAATCGTTGAAGGTCTTAAGAGTGGTGTGACTAAAGTTAATATTGATACTGACTTGCGTATGGCATCAACAGGGTCTGTGCGTAGACATCTAAAAGATAACCCATCAAACTTTGACCCACGTAAGTTCTTGAAAGAAGCAACTAATGGTATGAAAGAAATCTGTAAAGCACGCTATGAAGCGTTTAATAGTGCAGGTCAAGCCAGTAAGATTACTAAAATCTACTCACTTGATGAAATGTCTCAGCAGTATGTTGCTGGTGATCTGGATCAAAAGATTTCATGATTTTAAGATGATGACTGAATAAATAAGAGGGATGCTAAGGACTAAGAATTTAATAAGACACGAAATTAACGGATGAATTTTCATTTTTGATCACTCAATCTCAAGAGGCGCATAGCAGAACTATGTAACGATTGAGATCGGATGATTAGGGATAAAAAGGCTGATGATAGTTTCAGGTACTATTGAATTCTTAGTCCTAATTAGCATCCCTTTTTTATTGGGTTACTGTTAAAATGCCTCCCGAATTATTTAACTCAACAAGGAATATCATGCCTTTTAATACAGAACTGACGTCAGAACTTAATGTCCTAATGCAATTTAACTTACTTAATGAACAGGATGGTATTAAAGTTCATCATGAAGCACCAAAGGAGACTATTGCGGCTGCAAAACGCCTATTTAGTAAAGGTTTAATCACACAGGATGATGGGGGGTATTTAACAGATTTAGGACGTAAAGCTGCTGAACATACGCAAGATTTGAAAACAATTTTAAAATAGTTTCGATCATGGGCATCTTTCACGACATAGAAAAGTAGTTTACACCTTTGTGGTCTGTATGAAGTTTACATACGATGGGATAGCGCGTTGCCACGACCTCCCGTATTCTGCCTAGGTTGCATACGTGCTACAGAATTGTCAACTGACATATGAAGGATGTCAAATAATGCCTTTAACTACCAGCGTGCTTTAGGAGTGAAAACTTTAGTTTTTCAGTCGGTAGGAGAGAGTATAAGTAATGCATCCACCCTATATTTTGGTTTATTGAAAACGCATAATCAAGTCTCCTCCCATCCAAAATAGCTGACAGGAATTTGTCATAAATAGAGAGTAGACTACGCCACATTAAAAATAACGATAGGAAATAGTTGTGCCAGAGAGAAAGGTTCCCCGCCGTAAAACAATTTTGCTTATTCTAGATGGATTTGGAGTAAATCCAAGCAAAAAAAATAACGCTGTTCATGAAGCAAATACACCCAACTTAGATGAATATTTCAGTAAATACCCACATACCACACTACAAGCCTCTGGTAGCTCAGTTGGCTTACCAGAAGGACAAATGGGTAACTCTGAAGTGGGTCATTTAACCATTGGTTGCGGCACTATTTTACGCCAAGATCTAGTCCGCATTGATGATGCCATTGCAGATGGAAAATTTGCAGAAAATGCTGTTTTACGTAGTGCAATGTTGCAGGCAAAAGAAAATAATCGCCCTGTTCATTTGTTAGGATTAGTATCAAATGGTGGTGTACATAGCCACGTCAACCACCTTTGTGCCTTGATTCGTATGTGCCAAGCAGAAGGTGTGATTCCTGCCATGCATATTATTACCGATGGGCGTGATACCTCTCCTAAATCAGCAATACGTTTTATTCAACAGCTTAGAGAAACGCTTAAAGATGCAAATGGCAGTATTTCTACCATGATTGGACGCTTCTACGCAATGGATAGAGATTCACGCTGGGAACGTACAGAACTGGCTTGGAATCTTATGGTAAATGGTAAAGGAACACCCATGAGCAGCGCTATTGATGCCATTGAAGCAAGTTATGCTGCTGGTAAAACAGACGAGTTTATTCCACCCTATATCATGGAAGGTGCGGCAACAATAGAGCCAGATGACTCGCTAATATTCTTTAATTTCCGTAATGATCGCCCTCGCCAGCTAGCTGAAGCACTAGGAATGGAAGAGTTCAGTTATTTTGAACGTAAAAACTATAAGCCAATTGTAGTTACCTGTATCACTGAATATGACAAAAAATTGCTAGCTCCCGTTGCCTTTAGACCAGAACGCCCAAGCACTAATTTATCACATACCATCTGCCTCTCAGGGTTTAAGCAATTACACTGTGCAGAAACAGAAAAATACGCACATGTCACCTTTTTCTTTAATGGCGGACGTGAAACACCGTATGCAGGTGAAGATCGTATTATGATCAGCTCTCCAAAGGTCGATACCTATGACCAAGCACCTGAAATGAATGCAGCAGAAGTTGCCGACACCATTATTGAAGCGGTCAATAAACAAGAACATTCTTTTATTGTCGTCAATTTTGCCAATGGTGATATGGTCGGTCATAGCGCTGTTCCAGAAGCCATTATTAAAGCCGTTGAAACACTCGATAAAGAAGCAGGTAGAGTGCTAGATGCCGCAGTAGAAAATGATTATTCAGTGATTTTAACTGCAGATCATGGTAATTGTGATGAATATATTGATCCCTTTACAGGTGAGCCAAGCACTCAACACACCGTTTACCCCGTGCCATGCCTGATTATAGATAAAGACTTTTGGCGCTTGCGTACCAATGCTGGTTTAAGTAGTTTAGCGCCAACCATTTTAGAGCTAATGGGACTAACGCAACCTAGCACAATGGAGGGTAAGTCTATTTTATTAGATATAATGACTAAAAATTAGCTCTGATTATTTTTGTTTTTTGTAGTGGCTACAAAATCAATTATAAAGGTCTTAATTACTTGGTTTGCCTGCAATAAAAAAGGCAAGTTAGAGATCGGGAAGTTGTTTCGTGCACGTTCCTTAGGAACGTGCACAGAATAACTTCTCAAAATTCTTCGTCATAGCTTCAGGAAGTTGCTCGTTGCTTAATTGCTCGGAGCATCCTTCATTAGATATTCCAGTGAAGCTCAACCTTGCGTCGTCCCCACTTAAACGCCTTGCGACGATCTTTTCCCATATAAATATCAATTCGTTTTTTCCAGCGCTTATTCATTTTATCTAATACTAAATATTCACCCGCTAAGCCTTTAATACGCACTTTAGAGCCATGCTTTAAACCATAGATCTTAAGCAAATCATCAGATACCGCAATGGCTTTCATACCAGGACGTAATTTATCCCCCCATGCCGCAATATTAGGCGTACTATCCGTCTGCGCCACATGAGATGTATAGGCAGTTGCTGTCACCTTTAACCTATTGGTACGTTTAGTCGTTCTAGTTTTTTTGTAAAAACTCATTTTTCTAAGATGTGCTTTCTTAATGAGCTTTATTTCAATAACTTTTAGCGCCTTCTCAATTTTGGCAACGTTCCCTCTAGTTGTAGAATCAATGGATTTATTATTGAAATTTCTATTTGGAGTAGCGAAACTAGAATTTGAAATAATACAGCTGATTACTAATAAAATTGCCATCATTAGTTTTATGGAAGAATACATGTTCATATGGTTAAAGCCATCCCTCACCGAGAGGGGTAGTTAATAATGGCGCGCATATTAGCATATACTTATTTACGAATGAAAGAAGAACCATCAATTTTTACGCCAAACGGCATAATTATGTAACTTTATGATTTGCATGTGAATTTTAATTAT
>Ga0256831_1001606_pt1 | contig 11906 bp, 13 predicted proteins | sample 132544metaG_FD_189087 | JGI IMG/M metagenome (GOLD analysis project Ga0256831, IMG submission 189087) | Hydrothermal vent microbial communities from Lau Basin, Pacific Ocean - 132-544 | ecosystem: Environmental > Aquatic > Marine > Hydrothermal vents | place: Pacific Ocean: Lau Basin | collected... | reverse complement strand
GATGACAATCCATCACTTGAAGACCGGCTGTTGACTACCGGTTATCTGTCTCCAGAAATGGCAAAAAAATTGGGTACCGTCGGTTATACGGGCAAAGCCAGCGGTATAGATTTTGATTTGCGGCGGGATCATAGATATCCTCCCTATAATCAATTAAAAGTTGAATCGCCCTGTTATCAACAAGGTGATGTAGCGACTCGTGTCCAGATACGAGCAGATGAAATTATTCATTCTCTGGATATCATTCAGGAAATTTTGCAAACAATGCCCGCCGGTAAAATACAGACAGGCTGGTCTATTCCAGGCAAAACGACAGAAGGACTGGGCTTAATTGAAGGCTGGCGTGGTGAAATAATCACCTACGTTCAGCTAGATGATAAAGGACTGGTATCACGTTTTTTTGCCCGTGATCCCAGCTGGCTGAACTGGCCGGCTCTGGAGCAGTTGATCCATAATAATATCGTGCCTGATTTTCCAGTCTGTAATAAATCCATTAATGGTTCCTATTCCGGTCAAGATCTATAGAACAGAAAAATGTTAAAAATACTGAATAAAATTCGTAAAATTGGTGTTATCACCGAACCAGCCCCAACCTTAGCCGCTGACCATGAGCTGGATGAGCTTGGCTTTAGGGTAAAAAAACAAATCGATCGTCATTTTGCCGGTAGCTTTGCCATACGCGCAGTTGATTCTGGATCCTGCAACGCCTGTGAACTGGAAATTCATGCTTTAAATAATCCTGTTTATGATATCGAACGTTTTGGAGTACATTTTGTTGCATCCCCTCGACATGCGGATGCACTATTGGTTACTGGTGGCGTATCGAGGCATATGGCAACCGCTTTAATACGCACCTGGGAAGCAACTCCTGCACCCAAATGGTTAATTGCCATGGGCGACTGTGCGATTGATGGTGGTGAGTTTGGCAGTTCCTATGCCAACATGGGTGGCGTTAGTAAAATATTACAGCCTGATGTCAGCATTAGTGGTTGTCCACCCACCCCTGAGCTTATTTTAAAAGCCATTTATCAATTATTACAGAGTAGTAATTAAGCTAATTAAGAAATTTAATTTCTTAATAACCATATTTTATCAATCTTTATAAATTTCAGGTATTTCTAAATGGATACAAATCAACTTAAAAATTCTGAGGCTAACTGGACACGTTTTTTCCCTTTCCTAGTCTGGTTGCCAACAATCACCCGTAACACGTTAAAAGCTGATTTTCTGGCTGGATTAACCGTTGCCCTGGTAGCCATACCCCAATCCTTAGCTTATGCTCAATTGGCAGGTGTTCCGGCTTATTATGGTTTATATGCTGCATTATTACCCGTCATTATAGGTGCCCTGATGGGTTCTTCACCTGTTTTATCAACCGGTCCAGTTGCAATGACTTCATTATTAACGGCCGCCAGTGTTATGACCCTGGCAAGCTATGGTACCGATCAGTTTTATACCTATGTCATTTTGATGGCATTATTGTCCGGTTTGATTCAAATTGCTTTAGGAATTGGGCGTATGGGGGTGTTAATTAACTTTCTATCCTATCCAGTGCTGCGGGGGTTTATCAATGCAGCAGCAATTATTATTGGCCTGTCTCAGTTACCTGCAATGTTGGGATTAAAATTAAAAAACAGTACCCACTTCCTTAGTGATGTATTGCACGTTATTGAGCATGCAGCATTTATGCATTCCCCGTCATTTTATTTCGGTGTCGGCTCATTAATATTACTGGCTTTAATGAAAAAATATACCCCCAAAATACCCAATGTATTAGTGGTTGTCACTATGTCTATTATTATTAGCCATTTTATAGGCTTTGAAGCCAGTGGCGGTGTGGTTGTGGGTAAAATCCCGGAGGGTCTGCCCAGTTTTTCTGTACCGGATATTGACTGGGTTGCCAGTATGCATATGCTGCCAGCCGCATTTGTCATTGCGATTATCAGTTTTATGGAAGCCATGTCCAGCTCTAAAATTATTGCCATAAAGACCCGTACCCGCTGGGATGAAAATCAGGAATTAATTGGCCAGGGCCTGGCAAAAGTGGTAGCCGCATTCAGTCATTCAATGCCTGTCAGCGGTTCTTTTTCTCGTTCAGCTCTAAACCTTACCTCTGGAGCCAAAACAGGTTTGGCATCAGTCTTTAGCGCACTACTGGTTGTTATTACCTTATTGTTTTTTACGTCTTTATTATATGATTTACCTAAGCCTGTTCTCGCGGCTGTTATTATGATGGCGGTATTCAGTCTCATTGATTTTTCAACCATAAGAGATATCTGGCATGCAAAAAGAGCTGATGGTATTGCGGGAATAGTTACTTTTGTTGCAACACTGGCTTTTGCTCCTAATATTCAAAATGGTATTTTAACCGGCATTACTCTTTCCTTAATCCTGTTTTTAATGCGCACAATGAAACCACGCATCGTTATTTTAGGCGAGGATAAAGATGGGGTTTTACGCAGTGCCCGTCGTTATAACCTGAGTAAATTAAGACCAAAAGTGACCGCTATCCGATTTGATGGGCAACTCTATTTTGCTAATGTCAGTTATTTTGAAGAAGCTATTTTATATCTGGTAAGTTACGATCCTGATTTAAAAGTTATTCTGGTCAGCGGTGATGCCATTAATGGTCTGGATTCATCGGGTGTAGAAATGTTAAAAAACCTTCTAGATCGACTTCAACAAAGCGGTATTACTCTGGCTTTCTGTAATATCAAAAAACCTGTTCAGGATGTCATTGACCGTACCATCCTGAAAGAAATGATCCCTCCCGAAAATATTTTTCCTTCGGTACACGATGGTTTGAAAGAGTTTGACAAACGCCTGGAAGAACAACAGGAAAATAACGAAGAACAAGAGAACAACAATGATAAAAAATAATCTTCGTTCCCTTATCCTTTTAAGCTCTGCTTTGTTGGCCAGCTTTCAGGGTATGGCGTTAGCGTCCTCATTGGCTACGACTAATAATGACACTCCCGTGGCATTAAAACTTCTGAAAAAAGAAGCTCAGGATGATGATCCCGGTGCTCAACTACTCTACGGTCTTGCTTATTTGAATGGCAATGACGGTCTTAAACCTGATGCAAAAAAAGCCGTGTACTGGTTGCGCCGCTCTGCCCGAATGGGAAATGCTTATGCTCAACTGATGCTGGGAAAAGCATTTGCTGAAGGTAAAGGGGTGGATCAGGATCTTAATCATGCCATTAAATGGTGGAATGAATCTGCCAACAAAGGGAATGCTCAAGCTCAATTCTTATTAGGAAGAGCTCTTTTACAAGGTAATCCATCAAAACAAACAAGCAGTGAAGCGATTAGCTGGTTGGAAAAATCCTCAGATCAAAACAATAAAGATGCACAGTACTATTTAGGAAAGTTATATCTGGAAGGTTATGCCATCCCAAAAAATGAAACTATTGCTCATGACTGGCTTACCCGTGCAGCAGAACTGGGCCATAGCGGTGCCATTGAATTATTAACCTTGCTTAAAGAGAGCGTTGATTTTACCCTGAAAGTATATGAGCAATCCTCCGGTGAATTAATAAAACGAGCTGAAGATGGTGATTCACAGGCTGAATATGAATTAGGTATCCGCTATGAAAGTGGCGCCTGGGATGTTCTTCAGGATAATAAAAAAGCCTTAAAATGGATCACCAGGGCTGCAAATAGTGGCAACCCCATTGCAATGGATACCCTCGCTGATATTTATCGACACGGTGATTTAGGGCTTCCGGTTGATATGAAAAAGGCACAGTTTTGGGGCAAAAAAGCCGCCTTAGCCAAGCGTTCTTCCAGTAAATAAAATTCTGGATTTAATGTCATCTACCCGCTTATATTATATTCATGACCCGATGTGCAGCTGGTGTTATGCTTTTAAACCAGTTTATCAGCAGCTGCTGAAGAAACTGCCGGACACTGTAAAAGTAAGCTCTTTACTGGGTGGCCTGGCTGCCGATACCGAACAGCCCATGCCGGTAGAAATGCAGCAGCAGTTAAAGAATACCTGGCAGCGGATTGAACAAAAAGTACCCGGCATACAGTTTAATTTCGACTATTGGAAGCACGCCAAAAAGACCAAACCCAGACGCTCAACCTGGCTCGCCTGTCGTGCTGTTATAGCCGCAGCAGCCATTAAACCTGAATTTGAATCGTTAATGATTGCAGGAATTCAGACAGCCTATTATCAACAGGCAACAAACCCGTCTGATCCTGAGACTCTGATTGAAATTGCTCAACAGCTGGGATTTAATGCAGAACAGTTTAAACAGCACTTAAATGCTGCAGCCACACAACAGGAACTGGACCGGCAGATTGCCTTTAGTCGACAACTCAATGTTAGTTCTTTTCCTTCACTGGTTTTACAGACAGAAACGAGTCACTGGCCCGTAAGTATTGATTATAATCATTATCAGCCAATACTGGATACCATTAATATGATACTGGACTTTGATTAATAAGAATCGTAACAATTCAGCATATTCATCTTTTGCCTGAGTTCGTCGTTATTATTATACTCTACCCTCTAAGGGGCACCTGGAAAGGGTCACAACATATTTATCTCATTGCCGAAAAGTAGCATGGCATTGAACACAATAACCCATCGTGTTTTGTAATGCCTGCAGAGACTTTTTCATATCTTTTGTTTTTAGAGTCTCAGCCAGTTCATCTGCACTTTTGTGGAACTGGAATCCAAGTGTTCTAAACCCTTCATTATTAAACATACTACACATTCTTTTCATTTCTGCCGTTAAACCAAGCTTAGTATGAGCAACCTCAGATGCTTTAATAAAGTTTTGTTCAGCAATTAAACCAATAATCGCCTGTACTGCCTCTACATGAGATCTCATATTCTCCAATTGATGTACTTTCATATGGGGAGGAAGATTAAGTGAAATTCGCTTATCATTAATAGTGTCATTCATCATCATACGGTGATTTACAATTACTTCTTTTTCTGATTGTGCATAAACTGGAACTGCATATAATAATAAAATAAATACTGTTGAAAATATATTTTTGAACATAAATACTCCGATATTTGATTGCATAGCTAACAATTAACATAACCGATAATACCCTGCTTATTATAACAATTAGCAGGGTATTATCAATTTCAAGCTGTATACCTGGCTCTCTTTAATAAAAAATCAGCACTTATTGTGCCTGACTATCTGGTGCTTGTGCTGGCTGTATTTGTGCCGCCTTCATTTGCGCGGCTCTTACCTGTGCTGCCCGGACTTCAGCGGCTTTCATTTCTGCTGCCTTCATTTGCGCGGCTCTTACCTGTGCGGCTCGGACTTCAGCGGCTTTCATTTCTGCCGCCTTCATTTGTGCGGATCTAACCTCATCGGTCATTCTCGAAGCACGAGGAACATATCCATATGGGCGTCCATAATACTGATTACCATAACGATTATTGCCATATCCCCTGAAATTATTATCCCAGTTATTATAACCATTTCCATATCCCTGTCCGGAAGCAGAACCACGAGTATTTCCACGACCACGACCTCGAGCACGTGATTTTATAGTGATCTCTATATCACCATCCATATCACTGTCCATACGGCCATCACCCCAGCCCCGGCCATAACCATTACCATAGCCATTATTGTACATATTATTATGCTCGGCCATCCCAGTTGGCATTAGAATTAGCGTCATCCCAGGATGCTCTGGCTGTCATATTTGCTGACATAAAAACCGTACTGCCAATGATGGCCCTTATTAATATTTTTTTCATTTTCTATCCTCGGTTATAATTATCATGCCAGACTATCAAAAGCAGCACCTGACTGGACAACACGAATAAATTATTGTAACTATTCAGCATGTTTAGATTTTGCCACAGTTCAAGGCACAATAGCTTTGCTACCTCAAAGAGGCGTCCGGAGAATGTGAGCATATACAAATATGTGACCATTCCCAACTGCCCCCTGAGCGTAGAGTACGAAACTAACGCACTCTCTTATTAACAGGGGCTGGGTAAAAAATGTATACGCTGAGTAGTTACCAATTATTTTTTATTCATTTATTCAATTTTAGACCAGTTTTTCATATTTAATCAAATGAATTCCAGTTAATCTATTAAGGAAATACCTTAAAAAAAGTCTACAATAAGATATAAAGATGCTATTTCAGCTTCATGTAAAGGAATTTAAATTGTAAATGAGTACAGAAACAGCAAACAATAATATAGATACAACAAGAAAAATAGCTGAACTGCTTTATTTACAGGCCCCCATTTCTAATGGGGCTATTTTAGCTGTTACCATACTCTATTATTTATTTCTCAAGAATTATACGGCTCCAGATATGCAATTTGTCTGGCCTGTTTTTATGCTGATAGCAGCCGGTTTGCGATTATTACTCTGGTATCAAAGAAAACTGACACCTGACAGACATTCAGATACTCGGTGGATTCAACTTTACACCCTGGCAACCGCTTTAACCGGGCTAGGCTGGAGCAGTATCCTGTTTTTGCCTTATACTCATCAGGATATCGCCCTTTATGTAGCCCTTTTAATGGTTGTTTTTGGTATAATAGCTTCAGCTTTACCCATACTCTCTGTTTATTTACCGGCATTTTTTGTCTATATCAGCCCAATAATTCTGGGCTTTTTAATCACCTTATATCAACATGATATTCCCGATTTACTGATACTGGTAACCATTATATATTTTGCCATGCTGTCATTTTTTGCCCGTAACACCCAGCAGCATATTATCAACTCCATTTACTTTGAACTGCGTAATCAGAACCTGATCAACAAACTTCAGGATGAAGTAGAACAGCGTGAAACACTGATTAAAGCTCGGACAGAACAGCTCCAGCAAAGCAACCAGGCCCTGATTAATTCTGAAGAACGTCTTAAAAATGTTATTAATAGCGCAGAACTGGGTTATTGGGATTTTAATTACCAAACCGGTCACCAGGAAGTGAATGACCGCTGGCTGGAAATGCTGGGCTTAAGCCGGGAAGATATTAAAAATACTGTCGACGACTTGAAATCACGTATTCACCCTGATGACAGGGAACGAATGCAAACGATAGTGGAACAGGCCATCATAAACCGAATACCTTATACAGTTGATTTTAGAATGAAACATAAGGATGGCCACTGGGTCTGGATACAGGGTTCCGGTTCTTTAGTTGAATACGATTCGGTGACTAATAAAGCACTTCGCCTATGTGGTACCCATCAGGATATCAGTTATCGAAAAATCATAGAAATGGAGCTGGAATACCAGGCAAAACACGATTATTTAACTAATTTATTTAACCGTGTTGAATTAGAAAAAAGTTTCCAGGAAGAAATAATCAGAGCAGAGCGATATCATCACTCCTTATCAATCTTTATGATTGATATTGATCATTTCAAAAAAATTAACGACAGGTATGGACACCAGTCCGGTGATAAAGTTCTGCAGAAGTTTGCAGCCTTTCTGCAGGACTCCATGCGAACCAGTGACTATATTGCCCGCTATGGCGGTGAGGAATTTGTAGTCATTCTACCGGAAACATCCACTGATAAAGCCAATGAACTGGCGGAAAGAATATTTATCAAACTTTCAGAATTGAATATTTCTCTCAATAAGAAACCTGTCAGGATCACCATCAGTCTTGGCATTGCATCCTACCCTGAGCATGGCAGCAGTTACGATAAACTGCTTGAAATGGCAGACTCGGCAATGTACCAGGCCAAACAGAACGGCCGTAATCATATTCAACAGGCTACACCTCACAATTAATATCCAGCAGCCTGTTTTATCTGTTTACTGTCTACTCTTTAAGCTTCCGGCATTCATTTAACATTTTCTGCATGCTTGTAAGTCCCAGTTTTCGACATAATTCAATATTTCTCTGCGGGATCTGCTCAGGCTGCGAATAATTCTGCAAAGCATGTTCCAGACTTTCTTCACAAATAATATGCAGCATGGGATAAGGGGAACGATTGGTATAATTAGCGGGGTCGTCAGGTTCTGAGTCAGCAAAACAATAATCAGGATGAAAACTGGCCAGCTGAAAAATACCTTCAAAACCTTGATCAAGAAGTAGTTGCGTGGCTATTTCAAGAAAATCCAGATAATCATTAAAATCCCCTCCAAGCTGTTGCAAAATAAACAGAGTGGTTTCAGTATCTGCATTATTATTCAGATATTCGCATTCTCGTATCAGGCTTTCCAGTGCCTCCTCAAAAGTATTGGCAGATTCCACAAAAAACCGGATCCGGTTCATGTTCCGCTCATTTTTTGCAAACGGGCAGATATTTTTTTCTATTATCACTTTGTCCAGCCAGCACTGTGTCTGTCGAATAATTATTTCATCCGTTTTCATCTATTGGTATCCGGATTTATGGTTTATAAATTTGACTCTAAGTCAGAATTACTTTACTATCAGCGCCCTATAAAAACCAGGCAAATCGGTATGTTTTATTAAAAATACTCTAATTAACAGCCCTGGATATTAGCTTAAAAGAGGGGCAATCTGTCATTCTGCTGTCATAAATATCTGTTAATTTAGTTACCAGTTTACACGATTCATCTGACAGTTGGGAACGATAGGATATTTTATGAAATTTATTCCGAGGGGCAGATAATAATGGTTTATTGCGACAAAACATTTTCCTATAGAAGGCATCTCCAGCTCAGCTGGATAAAACTTAAACAATTACCCGAACTGCTGTCAGCTATGAGGTATATACTGGAAAAGCTGATTATTTTTCTGCTTCCAGTACCATTATTATTCCTCATTATTGGTACCAAAGGTATTATTGAAAAAGATTCTCCGGAAAACCTGGGGTCTATTAACTCCCTAAGTCAGAGCTTTTTTAATTATTTTGAAATGCACACCCTGATTATTTCTGGGGCTCTGGGTATCACCTTTATAGTCTGGCTATTTACTCGCAATATGTGGCATAAGTAATAATAATTAACAACATTTTTTAATAACAGCTTACCAGCCAGTCGGGTAGAATTTTGCTGATATCATTGAGCTGCCGATCCTTTTCTCCGGCATCAGAACACATTGACTCCAGAAATTCCCAGAATTGTCTGGAGTGATTCATATGGCGTATATGCGCCAACTCGTGCAATAACACATAATCCATTAATTCCGCTTCCAAAAAGATTAAGCGATAATTTAGATTAATATTTTTTTTTTCAGAACAGCTACCCCAACGAGTCTTTTGTGCCCGTACAGTCAAACGCTGATAAGGCAGTTTAAACTGGCGGCTGAACCCATTCAGGCGATTTTTCAGAAAAGTATAGGCATAGACCTTAAAAAACTGTTCCAGTAACTGAAAAATATCTGTCTTATTAGCCACATTACCAGTGACCTGCAAGGTAAACTCATCACTATGATAAAGTACCAGCTCCTGACTGTCTGACTGGGAAATATAATTAATTATAAAGCTCTGCTGCAGTGCTTTCAGTACAATATAATCGGGTAGAACAGTATTATCCGGATGCGGTTTCTTTTTTATTTCTGCCTGCAGCTTATGTAGCGTTGAACGGATCCACTGCTGCTGTTCATAGACAAATTCCGGTACCCATTGACTGACCTGCCTGCGACTCATGGTTTTAGGCACCACGACCACAACCCCTTTATTTAGAGAAATCCGTATACGCATATACTTTGCACGTTTAGAGACTTCAATTTTATATGACGGTAGAGCATCCATATTCCGAGTTTTTACCTGAGTAAACATAAATTCTTTCATTTTCCTGGAATAAACAGTGGTATAGGTTTTAACCTTGTATATTAGAATTTTACAGCGTTAACTGCTATGCTTTATATAATTATAAAAATTATATCAGAAGGCTCGCATCAGAAGCTAATGGCAGAACCCATATCCACTGAATATATAGAACTAAAACGCTCCGTTGACCTGCTTGAACTGGGGATGTTTGTCTCCCGCCTTGATTGCCCCTGGGAAGAAACCGACTTTATTTATCAGGGCTTTCAGATCAATACCGTTGATGAGCTGCATGCTCTGAAGGAACAATGCGAATATGTTTACGTTCGCGCTGCCAGACAGAAATGGCAGATGGAACAGGACAATCAGACTGATGTTCCGGAAAAAATTTCCTATATTAATAAGATTCCAATCAATGAAGAACTGAATAATATCCGTTCTTCCTATAAAGATGCCTGTTCCCAGATGGGAGCTATTCTTGATACTATCAGGCTCAGTGGCGAACTGGAGATTGAAAAAGTTAATGAAATTGTTGATGAGTGTGTTGACAGTATTCTAAGAAATGATTCCGCTCTAGTCTGGTTAACCCAGATCCGCAACAAGGATAATTATACCGCAGAACATTCCCTGCGAGTGTGTATTTATGCCATTGCACTGGGTCGAGAACTGAGTTTTCGAGAGCTGGAGCTACAGAATATCGGAACCTGTGGCCTATTGCATGATGTTGGCAAAGTCCGGATCCCGAAAGATTTATTGCTCAAACAGGAAAACCTCAATACCCAAGAAATTGCAATCATGCAGAAACATCCGGTCTATGGCAAAAAATTACTTATTTCAAAATCCGGTGTTTATCCCGGTGCAGTAGATGTCGCCTATTGTCATCATGAGCGACTTGATGGCTCTGGTTATCCACGGGGGATCACTGCAGAGCGGATCCCTTATTATGCAAAAATTATCGGTATTATAGATGCTTATGATTCCATGATATCCGATAAACCTTATAGCAAAGGGATCACCACCTTAGATGCCTGCAGGCACATATATCAGTGCAAGAACACTTTATTTGATAAAACAATTCTCGGACATTTTATCCACTTCATCGGTATTTATGCACCTGGCAGCCTGGTAGAAATGAATACTGGAGAAGTTGGTATTATTATTGAAACAGATAATGAAAACGGCATTAAACCCCGAATCTTATTGATTCTAGGCTCTGATAAATTAGCTAAAAATGGGCGTATTATTGATCTTAAAAAGGGTGATATTACTTTTACCAATACCACTTATGTTATTAAAAAATCACTTTCTAACGGCGCCTACGGGATCAATGTAGAAGATTACATGGATCAGGTTATTGCCAGCTGATTTTTTTCCTGATGACCTGGCACTGTGTCAGGGACGTATTGTATCAGGGCATCTGAAAATGGCACCAATGGGTAAATGATCCGAAAGTTTACGCCAGCGTTTATTGGAAAAGGTTAAGGCCTCCTGAAGTTCTACACCACGATAATAGATCCTGTCCACCTGCAGGGTAGGTCGCCAGACAGGGAAGGTTCTCGCATGTTGTCCCTCATAATGTAAAAAGGCTTCTTCCAGTCCCAGATCAATTTTCATATGTTCCAGAGCCCGTTTACGCCAGTCATTAAAATCACCCGCCATAATCAGTGGCTCATTATGAGGTATAGTCTGTTCAATGGTTTTGGCAATCAGCGCCAGCTGCATTTCCCGTTCCGCTTCAAATAACCCAAGATGGACACAGACCAGATTCAGGCTTATTTTACTGGGTAATAAAATTTTGGCGTGTAGATAGCTTCGACTGGCAAATTTTGCCCTGGATAAATTTTGATTGTGCCAGCTGATAATAGGATATTTGCAAAGAATGCCATTGCCATGATGGCCTTTTTTATAAACAGCATTTTTAGCATAGAGAGAAAACGGCCATCTATTTTCTGCCAGGAACTCACCCTGAGGTTTTAAGGGCCATGATTCAACATGCCGGCTCTTCTTGGAATGCTCTCCCTGAAGTTCCTGTAAAAAAATCACATCCGGATCAATCTCTTCCAGCGCATCGCGTATACCAAACAGCGTAAAACGGCGATTGGCAACACTAAACCCCTTATGAATATTATATGTCAGTATTTTAAATGTTCTATCCGTCACAAAAAATCTTTAAAGTAGTTAATTAGTGTGCATCCATTTATTGATGCACAC
>Ga0256831_1001605_pt1 | contig 11910 bp, 18 predicted proteins | sample 132544metaG_FD_189087 | JGI IMG/M metagenome (GOLD analysis project Ga0256831, IMG submission 189087) | Hydrothermal vent microbial communities from Lau Basin, Pacific Ocean - 132-544 | ecosystem: Environmental > Aquatic > Marine > Hydrothermal vents | place: Pacific Ocean: Lau Basin | collected... | reverse complement strand
GCTCGGCCCCCACTTCAATCCTAGCCTTTACCCTCTCCCCAGAGGAGAGTTTTCCAATGATCCTCCCGGCAAGCGTCTCCGGAACAGCAACCGCCGGAATGCGTGCCCACCCGTCATCTTTCGTCAGGAAGAGGCCGATGTAGGGAACGTGCTCCCCTGTACCGCGGCGGTAGGCCATAAACCCCACCGCACCGCTTTCGTTGGCCTTCCTGTAGGCGTTCCTCCATTCCTCCCCAACGAGGACGATTTTTCCATCGGCGTTCTCCCAGTCCGAATCCCCCTTTATGTGGAGAACATCCCCCTCAGTCTCCCCGCTGGGAGAGTGCGCCATGACCACGAGCGGGCTGATGGAAGTATCAAGCCTCTCACCGAGAACCTCAACTGAGCCACGAACCACATCCCATGCAACGGGGGATTTGAAGGTCAGATATTCAGTTTTTCCGTCGTAGGTTTCCCCGTAGAGCTTCGGGTTCAGGCCGTATTTCTCAAGCTCCTTCTCGATGAGACGGGCGGCCTCAACGAGGTCCTTAGAACCCTGTATCCTGTGGAACTGGCCTATCTCGGCAATATAACGCAGAACCCTGTTGGAATCGAAAACCTTTGCATCGTTAAGAAAGCGCCTCATAATCAACCCCTAGATGATTAAGGCGGGGATTATTTAAGGCCATCGACTATTCTCCACCGAGGCGGAGCATCCTCGGAACTTCAAGGTTCTTCAGGGAGTTCAGCAACTCGGGGGGGAGGAGGATTTTCGTGCTCTCTGTAAAGCGGATGAACTCCTCCTCAAGCCGCTCCTCCTCCAGGGGCTTTTCAACCTTCACAGGCCTTACCTTGGGCTTCGGCTTCTCCTCCCTGACCGTTCCCCGCTCAACGAGACTGAGGTGTATCTCCTCCTCGCGCTTCTTCGCGCCCTCCTCACGCCCCCTGTTGTATGCTTCCTTGACAACATTGTAAACTCCAAGCCTCTCGGCCTCAGAGTAGAGCCTCTCCTTCGTCTTCCTGACCCACTCCGCCCAGGCGCTGTGGCCTTTGTATCCCACGAAGTAGCCGAACTCGTAGGCCTCCTTGACCAGCTTTTTCGCCTCTTCCCTGCTCATCCTACCACCTCAGAACGGCGCCTCCTGGTAGACCCTTATACCCTCGTCGGTGAAGCGTATCCTTTTGAGGTTGCTGTCGTGGGGAACACCGTGCATCTTGAGAACTTGAAGAGCACGGACCATCTGAAAGTTGCGCATGAAATGATGAAGAACGATGACACCGTCGGAGAGGTAGTACTCGTCGGTGTAGTTCTCGGAGCTGAGCATCTCGGAGGCGAAGAGCACGGTTACCTCCATGTCGTGGAGCTTGCGCATGAACCTCCCCATTGCCATCCTCTTGTTCTCGGGGTCAACGACCGACGATTCGAGGGAATTAAATGAATCTATGAAGACCCTCTTAACGCCCTCCTCGCGCCGTATAAGCTCGAGTATGGCCTCAAGAACCTCATCCCAGGTGAACTTTCTGCCGGCGCTGAAGAGCGCCTCGCCGAAGTCGTGAAAAACGATTCTCTTCGACTGGATGTAGCCGAGGAGTCCAAGGTTGTAGCGGAGCATGTTCTGCGTGATGATCTTGGGGTTCTCGTAGAGGGATATGAAGAGGCCCTTCTCGTCGTTTTTTGCGCCTTCAACGAGAAACTGAACCCCTATGGTCGTCTTTCCGCTTCCCGGGGGGCCAACGATGAGGTAGACCCTGCCGGGGATGAAGCCGCCGCCGATGAGGTTGTCCAGTCCAGGGACACCGCTTGAAACCCTGTCGAGGCTCTTGAGCAGCTCTCCAACGTACACTCTCTCACCCCGATGGTATAACGGTGTGGAAGTATTTAAACCGTACGGGTTATCCCCAGGTAACGTGCCTGTTGAAGAGGAAGCGGACGATGAAGGAGACCACTATTCCTATGAGGTTCGAGACAAGATAGTTGAGGCCGAGGTAGACCAGACCGGCGTAGAGAACCCACTGAACGAATGCCCCCGTTAGGGCGGCGATGTGGTAGTCGAGGAGCCTTCTCCAAAGTGGTTTCCTCTTGAGATCTTTAAACGTCCAGAGGTCGTTCCAAGTGAAGTTGTTGAGTATCGCCAGCTCCGTCGCAGGGATGTTGGCGAGTATCTTGTCCCAGCCAAGGAACCTGACGAAGGCCCAGAGGAAGCCCTCGTTGACGAGAACGCCCGAGAGTCCAACGAGGGTGAACTTGATTATCCTGTCCAGCTCCCCCTCCCAGCGCATGAGCCTGTAAACGTGCTTCAGATACTTTATCATCGTCTTGCCGCTCAGCTTGCTCTCACCGGCCTTCCTCAGGCCGAAGGTGAAGGGAACCTCGACGACTTTCCCGTATCTTCCCTTGATGAGTATCTCCATGAGTATCTTGAAGCCTATCGGGTTCAGCTCGATTCCCTCAACAACCTCCCTCCTGAGGGCGAAGAAGCCGCTCACGGGATCCTTCACATCCCTTATCTTAGGTAGGGCGAGGCGCCCTATCATTATCGCGCCCTTGGAGATGAGCTTCCTGTACCAGTACCAGTTCTTAACGGCGCCGCCGGGGACGTAGCGGCTCGCTATCGCTATGTCGGCGCCCTCCTCGATCGCCTTCACAAGCTCGGGTATCTTCTCGGGCGGGTGCTGAAGGTCGGCGTCCATCACGACGAAGACATCGCCCGAGGCCTCTTTGAAGCCCCTTATCACAGCGGAGGAGAGGCCCTTCTCGTTAGTCCGCCTGATGACCTTCACTGGGTAATGTTCAGAGAGCCTCTGAGCGAACTCCCACGTCCTATCAGGAGAATCGTCATCAACAATGATGATTTCATAGTCGTAACCCTTCATTGCACGGCTTATTCTCTCAAACAGCTCCTCAAGGTTGTCCCTCTCGTTGTAGGTGGGTATTATGACCGAGACCTTCACTGTCCTCCCTCCAGCGCACCCAGTAAATCCGTAAAGTTTATAAGTCCTGCGAATTCCCTTATCACCGGGCAGTGGGGCCGTGGGGTAGCTTGGCCTATCCTTCCGGCTTCGGGAGCCGGGGACCCGAGTTCAAATCTCGGCGGCCCCACCAGACCTTTCTGAGCGCTTTTTCTCAGGATTCAACTCCTAAAGAGCGAGATCATTCTCCGGATGTTCTTCCACTCGTAGGCGAGGAATGCAATGAACCCCACGAGGAGCAGGGACTTTGAAACGAAAACCGCCGCCTGGAGCAGAAGCGATATAAAAAGATGGCTGTAAATCGAGGGAGACACCCCCAGGAACCTTTTGGACAGCAGTGCAACGCCGGCAAGGATGGAAGCATAAGCCAAAAGGAGGCCCACCATAACCCCGACGTCCTCAAAGCGGGGTATGAAGGAGAGCCATGAGATCAGGGCCACTGCTGCGCCGGTGAGGGAAACCGCGGTTGCGTGCTTGACGTAGGAAGTTGAGTTCAAAGCAACTATGCTCGGATTGTATGCTATGTAGACCTCAATCGCCATGAGGGCGATGTAAAATGACGGCCCTATCCTGAAGTCGAAAACGAGGGACAGCAGTTCCCTGCCAAAGAGCATGAGGGCAAAAACGGTCGTCGATGTAACGACGAGGAGGAAGATGGTGCTCTCCTCCGCGAGGCGTCTTATGTAATCCCTCTCGTTCTTTCCGTACTTGTAGGAAAAGAGGGGCATTATTGCCGACTGAAGAACCTGAGGAAGGTAGGTCAGCAGGAACACCGTGGAGAGAACTGCGGAGACCACCCCTGCAACTTCGGCTCCGGAGAGCCTCTCGCTCATGAAGTAAGGCCCTTGAATGAGGAAAACGCCGGAGAGTGTGCCGAGGAAGGCGAAGGCAGAGTAGGAGGCTATCAGCTTAAGCTCTTCACCGCAGGGACGGCCAACGAGCCGGAAGCGGAGCAGATAGACCCACGCGAGGGCAGAGACGACCCCCAAGAACATAAGGTAAGGGGCCAGGGGATTTGGCAGGAGAAAACCAGCCAAAAAGCCGAGGAAGGCAACGGAGATTATATATGCGTAGTGCTCGCCCCGATGGATGCCGTAGAGAAAGCCCCTGAGCGTGAGCTGTATCCCCCTGAAAACCGCCAAGAGGGCCATGTATGCGTTGAACGGAAGGAGCACCAGGCCTGCTAAGGGGAGGAGAAATGAGGGAAGGGTAATGGCCCTGATCGACTCCTCCCGGTTTCTGCCCAGAAACTCCGAGGAGTACTTGCCGAGGGCCACCGCGAAGAAGCTTAGGGGAATCGCGAGGAGGAAGGACTGGGAGATGATGGAATTGGCAAGTCCAAGGATTTCAACGCCGAACCTGCGGGCTATGAGGATGCTGTAGAGGAGCCTGGCAAGTCCCGTGATCCCAAGGGCCACCATGGAAGCGAGCGAATGGTGAACGAGAACCCTCCTCTCGTAGCTCATGAAAAGGGAAGCGGGGGAGAGAATTTAACCTTTGTGGAAGCCGAGTGCAAAGCCGCCGAGGAAAGCGGTCGTTCCTGGAAGGATGCCCATTAACTTCTCTCCCGCGGTCAGTATCTCGTGGCTCCACTGACCAACCAAGTTGAAGAGCTTGTCCTTGTCAATTACTATAACACCCTTCTGCTGGAGCCAGAAGAGGCTCGCAACGTAGGCTCCGATCAGGGCCAGCGCCAGCTTCATCACCTTCTTTATTGCGTAGCCGGTAACGAAGCCCACAACCGCACCGACGCCCACGTCGCCCATCATGGCGTTAACGTCAAACTGCATTGTATCACCGGAGAGAGTAGGCTTTTGAGGATAAAACCTTATCGCCAAAACGTTTAAATTAAACAAGCGCGAAATATTTCCAGACTGTAAAACAGGGTGAGAACATGACGACCCCCATGGAGAGGCTGAGGAACAAGATAACGAAGGAGGTTCTGTGGCTTTACATCCTGAGGCTTCTAAAGGAGAGGCCAATGTACGCCTACGAGCTTAAGGAGAGGATAAAGGAGGCATTTGAGTTCGAACCCGCCACGGTCAGCTCGTACGTCGTCCTGTACAAGCTCGAGAAGGAGGGCTACGTAACGGCCGAATGGCAGGAGAGCCAGACGGGAAAGCCCTCAAGGAAGTATTACACCCTGACGCCGGAGGGGGAGAAGCTCCTCCAGAACGGCATAGAGTTTCTTGAGGAAATGGTATCCAAGCTGAAAGGCGAGTGAAGAGTGCTTTTCACGGTTTTTCCAGACAGATTTGCAGAAATACAAAACACTGGAAAGAGAATAGAAGCGGGAACGCAGTAGCTTCAGCGTCCCATTCCACCGCGCGGCTCCTTGGCCTTCGGGCGGAGGCCCTTGTAGCCGCACTTCCTGCACTTCTTGGCCTTCCACGGGTTAGTGGCACCGCAGCGCATGCAGATGTACTTCCTAAAGATTCTGGCCTCAGCCTCAGGGAATCTCGCCATCGTGATCACCTCATGACATTGAACCGTCCCAACCTATACGGCACGGCTTTTAAACCTTTGGTGCGGGGGACGGGATTCGAACCCGCGTAGCCCTCCGGCAGCGGATCTTAAGTCCGCCCCCTTTGGCCAGGCTCGGGCACCCCCGCGCGAGCCAGATTAAGAGAGGGGAATTAAAAAGCTTCCCCTCATGTCCGTATGATCCTCATCTCAAAGTCCTCGACCGGGACCTTAAAGTCCTCCCTGCTCTCGATTTCCTTCCTGTTGTAGAGGATCTCCCTCGCGAGGATCCAGTAGATGAGAGCCAAAGCTTTCCTTCCCTTGTTGTTGGTCGGGATCGCGAGGTCAACGAAGCTCAGGAAGTTCTCCGTGTCGACGAGCGCAACTATCGGTATTCCGATTTCAATGGCCTCCTTCATGGCCTGGTGGTCCGCCCTCGGGTCGGTGACAATGAGAACGTCAGGCTCCATGAACTTCTTGACCTGCGGATTGGTCATGGTTCCAGGGAGGAAACGGCCGGGTATAGCGCGGGCGCCGGTAACCTCACCGAACTTCTTGACAGGCTTCTGGCCGTAGAGCCTGACGCTGACCGCGAGGATGCTCCCGGGGTCGAACCTGGCGAGGAACTTGCCGGCGACCCTAAGCCTCTCGTCGGTCTTCCTGACGTCGAGGACGTAGAGTCCGTCCTGCCTGACGCGGTAGATAAACTTCTTCATGTCCTGGGTCTTCTGCTGGGTGCCTATGTGGACACCGGCAGCAAGGTACTGGTCAAGCGGAACAAGGTATTCCTCCATTCTTCACACCTCCTCATCCTTCGAAGGTTATTATCCTTCCCCTTTCGCCAAGATCCTCGGCGATTCTTATCAGCTCGTTCAGCTTGGCGATGGAATCCTTCCGGAAAACCATCGCCGGACAGCGGAGGCCCACTGCAATGTGGGCCAGGGCCTCATCGGAGGACTCGTAGCGAGCCTCCGAGAGGATGGGAACAATCCTCTCCGACTTCGCGTCGTTCACGAGGTTGTATAAGTCGGTGAGCGTGCCCAAGTTTATGGGTTTTATGGAGAGCGCGTTGAAGTAGCGCCTGTCTAGGATGCCCTTCTCGCGGAAGAGGTATTCGCCGTCAACGAATACCTCGTGGGTTCCTGCTATTAGTTCGAGGAACAGCTCCTCATCACCGAGGGGCTTTATGTAGGCTATGTTGTTGTCCTCCACAAGGGAGAGCACTTCCTCTGTCTCCAAAGGCCTCTTCTGGACGATACCCAGGGCAACATCAAGACCCAGCTCATCCGAGGCCTTTTCCGTTGATTTCGAGAGAGCCTCAATGCTTTCACTCGAACCCGCGAACTCGGTAACTTTAACGGCCGCATCAACTATGTCCGTAATCTCCATGAGGTCGCGGACGGTCACGTAGTAGTCGAAGTCATTCCCACTGACAATTTCGAGTATCGGTACCGGAAGCTCAGTTGTGAAGGTTCCACCAAGGTAGCTGTAGAGTGGTGATTTCCTCACGCCGGCAGTGGCCTTCGCGACGGCCACCGAAACCGCAAGTGCCGTGTTCGCACCTATATGGCTGAAGTCCTCTGTGCCGTCTATCTCCCAGAGATAGCTGTCTATAAGCTCCTGCTCGCTCGCGTCGAGGCCTATAAGCTCGGGTCCGATTATCTCGTCAACCTCACTGACGGCCCTGTGTGCCTCCGCTATGTAGAGGCTCGGATTCTCGTCTATGGGGGCGGCAAAGCGACCAAAGCCCGAGCTGGTCAGGACATCTACCTCAACGGAGTACCTGCCTCCCCTGAGCACTGCAACCCTGCCGATAACGTTCTCTATCACGGTCATCTCTCATCAGCTCGGCCTTATTACGGTGAGCGGTATTATTCCCTTCTCGAACTCGAGCAACGCGGCCTCGAGCGGCGTGATTCCTTCCGGGACGTCTATAAGGACCGGCGCTCCCATCGCTATCTGGAGTGCCCTGGCCCCTATGATGCGAGCCTTCTCAAAGCGGGTATACCTAAACACGACTACCACCCCTGCCTTCCAGGTTCCAGCTCAAACCCATTCCAGTGCAAATTTTGGTGGGGCCGCCGGGATTTGAACCCGGGTCTCCGGCACCCCAAGCCGGGAGGATAGGCCAAGCTACCCCACGGCCCCCCAAGAAATGCGGTTTTTCAGTACACCTTGTACGACATCGCCTGATCGATCAGCTCGACGTGGCTGAGGAGCGTCCTCCTGCAGCAGTACCTCTCAACACCGAGGTCGTCGAGCACCTTCTCGGGGTCCTCGCCCTTCTCGACGCGAGCCTTGAACTCGTAGTATTTGTCTCCTATGACCTTTCCACACGTGAAGCACCTTACGGGAACTATCACCCGTATCACCTTCTTCGAATATTAAAGGAAAGGCATCAGCGGTAGGACTTCTGCCTCTTTGCCCTCGGACCCTTGGTTGAGCGGTTGGGCTTGTGCGGCTCAGTTCTCCTGCTGTCCCCAACGAGCATGGTCCTGTCGTACTTCATAAACTTTTCCTTCAGGTTCATGTCGTTGGTCCACTCGACCAAAGCCCTCGCTATGGCGACGCGCGCGGCCTCTGCCTGTCCCATGAAGCCGCCGCCCTCAACCCTGACGTCGATGTCGACCTTGCCAACTATCTCCTCGCCCGCGAGGACGAGCGGCTCCATGATGGTGAAGCGCGCAATTTCTGGCTCGATTATCTCGACGGGCTTGTGGTTGATCCTGACGCGACCCTTCCCTTCCCTGATGGTGGCCCTCGCGATGGCCGTCTTTCTCTTACCAGCAGTCTGGATGACCTTCATCTTCTCTCACCTCAGAACTTTCCACCGAGGAACTTGGCAACCTCTCCAACGGTGACGTACTTGGGAGTGGCAATTCTCGAAGCGTCGGCCTCGATTATCGTCTCAAACTCCTTGCTCTGGAACTCCCTCGGGATTCCAGCGTAGACCTTGAGCCTCCGATAGGCCTTCCTGCCGCGGTCGGTCTTCCAGGGGAGCATTCCCCTGACGGTTCTCCTGACTATCTCATCACTCCTCTTCGGGTAGAACGGTCCCCTCCTCGGGTTGGTCCTGGTTCTCAGCTCGGTCCTCTGCTTGTACTTGGCGAAGATGTCCTCGCGGTTTCCCGTGATGATGGCCTTGTCGGCGTTGACTATAATGACTTCCTCGCCCTCGAGGAGCATCTTGGCGACCTTCGAGGCGAGCCTTCCCAGGATAAGCCCTTCAGCGTTGATAATCCTCATGGCCCATCACTCCATTATGGTTACTCCACTACCCTTCGGGTTCCTCTCGATAAGCTCCTCAATCGTGAGGACCTCTCCACCGGCCTCGACTATCTTCTTCTTGGCCGTCTCGCTGAACTTCCAGGCTGCGACGGTGACCTTGTGCTCGAGCTTTCCAGCGCCGAGGACGCTTCCGGGGATGATGACGGTGTCTCCTTCCTTGGTGTAGCGGTTTATCTTGCTGACGTTCACCTCAGCCCTCTGCCTCCTGGGCCTCTCAAGGCGCCAGGCGATGTCCTTCCATATCTTGACGCCTTCCTCGTTCGATTTCTTTCTGAGGTAGCGGATGAGCCTCCTCAGATTGATATCAGTGGGTCCGGTTCTCTTAACCATGAACATACCTCCTCAAAGCTCTCGCAGGGAAACCGACAGTTTAACGGGGTGAGCGTAAATACTGGTGCGGGGGCGGGGATTTGAACCCCGGAACCCCTACGGGACGGGACCCTGAATCCCGCGCCTTTGGCCAGGCTCGGCTACCCCCGCGTCAGTCGGCTAATTTATGAAGCTCGTTTATAAATCTATCGCTCTTCCTCATGAGGATTTTGAGTGCTATACTCACGATTTCCTCAACGGGGAGTTCTCCGTTGGTCTCGACGGTGAAGACGAACGAACCGGGGATTACTTCCTCGCGTATCTTGTCACCAACGTACCCATCGAACTTCCTCGGCAGGTAGAATGCCTTGGTGGTGGTTATGATCAGCTCGCTGTCGGTCTCCTCAACCGGCAGACCGCGCCTCTCGGCGAGGGCCTTTAGTTCCTTCCAGTCGGGAACCTCCTTGCTCACGTGTATTTTCGTGAGGTACTTGTAGTAAACGAAGCCTGGCTGCCACTTTGCATGGTCCTTTCCGCGGCCGAGCCTCGCGTAGGCGTTGAGCGTAAGCCTCTGACCCTCGGCGAGCTTGACTATCGGAATGTCTGGGTTGGCCGGCTTTACGCCCTCATCGCTACTCTTGAGATCACCGGAGTACACCATTCCCGGCCCCTCTGCCTCAAGGGAGAGCGTAACGGTGTAGTCGTCGAGTTCCAGGGCATCGAGGGAGAACCTCTCAACCGGAGTGGTGAGCGGGATAAGACCTATCCTGTGGGCGATTATCTCGTCGAAGAGGGCCGAATCGTTCTCGAAGAACTCGACCTCATCGACGGCAAAGGTCGGGACGTCGGCGAGGATGGTCCTCCTGAGGGCGTTGGCAAAGGGAACGTCGATGCCCTCGACGATGAACTTAATCGAATCGGCTCTTTTCTCAAGAATCCGGAACTTTGGCTCCATCGGCATCACCAAAAAAGAAGTTTTGAGGGGTCAGACGCGCCTGCCCCTTCTCCCGCCCTTCGGCCTGGTTCCGTCGTGCGGGATGGGGGTGGCGTCCTCAACCCTTCCTATCCTGAGGCCGGCCCTGGCGAGGGCACGTATTGCCGCCTGGGCACCCGGACCGGGACTCTTGCTCTTGCTTCCGCCCGGGGCGCGGACCTTGATGTGAACGCCGGTGAAGCCCTTCTCCATAGCCTCTTCGGCGGCCCTCCTGGCGGCTATCATAGCCGCGTACGGGGAAGGCTCGTCCCTGTCGGCCTTGACGACCATACCACCGCTCCACCTGCTGACCGTCTCGGCCCCGGTGAGGTCGGTGATGTGGATGATGGTGTTGTTGTAGGAGGAGTAGATGTGGGCGACGCCCCACTTCTCCTTCTTCTTTATGTTAACCTGCTGAGCTTCCTCGCTCATGCCTCACCACCCTGCTTAGCCTGTTCAATAACCATCCTCTCGGGGTGGCTCTCCTTGGCGAAGGGAGAGTTCCTCGCGTAGGTTATGGTGTCTTCCTCCTCCTTGAGGACGAGGTAGCCCGGAGAGCGGATGACCTGGCCGTTTACCTCAATGTGACCGTGGACTATAAGCTGTCTAGCCTGCCCGATGGTCCTTGCAAGGCCCTTCTTGAAGACCACCGTCTGAAGGCGCCTGTCGAGAACGTCCTCAATGGCAAGTGAGAGAACGTCATCGAGCACCGCATCGGCCGGGAGGAGGCCGAGCCTGTTGAGCCTCTGGAGGAGCTGGACCTTCTCGATCTCGGCCTGCTTTCCACGGGCCGCGAGAAGGCGCCTCGCTCTCCTCCTGAACTCCTTGAGCTGGGTCTCGTGCCTCCAGAGTTCCTTCTTGTTCTTGAGGGCGTACTTCTTCATGAGGACTCTCTCGCGGTCGAGCCTCTCCTTAATCCAAGGGTGAGAGGGAGTCTCATACTTCTTCCTCTGCCTCTTTGGGTCTCCCATTTACACCACCTCACTTCTTCCTTCTGCTGACACCGAGCGTGCTACCGTGCCTGAAGTTCGACCTCGTCCTCTGGCCGCGGACGGGCAGACCGCGCTCGAGCCTTATGCCGCGGTAGGACTTAATCCTGCGGAGCCTGTTGACGTCCTCGCGCCAGGCCATGGCGAGTTTGGCAGTGATAAGGTGCATGTCCTTACCGGTCTCGTAGTCCTTCGGCCTGTTGACGGCCCATGCCGGAATACCGTGGGCGACCGGGTCCTCGAGTATCTTCTCTATGGTCTTAACCTGCTCGTCGGTCAGGTAGCCGGTCTTCATGTACGGGTCTATGCCGGCCACCCTAAGCACCATCGTGGCGAAGTTTATTCCTATACCCCTAATGCCCGTGAGGGCCCATCTAAGCTGTTTGTCTCCCTTAAGGTCAACACCCGCCACACGGACGATGTGTCTGAAGTTCTCGGTCATTACGAATACACCTCCACATCCTTCTTAGAGGATTTTGGCGCCGGGACGGGGATTTGAACCCCGGTGTCCAAGCGGACACGGGCTCTCAAGGCCCGCGCCATCCCAGGCTAGGCGATCCCGGCATACACGCGATAGCCAGATCCCTTAGCCAGTTCTCTCACTTCGGTGAAGTGGTCATCCATTAGAGCCTTAATATACTTTGCCCCCTGCTTTGTCTTGATAACGAGCTGCAGGAGGCCTCCATCGTTGAGATGCCGGGGAGCGTTTATAACTATTTCCCTCAGGACTTCCTTTCCGGCGTGCACCGGCGGGTTGGTGATTATGGAGTCAAATTTTTCGCCCTTAACAGGCTCATAGAGGCTCCCCCATCTGACCTCGGCGTTTCTAACGCCGTTGATTTTTAAATTTTTCCTCGCGATTTTGACGGCGCGCCTGTTGACGTCGGTCATGACCACGTAGTTCACGAAGCGGGACGCGACGATGCCTATCGCTCCGTA
>Ga0256831_1001604_pt1 | contig 11911 bp, 9 predicted proteins | sample 132544metaG_FD_189087 | JGI IMG/M metagenome (GOLD analysis project Ga0256831, IMG submission 189087) | Hydrothermal vent microbial communities from Lau Basin, Pacific Ocean - 132-544 | ecosystem: Environmental > Aquatic > Marine > Hydrothermal vents | place: Pacific Ocean: Lau Basin | collected... | reverse complement strand
TTTGATGAACGCGATTCCGGCGATCGTGGCGGGCGTGGGTGAGATCGTCGTGGCCACCCCGACGCCGGACAACGAGATCAACCATCTGGTCCTGGCGGCGGCGCATCTGTGCGGCATTACCAAGATGTTCAAAATAGGGGGTGCGAGTGCCGTCGCGGCGATGGCCTACGGCACCGAGACCATCCCCAAAGTCGACGTCATCACCGGGCCCGGTAATATCTTCGTAGCCACGGCCAAAAAGCTGGTTTTCGGGGAAGTGAACATCGACATGATCGCCGGCCCCAGCGAAATCGGCATCTTAGCCGACGGATCGGCGATTCCTCGGCACGTGGCGATCGATCTGCTCTCCCAGGCCGAGCACGACGAGATGGCCAGCTCCATCCTCATCACTCCCGACGAGAAGCTGGCCGAAGCGGTCAGGGAGCTGGTCTATGTGGAGCTGGCGACACTCGAGCGTGAAACGATCGCCAGAAAATCGATCGAAGAGCGGGGGGCGATCATCGTCACCGAAACGATGGACGAGGCGGTAGATCTGATGAATCGCATCGCACCGGAGCATCTGGAGGTGATGACCGCCAATCCCTTCGAACTGCTGCCCTCCATCAAGCACGCCGGCGCCATCTTTATGGGCCACTTCACCCCCGAGCCGATCGGCGACTACATCGCAGGCCCCAACCATACCTTGCCCACAGGCGGCACGGCAAAATTCTACTCACCCCTAAGTGTGGAGAACTTCTTGAAAAAGTCCTCCATCATCGCCATGAGCGAAAAGGGGATCGAAGCGATCGGTGAAGCGTGCGCCCTGCTGGCCAAAACGGAAGGGCTGACGGCGCATGAGCGGTCGGTGAAGGTTAGACTTTCTTAATGAAAAGTTAAAAACTAAAAGTTAAAAATTTCGGATGGCCGCTTTGCGGCCTTCCATTTCAATCCCCAATCCCCAAAGCTTTAAAAATCTTTTTCTCCAGCGACGAGACGGCGATTTCATCTAATCTCTTTTTTTCTATCCATTCCCCTTCGACCGCATCGTTTTCTAGACGGTAGATTTTGGCGATGCGACGGAAGTGGGTGTAGTCGTGGACGATTTGGGCGATCGGTTTCAAACCTTCGGGGGCCACTTCGACGGCGGGGAGTTCATAGAGGCCGCCGAGGAGTTCGCCATGCCGTTTGATCATCAGGATCTTCTCCGCTTTTTCGATCCAGAGATAGTGGGTGACAACGCTTTTTCGACTTTTTTTCGCCTTTTTGGCCGGATATTTTAATGGATCCTCTTTGCCTTGACATCGTGAAGAGAGTGGACAGGTGTCGCATTTGGGTGCTTTGGGCAGGCAGACCATGGCACCGATATCCATCATCGCCTGGTTGTATTCGTAGGGATGCTCTCGATCAAGCAGTGTGTCGGCCATTTGCCACAGCTCTTTGGGGGTGGTCCGCTCTTTGGCGAAAAAACGGTAGAGGATCCGTTTGACGTTGGCATCCAGTACCGCGACGGGGGCGTGGGTGCTGAATACGGCGACGGCGTGGGCGGTGCTTTGGCCGATGCCCGGGAGCTTGACGAGGCTTTCGACGTCGGTGGGAAGGTCGGGTGCGGCGATTTTCGCCGTTTCGTGGATATAGCGGGCGCGGCGGTAGTATCCCAGTCCCTGCCAAGCGTAAAGCACTTCGTCCAGCGAAGCCTCGGCGACGCTTTGCAGCGTGGGAAACCGCTTCAAAAAAGGGAAATAGTAACGCTCCAGTACCGTTTTGACCTGGGTCTGCTGCAGCATCATTTCGCTGATGTAGATTTTATAGGGATCGTCGGTTTGACGCCACGGTAGCTCGTCTCTTCCATTTCGTCGGTACCAGTTCCTTATCTCATTATGAATGTCGATATAATGCATAAAACGGATTGTACCAAAGGCTATAAAAAAGGATACCCGCATGCGTCAGTGGAGTTATGAATATCGTAATTTACGTGAACTGAAAGCGTTTGCCGAACGTGAAAATTTAACTCATTATGATCAGTTATTAATTCAAATCAGCTGCGGTGTATATGATGAGGGAATCATCGAGCGAATGGTAGAGGATATTCGTAGAGTAGTTCCCCAAGCTAAAATTATCGGTGGCGGAAGCATTATGCAAATGCATAGCGGTAATGCGGCGCAAGGACGTATTATATTAGGTATAAGTGCTTTTGAAAAGAGTTCTCTCTCCACTTTCCGACACTGTTTTTGTGAAGATGGTCCACGGGAATATGAACGGGCGGCCCGGATGTTGAAAGAGCGGATAGGAGAAGAGACTAAAGGTATCTTGATGTTGACAAATACCATCTATCGAGATGTTGAATCGTTTCTTGAAGCTTGCAATAGATTGTTCCCGGAAATACCGATTTTCGGCGGAATCGCTTCCGATCAAGATGAAATGAAACGGTTTCATCTGTTTGATAATGAAGGGTTGATGGAGGGGGAAGGGTGCGTAGCCGTTTTGTTTCACGGTAACGATCTTATAATAAATTGTGATTATTTTTTTGATTGGGTTCCCATAGGACGGGAGTTTACCGTGACAAAAGCTGATGGGCGATATCTCTATGAGTTAGATCATCAAAAAGTTATTGATGTGTATGCCAAATATTTCGGGCCCATGGATAAAACGTTAATATTAAAATACGGCCTTGCTCATCCACTTATTCGACATATTGAGAATGATGAGTCGGTAGCACGGGCCGTTTTAGATATAGCAGATGACAAAATTCTTTTTTCCGGAAAGTTTGTAGAAGGGGAAAAAGTTCAAATCGGTTTCGGTCATTATCGACGAATGATGGAAAGGTATGAAAATATACCGAAAGTTTATAGCAAACTTCCGGCTGAAACTGTGTGGTTTTATATTTGCGTATCGTATGGACATGGTTATCTGGATATTTTACGAACATCGGGTAGTTTTTTTGAAGAGCCGTACAAACTTCATGTGATGGCGACATACGGTGAGTTTTCACATGTTGAGACAGGTAACCGTTTTTTAAATTTTACCCTTTCGAGGGTGGCTTTAAGTGAGCGGCCCGAAGCACGGATGAAATTGGCTTGTCATGATATAGAGATTGATGATCGTGATAAATTGTTAGCTACGCTTTCGACCCTTGTGGCTTCTAGCAGCCGAGAAATAATGGATTTAAATCACCATCTTGAAGAGGAGGTAGCTCGGCGGACCGAGGAACTGGCTCATTTGAATAAAATGTTGGAAAAACGGGTTGAAATGGAGGTGAAAAAGAATAGAGAAAAAGACAAAATGCTCTATCACCAATCAAAACTTGCATCGATGGGGGAGATGATCAACAATATCGCGCATCAATGGCGCCAACCTCTTAATATAATTGCATTAGTAATGCAGGATCTCTCTTTGAAAGCTCAAATGGGAAATATTGATCCGGTCGATGTTTTAAACGCCGAAAAACGTATTCACGAGACACTGAAATATCTATCCGATACGATTGACGATTTCAGAAGTTTTATCGCCGATGAGCACAATTACGGTAAAGCGGGGGTCATGGATGTGGTTGAAGCGGTCAAAGAAGCGATTCGATTGATTCGTGTGGCTTTGGAAGATAAAAATATTATGCTCAAAACATCTTTTCCCGATGAACAGGTGATAGTAGCGGGAACCGGAAATGATCTAAAGCAAGTTTTGATGAATTTGATTTACAATGCGATCGATGCGCTGGAAGAGAGGAAAATAGAAAAACCGTGGATTCGCGTGGAAGTCAAACATAACGGCGGTAAAGCTTTTGTAACAGTTAGAGACAATGCGGGAGGAATCGAAGAGAAGATCATTGACAAGATTTTTGAACCCTATTTTACCACTAAATATATGGCCAGAGGTACGGGATTGGGGCTTTATATGTCCAAGATGATCGTAGAAAACCGTTTGAAAGGAAAGATCAGCGTACGAAATACGCGGCAAGGCGCCGCGTTTTGGATCGAGTTGCCGATTAAGGCTTGATGTTGTAGAAAGATTTAAGAGCGCGGATGATCATTGCATTTTTGGAGATACGCTCTACTTTGGCGTCTTGGTGAACACGGTCATATAAATCCATCGGCAAGGTGATCGAGAAGGTTTTGGTCTCGATCTTTTTGCGTTTGGCGATGGTTTGGTTAATATTTTTAAGCAGATCGATAATTTTATTGGAATCGATCGGCTTTTGGATAAAACTGTCCACTCCGATTTTGATCGCTTCGGAGATTTTACTCATGTCGTTACTGGCCGAGATAATGACGATGATTTGATCTTTATTGATCTCTCGAATTTTACGAGCCAGCTCCAATCCATCCATTCCAGGCAAAATGATGTCGATGAAGACGACATCGGGCTTATTCTTTTTATAAAGCTCCAATGCCTCTTCCGCATTCATGGCCGAATCGACACGGTTGAAAAAGTTGCTGAAGGTCGAGACCATCAGATCGTTGGCCTCTTTTTCATCCTCGACGACGAGTGCATTGAGCTTTTTAGTTTCATTGGCGATTTTGACGATATCGTTGTCGATCATTTGGAACTCCTTATATTTATTGTCAGAAAACTATAACGGAAAACAACAAAGAGAAAATTTAACAATTCATTTTATGTTAGTCACAGAAGCGTCACGGATTTCAGATACTGGATTAAACCGATGTGATGCGAAGCTAACGACACCTGCGTATCGTTTGTCGCCCCTCACGGCGATGCGTTTATGCGCGCGTCAGCGTGCATAGCAGACGACAGGCGAAGCGGGTGGTAACGAAATTTGATTGTTGAATTTTTAAGGATAGCTTGAAGTGAAATGGATGGCGCGGTGGACGGGACTCGAACCCGCGACCTCCGCCGTGACAGGGCGGCATTCTAACCAGCTGAACTACCACCGCACCGGGTAAAAATAAGTAGCGATAAAAGAAGTGGTGGTCGCTAGTGGACTCGAACCACTGGCATCCACCTTGTAAGGGTGGCGCTCTACCAACTGAGCTAAGCGACCGATTTGAAAATGGCGACCCCTGAAGGATTTGAACCTTCGTGTCCACCTTGAAAAGATGGCATCCTTGGCCACTAGATGAAGGGGTCTTTACGACCCTTACAACTGTTTCGTGGTGTCCCGTCTTGGATTCGAACCAAGGGCCACCTCCTTAAAAGGGAGATGCTCTACCAGCTGAGCTAACGGGACGAAAAACGCTTACCGCTGTAAACGTGAGCGAAATTATAGGCAAAAAGTTTGGACATGTCAAGACTAACGGCCCAAAAAATTGAGATTTTTTAGCCGATGCCGTTCGCTGAGGCTGTCATTATGCGCTTTGCGCAGTCATTTGAGGCGATTAGAGGGAAAGCGCCCTTTAATGACCGTCAATGACCTCTAATGACGCCGCGTAAGCGGCCAATTGCCCTACGGTTGTTGAAAAATCTCCGCCGCCGCGACACGGAAGAGCAGCTTGTAAGCATACAACATACTCTGCTCTTGTATATAGTTGCGATCTCCTTCGAAAAAGAGGCGTTCGACGATCGTGGTGTCGTCGCTTTTGGCGCCGATAAAAACGGTACCCACCGGTTTGGAAGGAGTGCCGCCGCCGGGTCCGGCGATACCGCTGACGGCTAGAGCGTAGTCGGCTTTGGCGATCTCTTTGGCGCCTGCAAGCATCTGTTCGACACAGGGTTCGCTGACGGCGCCGTAGCTCTCTAAGATCTCCTTTTCCACTCCCAGCCATCCCGCTTTGAGGGCGTTGGAATAAGTCACCAGCGACCCGCGAAAGATTTCCGAAGATCCCGGCTCGGCCGTCAATTGCGCGGCGATACGACCGCCGGTGCAGCTTTCGGCGAAGGTCACCGTTTTGCCGGCTTTTGCGAATCGATGAATCAGATAGGCCCAGACGTTGGTCGATTCGATCACTTTCCCCTTGAAAAGCTGATCGACTCCTTTGAGAAAATTTTCGAGCTGTCCGTACTTTTTGCTCAGACACTCCACTTGAATCCAGCCGGGGGTGAGAGTGGTGAGTACGGTGCGCACTTCGTGACTGCGATTGAGGGGTTCGAGTAAGACGGCGGCACTCTCTTCGTCGATATCGAAAAGGTGGACGACCCCCTCTTTTTCCCGATGTTCGATCAAAAACATCGGCAACGTTTTGCCCGGTTCGGCCATGGCGACGTTGACGACGCATCCTTTAAACTGTACTAAAAAGCTCTGATCGTCGTAGATTTCGCTTTTGGAGGGGATCAGCATGCTCTCTTTGAGCACCAGTACATCGTCGATCATCGTCGCCAGTAGTTTGGAAACGGTGGCGAAACTTTGGCGGTTGGTGACGATGACCACGTTGCCGCCTTGGCCCAACTGCTGCTGCAACAAGGTGACGGTATCGGCGCCGGTTTCGGGTACTTTGACGACCTGCTCCAAAAAACCCAGATGGCCCAACTCCCTTTCGATATAGCGCATGAAAGGGGCGTTGAGATAGAGATTTTCTCCTACGACGATCAGGCGATTGTGCATCGGGTATCCTTTGTCGAATCTGCGATTATTATAGCCAAATCAGCACCTTTTAATGGCTTTTTGCCTATAATCAGCCAATTTCTACCTAACCAATATAATTTTCCGGAGCATCAACCCATGGATTACAAGTCCACACTCAATTTGCCCAAGACCAAATTCCCGATGCGGGGGAACCTGCCTCAAAACGAACCCAAACGTTACGCCAAATGGTTCGAGACGCACGTCTACGATCGGATGAAAAAGAATCGCGAAGGAGCCACGCTTTTTACGCTGCACGACGGCCCGCCCTACGCAAACGGCAAGATCCACATCGGCCACGCCCTGAACAAGATTCTCAAAGACATCATCGTTAAAGACAACTATTTCCAGGGGCGCGCCGTGCGCTTCACACCGGGCTGGGATTGCCACGGGCTGCCCATCGAGCAGCAGGTGGAGAAGAAGCTGGGTAAAGCCAAAAAAGAGCAGCTTCCAAAGACCAAAATCCGCCGGCTCTGCCGAGAGCACGCCGCGAAATTCGTCGAGGTGCAAAAAGAGGGATTCAAATCGTTAGGCGTCATCGCCGATTGGGAGCATCCCTACATCACGATGGATTACCGCTTCGAGGCCAACATCTACCGCACGCTTTGCGACGTGGCCAAAAAGGGGTTGCTCATCGAGCGCAACAAGCCGGTCTACTGGAGCTGGGCGGAGCGCACGGCTTTGGCCGAAGCGGAGGTGGAGTATGAAGATAAAGAAGACTACTCCATCTATGTCGCCTTCGAGCTGGGCGACAAAGCCAAAGAGCAGCTGGGCCATCCCGGTGCGGCGGCCATCGTCATCTGGACCACGACCCCCTGGACCCTGCCGGCCAATGTGGGTATCAGCCTCAACCCTGACGAAATGTATGTGTTGACCCGCGACGGCTACATCGTGGCCGAAAAGCTTTTTGACAATCTGGTCGAAAGCGGCGTCGTGGAAGGGCCGGTGGAGATGCGCATTCCTGCCCGAGATCTGGAAGGTATGGTGGCCATCAACCCCCTCAACGGTCGTCCTTCTCGTATCGTACTGGGCGAGCATGTCGTGATGGACAACGGCACCGGTGCCGTGCATACCGCCCCCGGCCACGGAGAGGACGACTACCGCGTGGGACTGGTGAACAATCTGGAAGTGGTGATGCCCGTGGATGAAGAGGGGCGCTACGACGACACGGTGGTGAAATTGCAGCTGCTGCCCGAGCCCGAAAAATTCGTGGGGATGCACATCTTCGACGCCAACGAAGAGATCATCAAACTACTGGGCAAATCGCTGCTGAAAGTCGAGAAGTTCAGCCACAGCTATCCGCACTGTTGGCGCAGCCACACGCCGCTGATTTTCCGCGCCACCAAGCAGTGGTTCATCAGCGTCGACGGCACGCCGGAGGGGGCAGAGAAACCCTTGCGCCAAATCGCGCTGGATGAGATCGAAAAGACCAAATTCTACCCCGAATGGGGGCGAAATCGCCTCAGATCGATGGTGGAAGGGCGGCCCGATTGGTGTATCAGTCGCCAGCGAGACTGGGGCGTGCCGATCGCCTTTTTTAGAAATAAAAAGACGGGCGAAGTGGTTTTGGACGAAAAGGTGCTCAACTTCATCGCGATGATCTTCGAAATGAAAGGGTGCGACGCTTGGTACGACATGAGCGTCGAAGAGCTTTTGTATCCCGGCAGCGGCTACGACCCCAAGGACCTGGAAAAGGTGATGGACATCCTCGACGTGTGGTTTGATAGCGGATCGACCTGGAACGCGGTCCTTAAATCCCGCAACTACGACGCGGGCAACTTCCCGGCCGATTTGTATCTGGAGGGCAGCGACCAGCATCGTGGATGGTTCCAAAGCTCTTTGCTGCTAAGTTCCGCCATCGAGCACCGCGCGCCTTATGAAGCCATCCTCACCCACGGCTTTACGGTGGACGAGAAGGGCGAGAAGATGAGCAAATCCAAAGGTAACGTCGTCGCCCCCGACGAGGTGGCCAAGAAGTACGGCAGCGAAATCTTGCGCCTTTGGGTGGCGATGAGCGAGTACAAGAGCGACCTGAAGATCAGCGACGCGATATTAAAGCAGGTGGCCGAAAACTACCGCAAAATCCGCAACACCTTCCGTTTCCTGCTGGCCAACGTGGACGATCTGCAAGCGCCGCTGCCGGTAGAGGAGTTGGGGGAGCTGGATCGCTGGATCGTTAAAAAAGCGGGCGCAGTATTTGCCGCGATGCGCGAATCTTTCGACGCCTACGACTTTTCCAAAGGGTTCCATCAGCTGAACAACTTCCTGACCAACGAACTAAGCGGTATCTATCTGGATATCACAAAAGATCGTCTCTACTGCGACGCAAAAGATAGCCGGACTCGACGGGCCAGTCAGACGGCGATGGCGATGATCGCACGCGCAATGCTGCCTCTGGTGGCTCCGGTGCTTACTTACACCTGCGACGAGCTGATGGAGTATGCGCCCAAAAGCATCAAAGGGGAGGCGAACGATATCTTCGATCTGACCTATACGCCGTTGCCGGATGTGTCGGTGGCGATGGATGAAGATTTTATGCAAAAGGCCAGGGAAGCCTTCTTTGAAGTGGTGGACGCTTTGAAAAAAGAGGGGGTGATCAAGCAGACTTTGGAGTTGGCTCTGGTAACAAAGAGCGAAAAACTTAAAAGTTTGGATCCCAAAGATGCGCAAGATTGGTTTGTCGTCAGCGATATTTTAAGCGAAAGCGAGAGCCAAAAGCTGGGAGAATTCGAAGTGGAGGCAGAAACCTTTACAATCGTTCGAGCCCCCGGCCATAAGTGTCCCAGATGTTGGCGATACGCCGCCGAGGCGGAAGATACGCTATGCAAACGCTGCCAAGCGGTATTGGGTGCATAAATGTTCGATCTGACGCAGCCTGTCAGCCTTCAGGTGATCGTCGGAACCATTTTGTTGATATTTGCTCTCACGGCAGTGGGAATCGCTTTTGTGAAGCGGTGTGAAAAGGAGAAAAAAGGATGAGATTGAAAGAGGCGTTGGCGCTAAGGCCCGAAGAGGTCAAAGCGCTGCGGGACGATCTGAAAAAAAGAGTCGAAGCCAAAAAAGAGATCAACGCCTATGTGGCGTTGGACGAAGCGGGGGAGGGGGTGCCTCTGCTCATTAAAGACAACATCCAGGTCAAAGGGTGGAGCGTCACCTCTGCCAGCAAGATTCTGCAGGGCTACGTGGCCCCCTACGATGCCACGGTGATCGAGAAGCTCAAGGCGGCGGGTCTGGCGCCTTTTGGGCGGGCCAATATGGACGAGTTTGCCATGGGAAGCTCCACCGAAACCAGCTTTTACGGCAAGACCCTCAACCCCCACGACCCCGAGCGGGTTCCCGGGGGCAGCTCCGGGGGATCGGCGGCGGCGGTGGCGGCCGGCGTGGCGATCGCGGCGCTAGGAAGCGACACCGGCGGCTCCATTCGTCAACCCGCAGCCTTTTGCGGCATCGTGGGGATGAAGCCCACCTACGGCCGGGTCAGCCGCTATGGGTTGGCGGCGTACAGCTCCAGCCTCGATCAGATCGGACCGATGACGCAAAACGTCGAAGATGCGGCGATTTTGTATGACATCATCAGCGGTCACGACGAACGCGACAGCACCAGCGCGAATATCGACTACACCCCCGTAGCCCCCAATCTCGACGCGACCCGCAAGCTCAAAATCGCCGTCATCGACAATTATGTCAAAGATGCAAGCCCCGAGGTGCAAAAAGCCTACGAGACGGCGATCGAGGCGCTGAAAGAGGCAGGTCATACGATCGTGCACAAAGAGCTGATGGGGGCCAAATACGATATCGCCGCCTACTACATCGTCGCCACCGCCGAAGCGAGTGCGAACCTAAGCCGCTACGACGGGGTGCGCTACGGCAACCGGGCCCAAGATGTCAAGGATCTCAAAGAGCTCTATCTCAAAACCCGTTCCGAAGGGTTCGGCGAAGAGGTGAAGCGCAGAATTTTGCTGGGAAGCTTCGTGCTCAGCAGCGGATATTACGATGCCTACTATCTCAAAGCCCAAAAGGTGCGCCATCTTATTAAAGATGAATTTGAAAAGGTGTTTGAAGAGGCCGACTTGATCCTAAGCCCCGTGGCTCCCACACCCGCTTTCAGATTCGGCGAAATGGCCGATCCTTTGCAGATGTATCTGAGCGACGTTTACACCGTCGGGGTGAACTTGGCCGGTTTGCCCGCCATTAGCCTGCCGATTGAAAAAACCGCCGAGGGCCTGCCCGTGGGCCTGCAGCTCATCGGCCGTCATTTCGATGAGCAGACGGTATTTGACGGGGCGCTGAGTCTGGAGAAGGCGGTTTGTTATAATTGAGCAAGAAGGTAGGAAGGTGAGATGACGAGAGACGAGATACTGATCCTACTCCGGCAACACAAAGAGGAGTTGAAAACCCGGTTCGGGATCGAACAACTTGCCCTTTTCGGCAGTTACGCCAGAGATGAAGCGACACGCAACAGTGATGTCGATCTGGCAATCATGAAAATGGGACGTACCGATTTGTGGAAAATGGCCGAAGCGATGCAGTATTTGCGCACTCTTTTGAACAAAAAGGTCGATTTGGGTAAATTCGACTCTTTCCGTCCATATGTGCGCCAGAGGGTGGAAAAAGAGTTGATCGATGTCTTCTAAAAAGAGGGAAACGGCTCTTTTCCTCTTTGATTTGTACAGTGCCGTTGTGAAAATTGAAGAGTATGTTGCACCCGTCAGCGATGCGGCGACTTTGAAATACGATTTTAAAACATGGGATGCGGTGATGCATGAGTTTACCGTTATGGGTGAAGCGGCCAAACATCTTGTCAAAGAGGGATGGCTTCCTTCCGAAGATCGAGTGGTGGTCGATTTTCGCAATATCATCGTACATCACTATTTCGGATTGGATGCTGAAGATGTTTGGCATACGATCCAGCATGCCATGCCCCCTTTTAAAAATCGCATTGAAAATCTCATTGCATCACTCGATCCCGTAATCAGACAGAAATGGATAGAGGTTTATTTGCAAGATCCATTGCCCGGTTCTGTTGAAAAAGCATTCAAGAAATTGATAGAATGATTTTGGGGTGTATGAAGATGGAAGTGAATAACAGGAACAAACGCAAAGTCGATGCAGGATTTTATGATGCTATGCATCCTTTCGTCAAAAAGAGGATCGGGAAAGAAATGGTTCGTGTCTAACAAAACATGCAAAAAGAGTGAAAGGTTTCGATTACTTGGTCCCCAATGACCAATGACCAATGACTATAAAAAGAGGAGAAGCCCCATGAGAATTAGAAAACGCGCCCTGACATTCGAAGATGTCCTGCTGGTACCCAAACATTCGACGGTTCTGCCCAAAGAGGTCGATATCTCGACGCAGCTGACCAAAAACATCCGTCTCAACATCCCCATCGTCTCTGCGGCGATGGATACGGTGACCGAGCAT
>Ga0256831_1001603_pt1 | contig 11912 bp, 6 predicted proteins | sample 132544metaG_FD_189087 | JGI IMG/M metagenome (GOLD analysis project Ga0256831, IMG submission 189087) | Hydrothermal vent microbial communities from Lau Basin, Pacific Ocean - 132-544 | ecosystem: Environmental > Aquatic > Marine > Hydrothermal vents | place: Pacific Ocean: Lau Basin | collected... | reverse complement strand
GCATCCTGCTGCACTTTTATCTCTCTTCCAAAATTAAATCGTATTGTTAATAAATTAACCGGGAATCAAGTATAGAATATTTATATCTTTATTATCTTGCGACTTAATTAATTTTTGACAGTTTTATGGCCAAAAAACCAACTGCTTATACCGAAGATCACATTCAATCGCTTGACTGGAAACAACATATCCGGATGCGCCCCGGTATGTATATTGGTAAGTTAGGAGATGGCTCGTCGCCCGATGATGGTATTTATATTTTAGTCAAGGAAGTTTTAGATAATGCTATTGATGAGTTTGTCATGGGTGCAGGTAAAACTATTGAAATAGTTTTAGAAGACAATCTGGTCAGTGTCCGGGATTATGGTCGCGGCATACCTTTAGGCAAGTTAGTTGAGGTGGTATCCAAAATGAACACCGGTGGTAAGTATGATTCGCGCGCTTTTAAAAAAACAGTCGGTTTAAATGGGGTAGGGACAAAAGCGGTAAATGCGCTCTCCTCTCATTTTAAAGTTCAAGCTTTTCGCGATGGGCAAACCAAATGGGCTGTCTTTAGTAAGGGCGAACTTATTGAAGAATCCGGCTTGGAAGCAACCAATGAAAAAAACGGGACTTATGTCGAATTTATTCCGGATGTTGAGATTTTTCCCAAATACAAATTCAGGCAAGAGTATTTGGTCCGCATGTTCAAAAATTATATTTATCTCAATACCGGTTTAACCATTAAGTTTAATGGTGAAAAATATTTTAGTGCCAATGGGTTAAAAGATTTGTTAAGCGAAAATATTGCAGAATCCGACCGGCGTTATCCTATTATACACCTAAAAGGGGATGACATTGAAGTGGCTATGACCCATAGCAAAACCCAGTATAACGAGGTTTATTATTCATTTGTCAATGGGCAACATACCACACAGGGCGGAACGCATCAAGCTGCTTTTAGAGAAGCAGTTGTCAAAACTATCCGTGACTTTTTTGGCAAAAATTATGACGCCTCTGATATTCGCAAATCTATTGTGGCGGCAATTAGTATAAAGGTGATTGAGCCGGTTTTTGAATCGCAAACCAAGACCAAATTAGGTTCTACGGATATGGGAGAAGGTATGCCGACTGTGCGGACTTATGTCAATGATTTTGTCAAACGTGAATTAGATAATTACCTTCATAAAAATCCGGAAACAGCTGAAGCTATTTTGCAAAAAATAGTTCAGGCCGAGCGCGAACGAAAAGAGCTGTCCGGTATTAGAAAACTGGCCAAAGAACGGGCCAAAAAAGTCAGTTTGCACAATAAAAAGTTACGGGATTGTCGTGTGCATTACAACGATTTGAAAAAAGAAAATCGCTTGGAAAGCACCTTGTTTATTACCGAGGGCGACTCGGCCAGTGGGTCCATAACGAAATCACGTGATGTGAATACACAAGCTGTTTTTAGCTTACGTGGAAAACCAGTCAATTCTTATGGACTGACCAAAAAAGTGGTTTACGAAAATGAAGAATTTAATTTGTTACAAGCTGCTTTGAATATTGAAGATGGTTTGGAAAATCTTCGGTATAACAATATCGTTATTGCCACTGATGCCGATGTTGACGGAATGCACATCCGCCTGTTATTACTGACATTTTTCTTAAAATTTTTCCCCGAACTCATCAAAGAAGGACATTTGTATATATTGGAAACACCTTTGTTCAGGGTGCGAAACAAGCAAGAAACTATTTATTGTTACAGTGAAGAAGAACGTGTTAAGGCGATTAACAAACTGAGTAAACGCGGCAAACCCGAAATTACCCGTTTTAAAGGTTTAGGTGAAATATCGCCTAATGAATTTAAGCATTTTATCGGCAAAGATATTCGGCTGGAACCGGTTATGATGGAGCCGGATTTGTCCATAGAAGAACTCTTGCGGTTTTATATGGGGAAAAACACCCCTGACCGACAGCGTTTTATAATTGACAACCTTAAGGTAGAATTGGATATAGTGGATGAAAATAAATAATTCTCTAGGAAAAACCAAATAATATAATGAGTGAAAATCAATCACAAAACCAACAAGAAAGTATCAAAAAAGTAACCGGAAAATTTAAAGAATGGTTTCTTGATTATGCTTCTTATGTGATTTTAGAACGTGCCGTTCCGGCTATTGAAGATGGTTTTAAGCCGGTACAACGCCGTATTATGCATTCTATGCGTGAATTGCATGATGGCCGGTATAATAAAGTTGCCAATTTGGTCGGGCATACCATGCAATATCATCCCCATGGCGACATGTCTATAGCTGATGCCATGGTTAATATGGGACAAAAAGATTTGTTGATTGATACACAAGGAAACTGGGGAAACATCCTGACCGGTGACAGTGCTGCGGCTTCACGGTATATTGAGGCGCGGCTGTCAAAATTTGCTTTAGACGTATTATTTAATCCTAAAATTACCACTTGGGCGGCTTCTTATGATGGTAGAAAAAAGGAACCGGTAAGTTTGCCGGCCAAATTTCCCATTGTATTGGCACAAGGGGCCGAAGGTATTGCCGTAGGTTTATCGACGACCATTCTGCCACATAATTTTAATGAGTTGATTGATGCTTCTATCAAAGTTTTGCAAGGAAAATCGTTTAGCCTCTATCCGGACTTCCCGACCGCCGGAATGATAGACGTAACAAATTATAACGATGGCAAACGGGGAGGTAAAGTGAGAGTGCGGGCCAAAATTAAAATTGAAGATAATAAAACTTTGGTTATCACCGAAATACCTTACAAAACAACCACCGGCAGTTTAATAGAAAGTATTATCAAAGCTAATAATAAAGGAAAAATCCGGATAAAAAAAATTGAGGATAATACCAGCGAACAAGTCGAGATCCGTTTGCATTTGCCACCGGGGATATCGCCGGATAAAACCATTGATGCACTTTATGCCTTTACCAATTGCGAGGTTTCTATCTCGCCATTGGGAGTGGTGATAGAAAACAATAAACCATTGTTTTTAGGCGTTAGTGAAATGTTGGAACGTTCTACCCGGCGAACTGTCGATTTATTACGGCAAGAATTGGAAATAGAGTTGCAAGAACTCGAAGATCAATGGCATGCTGCCTCATTAGAACGTATTTTTATCGAAAATCGTATTTATCGTGATATTGAACAAGAAACATCATGGGAAGGCGTTATTAAGGCTATAGATGAAGGTTTAAAACCACATATTCAGCATCTGAAACGACCGGTAATCGAGGAAGACCTTATCCGTTTGACTGAGATTAAAATCAAACGCATCTCTAAATTTGATATAGACAAAGCGCGTAAAAATATTGAAGCAATAGAAGAAAAAATTGCAGAAAAGAAACACCATTTGGCGCACATTATTGATTATACCATAGATTTTTTTAAAAATATTAAAAAGAAATATGGTAAGGGGCGCGAACGAAAAACCGAAATTAAACCATTTGAAGAGATTGAAGCGACAAAAGTCGTGATGCGCAATGTTAAGTTATATGTCAATAGGGAAGAGGGATTTGTTGGTACTAATTTACGTAAAGACGAATATGTGGGTGATGTATCTGATATTGATGATATTATTGTCATTAGAAAAGATGGCAAGATGATGATTTCTAAGGTCGCCGATAAAAAATTCTTCGGTAAAGATATCATCTATGTCAATGTGTTTAAGAAAAAAGATAAAAGGACCATTTATAACCTGATTTATCGCGATGGTAAAAAGGGGCCTTCATATATGAAACGCTTTTATGTCAGTGGCATAACGCGTGATAAAGAATATGATTTGACAGCCGGCAATCCGGGTTCTGAGATTCTCTATTTTACGGCCAATCCCAATGGCGAAGCAGAAGTAGTGACCGTTATTTTACGTCAAACCGGCAGTTTGCGTAAAACCAAATTTGATATCGATTTTAAAGATTTGGCCATTAAAGGCCGAAGTGTCCGGGGCAATTTGGTAACAAAATTGCCGGTCAAAGCCATCAAGTTAAAAGAAGCCGGTGTGTCTACGCTTAAACCGCGTCAAATATGGTACGACCCTATAGTTAAACGTTTAAATACCGAAGAGCGTGGCCAATATTTAGGTGAGTTCAGTGGAAATGATCAACTGGTGATGGTTCTGTCTGATGGCCGCATTTCTAAATTTGTGCCTGATTTGGAGAAACATTTTCCTGATAATATCTTGTTTCTGGAAAAATATGTCCCCCGCAAACCGGTTACGGCAGCTTATTATGATGCAGATAAAAAAAGATATTTTATCAAACGTTTTTTGATTGATGATCTTAAAAAGGAAGAAATTTTTATTCCTGACAATGCCAAGCTTATACAAGTGTCTTATGACTGGCGTCCAGTTTGGCAGTTACACTTTGCCAAAGAACGCGGTAAAGATCAGAAAGAACCACAAGATATTGATGTTGAGAACTTTATAAGTATAAAAGGTATTAAAGCGCAAGGTAATTTGTTGAGTAAATTAAAATTAAAAAAGATTGAAAAACTTGCGTCCAAACCCTATCAAGTCCCGGAAGAACAGAAGCAAGAAAGCGCTGACGAACAAGTAACCCAAAAAGAAGTTGATGCTGTGCCTTTTGAAATTAAAACACCTGATCCGGAGGATAAAACCACCGGCACAAAACAAAAAAATGATAAGAAGCCGGGGGAGGCTGATGAACCACCTACATTATTCTAATTTCTCATTTTTTAGGCGTAGTTTTTGATGTGATGTATATTTTTGATCTACATTATAGAATATAAATTCAAACGCAGCGTTATTAATATAAAATTAAAGAGTTAATGAGAGTCAAATTTTTATTTTTTCTATTTTTTTGTTTTTCTTTGAGACAAATCTCAGCACAAGCGTCAGATCAGTTTTTTAATCCGGATACACAATATGTAAAAGCAGTAAATTTATATCCGGATAAGTCGTATAAAGCTGCTGATTACCTCTTTGAAAAACTCAAAAACAATATAAAAGACCCGCAAAGATTAGGCGATATATATTTTTATTTGGCCAGTATTGCAGTCCGTACAGGTGCGCCCAATGCAGGTGAATTATTACAATATTTTGTCCAACATTTTCCTACACACCCCAAGCGTACTGCCATTTATTTTGATGCCGCTGATTATTATTTTTCAAAAGGTGACCTTAAGCAGGCACAAGATTATATTATGCAAGTTGATCCGGGAGCCTTATCTCCATCCGAATACGAAAAATATAATTTTTATTTGGGTTATGCTTATTTGAAACAAAATGATTATAAAAAAGCAGCCCGTTTATTTGAAAAACTTTTGAATTCTAAAAAATATGGCGAGCAAGCCCGTTATTACTATGGCTACACAGCCTATAAGCAAGATAATTTTGCCAAAGCCAAGAAATACTTTGATATGGTGGCGCAATCAAATAATTTTAATAAGTTGTTGCCTTACTACCAAGCAGATATGTATTTTAAATTGCAACAGTTTGAAAAAGCTATTGCCCAAGCCCAAAAAATTTATGATAAATCATCGCCTGATGTTCAATCACAATTGGCTAAAATTATAGGGGAAAGTTACTTTAATTTAGGCGAATATGATAATGCCATACCTTATTTAAAAGCTTACAAGGGACGTCATGGTAAGTGGAATAATGTAGATTATTACCAATTGGGGTATGCTTATTATAAAACAGGTGATTATGATAAGGCCATTCAGCAGTTTAACAAAATTATAGACGGACAGGATGCTTTGGCCCAAAATGCCTATTATCATTTGGCCGATGCCTACTTGGCAAACGGACAAAAAATGAAAGCTTTAAATGCCTTTAAAAAGGTTTCTGAAATGTCTTTTGATCCGGAAATGCAAGAAGATGCGGCTTACAATTATGTTAAATTAGGCTATGAAATCGGTAACCCCTACGAAGATGCTTCTGAAGCTATTCAGAATTTTTTGGAAAAATATCCGAAAACCATTTATAAAAAAGAATTGCAAGATTTGTTGGTAAATTCTTTTTTAACGACAAACAATTATGAAAGTGCCATTAAACTTTTGGAACAGAACGGACAAACCAATAGCCGTGCCTATCAAAAAGCCGCTTATTATACAGGCTTGCAATATTTAACCGATGGCGAATACAAAAAAGCCAAAACTTATTTTGATAAAGTTTTAAAACAAGGCTTTGATCCGGCCTATCGTCAATTGGCCAAATTTTGGAATGCAGAAGCCGATTACCGTTTGCACAATTATGAGGCGGCGAAAAACGGCTTCTTAGATTTTGCTACTTCACCCGGAAACGAAAATAGTAAAGAAAAGAACTTGGTCAATTATAATTTAGGCTATACTTTTTTTAAGCTTAAAGATTATGCCAATGCCGCCAAATATTTTGAAAAATTTATTCAAACACATCCGGAAAAAAAACTTTTAAAAGATAGTTATTTGCGCTTAGGCGACAGCCGGTTTGCCAACAAGCAATATTGGCCGGCCATGCAAGCTTACAACCAAGCTTTAACCATGCAAGGCGCCGATGCCGATTATGCGCAATATCAAAAAGCCATCAGTTATGGTTTCGTGGGTAAAAACAATAAGAAAATAGATGAATTGAATTTGTTTATCCGTCGATTTCCCCAATCTAAATTAAGACCGGCAGCTATGTATCAATTAGGTAGCGCTTATTTGGTAAAAGGTCAGGAAGACAAAGCTTTGTCCAGCTTAGAACAACTTCTCTCGACTTATCCCAATAGTAAATACGTTCCTGCTGCTTTATTAAAACAAGCCCTAATTTATTACAACAAAGGTCAGAATGATTTGGCTTTGAACAAATTTAAAGAAGTTGTTGCGCGTTATCCAAAAACGCCGATGGCTTATCAGGCTATTGACAATATCAAAAATATTTATATTGATAAAGGCCAACCTGAAGCCTTTTCACAATGGGCAAAAACATACCCATGGATAAATGTCAATAATACAGAATTGGATGATGCCGTTTTTGCCGCTGCCCAAGAAAAATATTATGAACAGGCCCCGGAAGCTTTGTCAGATTTACAAAAATATTTACGACAATATCCTTCAGGATTACATAATTTAAAGGCACATTATTATTTGGCCAAATTATACCAGAAAAAAGGAAAAAAGGGTCAAGCTGCACTACATTATGAATATATAGCTAACCAATCACAAAATGATTATACATTAGAAGCCTTGCGTACTTTGGCAGATTTTCAGTTGCAAAATAGCCTATGGACTAAAGCTATTCCTTATTTAGAACGCTTAGAACTGTTAAGCAACTCGCCTGAAGATTTGATTTTTGCCCAATCTAATTTGATGAAAGCTTATTATCAAAATAAAGCATATAATTCAGCGATAGAATATGCGCAAAAGGTTTTGCAAAATCCAAAAAGTAATAGGCAAATGAAATATGATGCACAGGTAATTATGGCACGTGCTTCTTTAGCCAATGGCGATGAAACCAAAGCCCGGTATTATTATGATAAGTTGCAACGGACAGCCAAAGGAAAAATAGGTGCCGAGGCATTGTATTATCTTGCCTATTTTCAGCATAAAGACAGGCAATATGAAGCTTCCAATAAAACCATTGCCAAATTGACAAAAAAATATCCCGGCTACAAAGAGTGGGCTGCCAAGGCACTGTTGTTGATGGCCAAAAACACTTATGCCAAAGGTGATGCCTTTAATGCATCGTATATATTAGAAAGTTTAATTAAAAACTTTAAACAGTATCCTGATCTTGTTGATGAAGCTAAAACTTTGTTGAAACAGATTAAGAAGAAAGAAGCGCAAAAAAATGAAGATGCCGGAAAATAGCGTAAACTTTATTGTTATCGATTTGTTCAAACATATTCATATACTTATACTTAATTTTTTTAAGATGAAAAAAAACATTTTTTTTATTTTCTTGCTTTATGTCAGTTTTGTGTCTGGACAAAAGCTAAAGGATAGTGTCAAAACCGAAGTGATTGAAGTGACGCGTTCCTTTGAACCTAAAGTGCAAGATGCCTACAAAATAAATATTAATCCGCAAATAAATCCATTACCGGAAAAAAAAATACCGGTAGAGTTTAAAATCCAATCCGTTCCCGTGGCTTCTACTTTTCAACCTGAAAAAGGGGCGATGGCCGGTTTTAATCCCGGGAGTTTAATTGAAAAAACTTATAAAAACTACGCAGCATTAGCTGTGGGCAATTATTGGCAAGTACAAGCCGATGCCTTTTTGTATTATCCCCTTTCACAAGGTTTGAGTGCAGGTTTGCTATTTCAGCATTACTCGTCGCAAGGTCAAAAAAGTGAAAATATCCTATATGAGCCTTTTTACAATACCGCATTAACGGGTCTTTTTGATTATCAAAATGAACAAAATTTGTGGCATTTTGAATTGGGATATGATGGGCATTTAAATTATCTAAAACAAGACCCCAATATTATTTTGCTCAATCCACCTCAAATTTACAGTCTTAAAAATACGGATAACAATTTTCATTTATTAATCAATGGCCAATTTAAAGAAACGATTTTTAAAAATATGCTATTGCATTACAACAATTATTGGAATGGTTTTGACAACAGTGAGCACCTCATTCATTTTAAGACATTCTTGCTTTTTCCGTTTGGCACGCTAGGACTAAAAATTGGCATACAGTCAGATTTAGTTACCGGCAACACCGGACACATAGCTTTTGCTGATCCGGCAATACGATATGCTTTAAATTACAACAATGCTGATATAGGTTTATTGCCGGCCATAAGACTAAAAAATGACCATTTGACTGCCAATTTAGGAGCCAAAATTTTCTATCAAAACAATGTAAGTTTCAACCGGTTTCAGTTCATCCCTGATATAAAAGTCAATTTGAATTTAATTTACGAAAAACTATCGGTTTTTACCGGTGTTACCGGCGATTTAACCCAAAATTCGCAATTTGATTTAACCCGAAAAAATCCGTATTTGGCTTTGACCCAATCACTATGTCCCAGTTTAACACCTTACGATATTTTCGGCGGATTTAACGGGGCTTTTTCCAGTTCATTTTCTTATGCCGTTACCATGGGTTATCGCTATATCAAGCAAAAAGCTTTTTATAATTATAAGCCTGTTAATATGCCAGTCGGATCTTACGATATTGTTTATGATAATTTGGCCCAATCTTATTTTAAAACGGCTTTTAATATTGGTGTCGGCAAAAAGTTAGATTTAAAATTGAACTTAACCTATTTTCAAAACAATCCGGATCATTTGAAAAAAGCTTTGTTTATCCCTGATTTTGATTTTCAATCGGTTTTTATTTTTCACCCCACCAATCGCTTAAGCTTTGACATGACTTTAAACAGTGCCGGCAAACGTTTTTTTCAGGACGGTAATGATAATTATCTGAAGGCTTACACCGATTTGAATATAGGCGTTAGGTACAAGGTTAATAAACAATTTACAGGTTTTCTTAAAGCTTATAATGTTTTAAATAGGAACTACCAAATTTATTATTTATACCCCGTACAAAGATTACAAATTTTAGGTGGGGTAGCTTACCGGTTTGATTTTCCGCCAAAAAATTAGTATATTAGCTTATCTAACCTTTAAAACTTTTAGTGATGAAAAAAAATGTCGGAAATACAGATAAATTAATAAGACTGATCATAGCCGTAATATTATTTGTGGTTGTTTATACCGGAAAAGTTACAGACAGCACTTGGGTCTATATTTTGTTAATTATAGCCTTGATTGCAGCTGTTACTTCCTTGTTTAATTATTGCCCCATCTATAGTTTATTGGGTATTAATACCAATAAGAAAAAATAAAAAGATTTATATGTTTAGAAACAAAGGCGGCACACTGCCGCCTTTGTTTATTTTGGAAATTCAATTTTTATTTCCACACCCTCATCACCCTTTATTGTGAACTTGCCTTTAAGTTGTTTGCTTAACAATTGCATAATACTTAACCCAAAACTATCAAGGTTTTGTAAGTCTAAATCAGGAGGCAAACCTTTGCCATTGTCCTTTAAAATTAACGTATAGTTTTGTGCATTATCGATTAAATCTATTTTGATTAAGCCTGCTTGACCGGGGGCAAAAGCATATTTAAACGAATTTGTTATAAATTCATTGACAATAAGGCCGATGGGAAACGATTGTTTAACGCCCAATTTAATTTTACCCGGGATATTATTGATGATTTTAACAGACTTATTGCCAAAAGATTCTTGCAAAGTTTGCGAAATTTTATCAATGTAAGTTTTTAAGTCCAAACGTGTAATATCTTTATTTTGATACAATTGCCGGTGAATTTCATTGATACTGTTAATCCTGTTTTGCAATTCTACCAAACGTTGGTGAATACTGTCATCTTCAAAATCATCTTTTATGTCTTCTATAAGGGCATCAATAACGGACAAATTATTTTTTACCCGGTGATGTAAATCTTTCTGCAAATGTTCAATAATTTCTTTTTGTTTTTTATTTCGACGGTAATAGAACCCGAAAATCCCCAGAATTAAAACTGCTGTGCCAAATCCGGCACTTAAATAGGTATTGCGTTTGCTTTCTTGTTCGAGCAATAATTGCTGTTGCACTTTTTCGGCTTTCAAGCGCAAATTTTCTTTCTCTTTTTTAGCTGTTTGGTAGCGGGTTTCTACTTCGGTTATTTTACTGTCTCGTTGTGATTTTAAAATGGAGTCGGATAGTTTTTTTAATTTCTCTAAATTGGTCAACGCCTTTTTATATTGCCCTTTGTGTTTGTAGAGTTGATATAAATCATCGTACAAAGCCTGTTTCAATTCATAATTTTGAATACTTGCGTCTTTTTTCAATTCATTTAATATCTTTTCGGCTTGCGAATATTGTTTGTTTTTAATGTAAATATTAGCCAATGTTGTTTTAGCCGCTTGTTCGCCTAATTTAAAATGTATTTGACGGGCTATTTTTAGGGCTTGTTGTGCTTCAGCTATCGCTTTTTTATATTTGCCTTGCTTCAAATAAATGGCAGCATTGTTATTATGCAAATCAAATTGGTACATTTTATTTTTAGTGCGGTTGTAATAATCTAAAGCTATTTTATTCATTTTTAGTGCTTTATCATATTTTTTCCAGCGAGAATAAAGCATTCCCAAGGCGTGATAGTTGGCATATACATAATCTTTAAGATTAATTTTGGCAGAATCTTGTAAAGCTTTTTTAAAATATTTTTCAGCTTTTTTAAATTGATCCATTTGCATATACGTATAACCGATGTTATAATTCACCTTGCTTTTTTGGACAATTTTACCATATTTATCTGCAAAATCTGCTTGTTTTAAAAAATATTTTAATGATTCGTATGGGCGGTTTAATCGGTTGTAAGCTGCACCGATATTGCCGTAAATGATATCCATTTTTTGACCCACCGGATGTTTTTTATATAGATCTATGGCTTTGTTATAAAGCGAAATGGCTTTTTGGGGTTGGTCAAAATTGTAATAAATACGTCCCAATTGATTATAATCTAGAATCATGTCGGTATAATTTTTCAAACTGTCATCTATTTTCAAAGCTTTTTCAGCATTGCGTTTAGCTTGGTCAAAATTATGCAAGCGCAATCCGGCTTCGGAAAGGTAACGGTAAGCTTTGCCTATTAATTTAGGCTGGTGGGTATGCCGGGCTAATTGGATTAACTGTTGGTTGTTTTCTATCAGTTTTTCCGGATTGGTATTCAGGTAGTATGCATTGAGCTGTTGCCTGATTTTTAATTGCTCATTGGGTGAAGACTTTTTCTCTAATTGTCTGATCAGACTGTCAATAGGTGATGTTTGTCCTTGGACACTAATAGTTATCCATAAAATAAATAGTGATATTATTTGTTTCATTTGTGTTATTTGTTAATTTCCTAAAGTTAATTGTTTTTTGTTTGATAGCAACGAAACAAATTGATTTTTAAACCAAATTTTCATTTTTATTAAATATAACTTTGGTTA
>Ga0256831_1001602_pt1 | contig 11924 bp, 9 predicted proteins | sample 132544metaG_FD_189087 | JGI IMG/M metagenome (GOLD analysis project Ga0256831, IMG submission 189087) | Hydrothermal vent microbial communities from Lau Basin, Pacific Ocean - 132-544 | ecosystem: Environmental > Aquatic > Marine > Hydrothermal vents | place: Pacific Ocean: Lau Basin | collected... | reverse complement strand
TAAAGGGATAGATATTGTTACAGAGAACCAAGTCAAAATAGGAAAAGATTTATTGGACAGCATAGTCCTTTCTCATCAAAATCTCAGAGAGGCCATCAAAGAGGTTAAGATAGCAGTAGAAAAGGAAGGAGAAGAAACAAGAGACAGAATGTCAAACATTAGCTGGTTAAAGGATAGAAGCTGGTAAGGAGGAACTATGGCACGAAAGCAATGGAATGAATTTGCAGCAGAAGAAAAGAAACACTCTCTCACCTCAGAAGGTCCCACGCTACCGTTATTAGAGGACTATGCGAGGTTAAATATCTTAAGCAGGACGACGAAGGGATTATTTCCCGACGTAATACCTGATGAGAGGACTTTGAAGGAGCTTCTTGAGCACTTTTCAGATGAGCAGGGAGCAGTGCCTTTGGAGAGCCCTAATCCTTTGAGGAAGGTGAGCAGTCAGACCGTTAAGATAAGCAACTTTATAGACTACACGCCTGAGTTTGAGATAAAGATAAACGATGAGACCTGGAAGCAGAGGAAGAAGGCTCTTGTGTATGCCCTTGCCACCTACAGAGGAAGGGAGCTTGGAGTAGCAGAGGAAATGGGAAAAATGGGACTGAGGCTCCTTGAAACCGCAGAGGCCATGGCAAGGGAAGGGATGACTACAGAGGAGATAAGGCGAAAAGAGGAAGAGCTCAGGGAGCTTTCAAGGGCCTACTGGAGAGTTCTTGAAAAGAGGAACCAGTACGTTCAGGAGATAAACAGGGCGTTTGAGGTAGAGAGGGACAAGCTCCTTGAGATGCTTTCCGGGAGCTACAGGGAGATAGTTGAGGCTCTTCAGAAGGTTCCTGAGTCGCCTGAAGGGATGGACTACTATGAGGAGCTTGTAAAAAGCTACGACGAAGGACACAGGAGAGTGTACCAGGCTCTTGCAGGTTACTTTGCCTCTCCGAAGGCCGCTCAGGAGCAGTTTACTACGGAAATTACTCCTGAGCTTGAAGAAATTCTCCGTGGAGTAGGTGGTGAAGAAGGGTACAGGAAGGCTCTTGAGATATGGAACAGGGTATATCTTCCTCTGATTCGGCCTTTAAGCGGAGCGGAGAGGAATCAGGCCGTAGAGAACCTCAAAAAGTTTCTTGTTCTGGATGCCTACAACTGGAAGGCCTTTAAAGAAATGAGGGCAAAACTTGAAGGGCCTAACCCGGCTTCTAAGGACGTTGAAGAGGCTTTAGAAGGGCTCAGGACGTATGCGGGAAAGCCTGTAAAGGTTCAGGTAGGAGACAGGCAGGTAGACGTTTCTCTTGACGGAAGTACCGTAGAGGAAGCGGAGAAAAAAATAAAGAGAGGAGAGATTGAGGAAGTTCTCAGGTGGATAAAAGACAGAAAAGAAAAGCTTGAAGAAATAGAGGTTAAGACAGACCTTTTCGGGAAAAACGAAATAGAGGCTCAGAAAAAGATTTTAAACCAGCTTGAGGAAGCTGTAAGGAGCTACGCAAAAGTAGAGGAGCTCAGAGAAACTCTCAGCAGGAAAATAGACGAATACATGCAGAAACCTTTAACACTAAACCTTGAAAAGCTTGGAATAAAAGGAAAAAATCTGGACGAAGTGGAAGAAGAGATAAAGGAAAGGGTAGCTGAGCTTGAAAGGCTGAAAAACGACGAGATGTACGACCTTTCAGGGCATCCTGAAGTGATGGAGTTTTACCAGGAGTACGTAAACTTTCTTGCCGACAGCGGAGACCTTGACAGCCTTGCAAGGAACCTCAAGTCTCCCGACAACGAAAAGCTGGTTAACAGTGCAGTAAAGCTCTACAACCTTGACCTTCTCCTTGCAAAGGCCAGGGAAGGGAAAATCCCTGTATCTGCGCTTTCTGAAGAGGAGCTCTCTACGGTTCTTGCAGAGCCCGACGTGGAGTTTATCAGGGAGTTAAAGAGAGTACTTGAAAACGAGGCCAATTCCGCCGTTAAGGGACTTGAAACGCCGCCTCTGTCTGCATCCGACTACCTGCAGATAATCAGGACGCTGAAGACGCTGGAATTTTCAAAAGAGGTAATAGAGCAGAGCAGGGGGACGGCTCTGAGGTTTTACGAAAAGTTTCTTGAGAAGTCTAAAGAGCCGGGGCTCATGTCTGCGGTCTACAGGGGAGCGGCGGGACTTTCCTATCTTGCCTCAATGGGGCTTTCGGGAATAAACACGAGGTTCGTCAACTGCATGGAGCAGGTTGCGTTCCCGCCGGACAACTACCCTTACGTTCAGCCCTCTGCAAGGATGAGGGAGTGTTTTGAGAAAAGGTTTTCTGAAATAGAGCGGTCGGGGGCAAGGTGGAAGGAGATAAGTCAGGGAGTGGCCTCTCCGAATCCTGCAAATCCCTACCTCTGGTTTTACTACCTGTATGCAGACTTCATGAGCTCTGCAAGGGAGTACCAGAAGGGATTCTGGACTGCAAGGCAGACGGCGTTCAACAAAGAGCTCACTAAACTTGCAGAGGAGCTCATATTTTCGGGGCTTGAGAACACGGATAAGGCTGTAAGGGACATGATGCTGAAGTCAATGGGAGTTTCTTTTCAGGTTAAACCTCTTGCAAGGCTTACTCCCGAAGAGGAAAGCCCTGTAGTAAAGGAGCCGAGGGAAATATACAGAGAGTTCCGTAAAAGTGCAGAAAAACTCAGAAAGAGGTTAGAGGGAAAGAGGTTTTCTCTTGAGGGAGACGTTGTGGGAGAGCTTGAAGAGTTCCTGAACGGTTTTGAGGAAACCTACAGGAACGTGGAAGAGCTTGATACGGACAACAGGCTTAAGAAGGCGATGGTAGAGCTGAGGAGCACTTTAAAGGAAGGGAATCCTTCAAAGCTGAGAGAGGCCTTTGAACGGTTCCTTGATAGGGCTGAGGACGTGTTATCCGTCTATGCGGAGAAAAACACAATCAAGTTTGCCGTTCCGGGCAAAAAGAGCAACCTTGCCTTTGTCGTGGAAATATCTCCCGACAAGCTGAGGGAGATAGGCAAGGATGACCTGGTTAAATTCCTGAAGGACTCCAATCCTGCGGTTGTGGAGAAAACGAAAGAGAAAATTCTCAGGGCTTTAGGCATCAGCAGGGAAGTGGTTCAGAACCTCTTAGACTCCGGGGAGCTCAAAAATGGCCTTGAACCTTCAAAGATATTCCAGACTGTTACAAGAGCTATGGCTCTCTACGTGGCAAGAGGTAGGGAAGTTCCTGAACCTGAGAAAACCTACTCCTACGGTCCCGAAATTTGACAGGAGAACCTTCCTTGAAAGGGCTTTTTCTACCGTTCCTGCAAAGGAGCTAATAGCAGACCTGTCTATCTACGATAGAACCCTTTTTTACCTGAGAAAAACCTTCCCCGCAGAGAGGACAATTCCCTACTCTCTCCTTCCCCTTCCTCTCAGGGAGAGAATCTGTACCGCTCTCGGCCGCATAGAGAAAAACCTTGCTCCGAATTCCTACACCTGCATCTTCGTCGGACAAATCGGGAAAACAGAATACGAGGGACTTATCCTGAAAACCGATAGGCCTTACTATCTCTTCCTCTCCTACGGCAAAAAGAAAGACCTCTTTAAAAACCTTTCAGAACTAAAACACCTTAAATCACTCCTTCCCAACTTTCCCGTTCTTAACAGCCTGACGGAAAAAAACAAAATCTACCTCTCTTTACTGCACGCAGTTGACAGTTGAAAAACAGGAATCTATATTCAGACTCAGAAAACTTGAAAACAGGGAGGAGCCATGAGAGGACTTACAAGAGCACTTATTTTAGGAGCAGTAGTTGGACTTACCTTCTCCTGTGGAGGGGGTGGAGGAGGAGGGAGTGTCAGCGGTGAGACAGCTCTTCCTGAGACGAGTGCGGCTGCAGGTTCAGCTTCTACGCCGTCTGTATCGTCTGAACCTGCTTACAAGACCGTAGAAGGAACGATTAACAGCAGCGATTTAACTGCACGCAGGGGGACTACTGCTCAGCCTGTTTTTGTCTGTGCAGTTTACAAGGATACGACTCAGGCAGCGGTTCCGGTTCCTGTAAGTGTTGACTGTGCAGAGATAGTAAACAACACTTTCAAGCTAAGAATTCCTGAAAATCTGGAAAATCAGAAGTTTGCTCTCTTTTTCTACGGAGCTAACGGCCTTGCTGAGCCGTTAGGATATGCAGGCTCAGGCGGAAAAGTATATCTGCTTGACTTCAGCGGAGAAGGAACTGTAAAGATAGACGTCACTCTTTCTCAGGATTCTTCAGGAGCTCTTGAGGGAGACGTAGCGGAACAGAGCTTAATTGCAGACGACAGCGACACTTTCTTCAACGGAGATGAGGACAGTGACGGAATAAAGAATCCTGAGGACCCGGACTACCTGACTGCGACCTACTGCGACGTAGCCTTTCTTGACGTAGGAAGGGCAAGGAAAGAGGCAGGACTGCTTGAGGATAACCTTGACAATGACCTCAGCAAGGAAGGGAAGAGCTACTATTACTTTGAGACCTTAAATAACGCATGGCTTGATTACTACGACATCTACAACAAAGACTACGCTCCTGCTGAGTACCAGGAGATAAACGGAGCTCAGATTCTGGGAGAGTACTACTACGTTACGGACGCAAACGGAGAAACAGACCTTAAGCACTACTACTCCGTGCCACCGGACAGGATGACTGCGCTCATAATGAAAGCTCCCGTCTGGGTAGCTCCTATTGACAACAGGGGGAACTTACTGCCGTGGGACGAACTGCAGAAGGTAATAGAAAACACGAAATACGGAATAGACCAGTGGAACTCAGTCTTTAAAGAGTACGTAGGCCACGTAGGATTCTACTTCATGGGAGTAGAACCGCCTATAAAGGGAGAGATAAATCCTGCGCTTGGAGCTCTGTTTGAGAAAACCAGCTACTATCTTCCTACCAGGCTAACAGGGGTTGCAGTTGAGGTTACAAGGGATTTTCCTGAGCAGACAGCAGGCAGAAGCGAAAGCGGTAGTCTAACAGACGACTTCTACTATCCCGTTACCTATCAGGTTCAGACCACAAACGGCACTCAGACGAGCAAGTACTGGTGGTACTTCGGAATAGGAAGGAACCTTATCTGGATTAACGCAAACTATGAAGGCTACAAGAAGGTAGTAGCTCACGAACTGGGACACGTGTTGGGCTTTGACCATCCTTTTAACTATGGGCTTTCCGATATTCCGAGCATAATGAACTACGATGAAACCTTAAACGGTTCCAACGGAACAGACCAGCTGTCTGACTTTGACAAGAAACTCTTTAAAGAAACCTACGGAATGGTCAAAGACTATCCTCAGTACGTGGTAACCAAACCAGAGGACTTCCAGACCTGCGGGCAGAAATGGTTTGACGACTTTGCTCCGGTAGAGGTGGTTCAAATTCAGTAAAATTCAGCAGGGAGCCAAAAGCTCCCTGCTTTTTTATTTCGTCTTGATTATGAGATAGCCGTACTGAGCAGTATCTGTAGTTATATCTCCCCATCCACCAACAGAAATAGCAGAATAGCCACCGTAGGAGCTTGTCTGAACTTTTATCAACTTGTATCCCGATACCGTACAGTCTCCCCAGCCCCAGTTAGTACCAGTTCCTTCCCTGCAGATTCCTTCAAAGAAAACAAGCTTTCCTTCAGGGTCTACGATGGCAATTGCCCTGTTGTCGTCGTTTTTCATTACCGGAGATATTATGTTAGCGTTTTCGGGATTGAGGGAAATGAGTTTGTTGTAGAGCCCGTACTTCCAGTTTCCGATGATTGCTCTGTATCCAGGAACGGTAGGAGTAAAGTTGTCCGGGCTGTGGTTGTCTCCGTCCCAGATTCCGACAACTGTTCCGGCTGTAGCAGAAGCCCCGCCTACATTCAGGTTATCTACCTGATTCTGAAGCTCATTTATCCTTTCCCTGTTGTATACGATGTTATTAGTGTTCGTGTTGACTTTTCCTGCAAGTGCGTAGAGCTCGCTGTTTATAGAATTGATTTTGGAATTAATATCGTTAACTTGAGTTTTGAGCTCAGCTATTTCATCTTTTCCGCTGGCAGGTGGAATATACATGGCCGATGTGGAATCTTCATTATTCACACTGTAGCCTTTAAAACAGGCAAGGGATACTTTGGAAACTATGTCGTCTCCTGTACAGTATTTGACATATAGGCCGTCCGGTTTGTGCTCAAAAACAAAACCAAAACCTCTTTTCATTTCAGAGCCTTTATCCCAAAAGCCTACACTTCTCACCGTGCAGAAGTCATAATCCCCTACTTTCTTTTCCTGACAACCGTAAGTTTTATCAAACTTAACATCTACAAGGAATACTTTGTGGTCCTCTGCCGATTGAACAGCAACCTTTAGTCCTGATTTGGTAAGATTTTTCATGTCAAATTTATGGATGCTTTCTTCCTTATTCTTCGTTAAGAGATTTCTTGCCGGTTTGAAAAAATCTAACGCTTTATTTCCTATGTTGCTAAAAGTTATGGCGTTCGCAGAAATGGTTGTCCCTAACAGAAACAGCACCCCCGCTGTTAGTAAATTCCTCACCTGCTCCTCCTTAATCAGATTGGTTAGGTAGGTCTTGTAAGATTATATAGTCACGAAAGTCATATTCCCATGTTTTCTTGACTTCTATTCCAGGTGCAGAAGTAACTTTGAGTATTCCTGAAAATTTGTCAGCTGTTATGCAAACCAACCTTGTCCCCGTAGCTTTATCATCTACCTCATAAATACAGTCCTTGGTATGTTTCTTAAATTCTAAACTGGATTTCCATGAATCAAAAGTTGTGAGGGAATCGTCATAAGGGTTAATAGTTATCATACCCAATCCTATCTTGTCGGGATTAGGATTGTAATAAAAATTGAATACTTCTTTGTTAGCTGTTACTTTCTGTTTGTTTATTTTGAAGTTGTAATTATTTATGAAATAGAAGGCTCCTGGCTCATTAGGAAGAGGAATGTATACTCCCATTGGAATTCCTTGATAAGAAACGATATAGCAATTACTATCATAACCATCACATTTTTCATAAACATATCTACCTACAAGTATGCCGTATTTTGCAAAAGAACTACGGATTTCCTTTGCACCACGGATTTCCTTTGCACCGGCTCTTTTAAACACAACATCAGGCGCAAATTCTATTTTTGTTACTTGCCAGCTTTTCTGTTCGCAAGGGAAAAAGTGACAACCATACTCAAGAGTTTCCCTGATTAAAGGATGCTGCATGTTAAGACTATCTAACATTCCTTCTAAAGCGTCTATCCTTTCTCTGTTATAGGTTATGTTGCTGGTGTTTGCCTCAACTCTCCTTTTAAGAGCTTCCAGGTCAGAATTAACAGAGCTTATTTGAGACATAAAAGATTCCGAAGTCCTCTTAATGCTATCTGCTGTTGCATAGTCAGGTTCCACTCCCGTCCATGCATCCTTCGGCCCGTAGGCTATCTTCCAGCCGTGCCAGTTTAAAATAATTCTTCTTCCATCCGGAGTAGGGTCCTGAACTCTGGGCGGAGTATCTACACAGGTAAACGCTACGTGGTGGTTCTTTCCGTCGTGTCCCCACGTATCGGCCTGAGCTATTGCCACCATTGTCTTTCCTATCGGGCAGAACCAGTTACTTCCTATCTTTTTGTCTCCGTTACAGGGAACTATCCTGATGGTAGGCGTAAAACCGTCTCTGCCTGTTCCGTAAAATCCGCAGTAATCCCCCGAACCGTCGTTGTTCTTCTGAACGGCAACCTTAAGACGGCCCGCAGATGCCTCTTTCGTTAGCTCCTGAATGTCCGTTTTTCCTTTTAAACGCCCCGAAAGACGTCCTAAAAACGGAACACTCTGATTCTGATTCCCGAAATTGCCACCAAAAATACCACTACTGTGCCCCCAGATAGAGGCAAGTGCATTCCCACCCGACAATACCGTTGTTACAGCTACAGCAGCCGCAAGCTTAACTAAATTCCTCACCTTCATCATCCTTCCTCCCCTATCTAACAACAAGCTCTGAGGAACCGTACATGTTGTAGTGTGCTATCTCTACATAGTTGCCGTTTAGAGGAATAAGCCTTTTAAAAGTCCTCGTGTGGTCGTCAAAGTAGTAGCTCTCCGTTTTTATCTGAGCTACTTTCTGTCCATTGCAGTAAAGATAATCCCCCGATACAGAACAGTCGTTGTCAACCGTGTAAACCTTCGTTCCTATCGTGTAGGCCACAATAGAACCTCTAATACTTTCCGAACTGCTCTGAACCGATACCTTTACCTGCTTACCTGCAATTTCCCTGGAGTAGTCGTTCAGGCCCATAGCCTGAGCGCTCCCTGTAAACAGTAAAAGAGAAAGCAGGGCAAGAGCCTTTTTCACTTTAAACCTCTCTAAAGGTTCAAAATTAATTATATAGAACCGCAGAAAAATTTGGCAAGTAGACCTTGAAAGGCAAGGGATAATGTTACTTTGCGGGATAGTATCCTACTACATTCAGGCTGTTCTTTTCCAGTCCCTCTGTTATTCTTTTTTGTTTCCACCAGTCAAACTTTTTCTCAGGTACAGGTTTGTTTTCCCTGATTATTTTCTCTATCTCCTTGCTGAAAACCTTACAGTCTTTTTCGCTTACTGCTTCTGCCGTTAGAGGCAGGGCTACCTGTAGAACCAGCAGAGTTGCAAGAACCTTTTTCACGCTATCCCCCAAAAAAAAGGGAAGGGAGCCCCTTCCCCTTTTAGCTTGCCGGCTGACAGACTACGTTCTGCTTGGTTATGGTAAGGTTTCCTGATGAGTCGCAGGAAGCATCCCAGGCCGTGTTTTTCTTGATGGTAAGGGCAACGGCGTTGCAGATGTCGGGAGCCTCTTTAACTGAGCCAAAGAAGGAAGCAGGAACTATTACCTGAGCAGTTGAATTTGTTCCCTGAGCACAGGAGTACTTCCAGTTGGCGTAGGCGTACTTGTTCGTTCCTAAAAACTCCTGGAACGGACTTGTTGACGATACGTCCACCTGTCCGCTTGTTGAAGGGTAGTAGCCGCCAAGAGAGGCTTTTATGTTGTCAAGAGTAGCAAGGAAGGTTTCAATCTGCTGAGAGGCATTCCTGATTGCAGTGTTTCTCATTGTAGTGTTGTATGCCTTGTAGCCCACGACCAGAATGGCGGCTACAACTGCAAGGGCAAGAATCGTTAGAATCAGTGAAAATCCGCCCCTCTGGTTCTTCCTTTTCTCTGCTCTCTTTCTCCGAGCCATTGCAGTTTTCCCTCCTTAAGGTTTGTTTCTCCCTGAGAAGGATTATAACAGCTTACATCGGGCCTGTAGACATTGAAGAAACTTTCGTCATGAAGGCCATGAAGGCAAGAACCACATAAAGGAGCAAAATTCCCTGGATAAACACGTTTACCTGTCCAAGCACCGACAGTATCAGGTTCGTCCTCGTATCTACTTTTTCAAGCTGAATAGAGGCCACTTTCTCCAGGTACTGCTCAGTCCTTCCCGACTGAACAGACTTTACAAGGAGAATAGACTCTGTCGGAGAAAAGTAGTCCTTTAAAATCTTTGCAAGTCCTTCTATGTTGTACTCGTCCTCTCTGAGCCTCTTAATTTTCCTCTTCAGCTCAGGATAAAGCTCTCCGTACATTTTCAAGACGTCCTTTGACTGAAGGCCGATTTTGTTGCTCACCTTAAATATCGCAAGCAGTTTCAGGAGAGTAAAGTACTTGTAGATGTTTTTGAGCACGGGATTAACCTTTTCTGCAACCTTTCTTACTCCGAAAAGCAGGAAGTATCCGGCCGGAAGGAGGAACATGAGCTCGTAGTTGTGGCTGTAGTGGAGCATCATTTCCTTAACGGAAGGAAGGTCTATTCCCTTCATCGTCCTGAAAAAGAACAGACCTATACCGTAGATGAGAAGAGAGGTTGCCAGACCTTTCAGCACGGTTATTCTGAACTTGTTAAAAGCAGAGTTAATTTTCTCCGTTATCCTCATGTACTCCTTGAAAACTTCCTGCACGTTGAGGTTTGATTCCTCGGCTACCTTCAGGAACGTAAGCACCTCTTTAGGGAATATTCCCCTGTAGGCAACGGAACGGGGATAACCTCTCTTGAGCTTCCTTATAACCTGAGCAAGTGCAGGATTTTTCAGCTTTCTGTTCAAATCTTCAAGAACGCCGATAATTGATTCTCCGATTGAGGCCGATATTTCCTCAGCCTCTTTTATCACCTCAGGGAGCTTGTCCTTGTAAACGTAGAAGTAAAACTGCACTCTATCCATGTCCTTCCCCTACTGAGAGTAGACTATCCTCGTTCTGCACCAGTCGGGAGACGAATCGTTCTTCAGACACGACGGAGCAGACGATACTATCCACGTGAAAAACGGCGGTTTAACGGAGTATACCTCCCAGTACCAGCCGGCTCCCGTTACCGTTTTGTTCGGTGTAGGCGGCTTGTTGTTGTCGGCCGTGCAGGAAGAAAGGTCTCCCGAACAACCGTTTCCTACAAGAATCACTCTCCACTCGTACATGAACCCGTCAAGGCTTAAAGGATACGCTCCTGACTGCAGGAGCCTTTTCGTCACGTCCGTTATCACCTGGTCAAAGTCGGGATTCCCCGTGTTCCAGTCGTCTATCCCCGAACAGTACTGGTCCTGACAGGTCTTGTAAATTTTGCCGTCCGTTGCAAGAACCTGCCACTGCCACGGAACGTAGAAGTCCTCTGTAGAGTGGAGTCCGTCGGGATAGGGCTGCATGTCCACCTCTGTAGAAAGCCTTGTCGTGTAGTAAGTTTCAAGTGCAGAGGATAGAGCCTGTATCCTTTCTGCACTTTTTTTTATCAGGTCCTGTCTGAGGTAGGATATGTCGTAGGTTTTCGTCTTTTTAATCGTCTCTCCGTTTGAAAGGTCTATCGTAAAGGAAAGAGTTACAGATACGGGAAAGTGCATAGGGTCAACTCCGCCGGTGCTAAAGGTTGAGGTAGTGCTCCCGTCTGAAAGCGTGTAGGAAAGTGCTGTTATCTTCGGAGTAAGGCACATAAACTTTAAGACGTCTGCTCCGTTTGAGGTGTCCTTCCCCGAATAGACGCATCCTGCAGAGGTAATTATCGTCTTTATCTGATTTTCAAGCCTGTTCTTTACCGAAAGGTCCGAATCTACGTAAACCTTTAAAAGGCCGTTTTCAAGCACGGGAAAAGGAATTGTTGCATCACACTGAGGATTGGCCCATCCCGAAGGAGCACAGACGGAAGCAGAATCCTCTACTACAGCCCTGTAGACGTCGGCCGTAGCCATTGCTATCATCTTTGCGTTGTTAAGGGCCCTTGAATAGCTCAGGTTCGCCTTCTGAAGGTAAATGTCCCTGAGCATTCCTACAACGATAACGCCTATTATCGCCAGAGCAAAGGCAACTTCTATCAGGAAAAAACCTCTTCTCTTACCTGCCATTCCAGTTCCTCACCTCTACTTCGGCAAGGGCCTTGTTCCCTCTAATCGTAAGCTCCTTTACCTCAAAAGGACAGAAAGATGCGTTGAGGTAGAGAGGCGTCAGAACGGCCTCAACTTTTCCTTTCTTCTCAAGGAGAACAGAGTCTTTCCCCACCTTAACGGGAACAAATCCGTTGGCCTCGTATCCGGTTACGCACTCGTCGTAATTTATTCCTCTGAGTTTTTTCTTAACGGAAAACTTCTTTGTAAGCCACTTAACAGCCGTTACCTTTACAGTTTCCTCTTCCTGTTTTTTCCAGCAGGGAAGGGAAAGGTCTGAACACTGAACCTGCCTTGAATCCTCTACAGGATAAAGATAGAGCTCGTTAAACGTTATCCTGTATCCAACGTAGTTGCTCTTAACTACGGGAACAACCGTAATGCTTTCAATCTTCCTCAAAATGGAGTTAAAACGGTAGGTTTTGTCGCTTATCCTGTTCAAAAGAGCTGCCGTTTCGTAGGCAAGGGCATACGGCCGTTCGGCAACAGTTATCTGCGGCGGCGGTGGTGG
>Ga0256831_1001601_pt1 | contig 11929 bp, 14 predicted proteins | sample 132544metaG_FD_189087 | JGI IMG/M metagenome (GOLD analysis project Ga0256831, IMG submission 189087) | Hydrothermal vent microbial communities from Lau Basin, Pacific Ocean - 132-544 | ecosystem: Environmental > Aquatic > Marine > Hydrothermal vents | place: Pacific Ocean: Lau Basin | collected... | reverse complement strand
CTGTATAATCAACCGGAATCTGAGAAGAGTTGGTGTAGTAGATGTTCTCTCCCGCACCCGCTTGGATGATCTTCTCACCAAAGCGTTTTTTATCCTCTTTGGCAAATCTGTAGGTTGTTCCTTCTGCCGGGGTTGCTTCGAGATTGTAGAGATTACCGGTCTCCTCTTGAAAGGCTATCATTCTCTCTCGCATATGATTAAGTACCTCTACGGCGAGCTCCATCCCTTTTTCACTGGTGATATCTTCGTTTTTGTCGCTAAAGTTTAAGATCATCTCATTGATACCGTTTACCCCGATGGTGGAGAAGTGGTTGTGAAATCCCGGAAGATACCTTTTGGTGTAGGGGAAAAGCCCTCTGTCATACATCTCTTGTATAAACACCCGTTTCTTCTCAAGTGTAGATTTCGCATGTTCCATCAAAGTGTCGAGTTTTGCAAGGAGTCCTTCTTTGTCGCCTTTGTGTAAAAAGCCAAGCCGCGCCATATTGATGGTCACAACGCCTATGCTTCCCGTCATCTCTGCACTGCCAAACAGGCCACCGCCTCGTTTAAGAAGTTCTCTTAAATCAAGCTGTAGTCTGCAGCACATACTTCTTACATGTCCGGGTTTGTATGCTTCTTCGTTCTCTATTAAGTTACCGTTCTCATCGCGTTTATATTGGCTCCCTATGAAATTTTGAAAGTAGGAGGAGCCAATTTTTGCCGTATTTTCAAACAGCAGGTCTGTATTTTCGCCGTACCAGTCAAAATCTTCAGTGATATTGACGGTAGGTATAGGAAATGTGAAGGGTTGTCCAGTTTTGTCCCCCTCCGTCATAACCTCATAGTAAGCTCTATTTATCATATTCATCTCTTGTTGAAAATGTTTGTATGTCATATCGGTGAGAGAAGATACCCCTCTCTCTTGTGCTTTGAATCTTAGATTGGCATCAAAAATGTCTTCAAAGAGATGTCTTTGCTTACTTGTTGGAATCTGATCCTTCAGATCTTCAGGAACGCTCCAATCTATAGTGATGTTTGTAAAAGGTGATTGTCCCCATCGTGCAGGAACGTTAAGGTTATATATGAAACTACGAATGCTTTTCTTTACCTCCTTATAATTGAGTTGGTCTTTAAATAGATAAGGTGCCAAATAGGTGTCAAAAGAGGAAAAAGCCTGTGCTCCCGCCCATTCGCTTTGTAAAATTCCTAAGAAATTTGCCATCTGCCCAAGAGCTTCTCTAAAATGTTTGGGCGCAGAGCTCTCCACTCTTCCTCTTACTCCGTTAAAGCCTTCATCTAAAAGAACCCGTAGACTCCAGCCGGCACAATAACCACTCAAGCAGTCGAGATCATGTATGTGATAGTCCCCATTTCTATGCGCATACCCCTCTTCTTTTGAGTAGATCTTGTCCAGCCAATAATTTGCGATCACTTTTCCCGCAGTATTGTTGACCAAGCCTGCATTGGAGTAGCCCGTGTTTGAGTTTGCTTTGATTCTCCAATCACTTCCATTTATATACTCCTCAATGGTTTGCGTAGAGTTGATGTAGGTTGTGTCCTCATCGAGCAGATTCTCTCTTTGCATCTTATGCATGTGTCGATAGAGCATAAAAGAGCGCATGACATCAAAGTGTCTGCCTTTATAGAGTTCATATTCGATGAGGTCTTGTACATCTTCTACGGCAACAGCACGTTTATGCTCGAGCTTTTCTAAAACATTGATATATATAGCTTCATCATAAACAACATTTTCGCTCACAAATGCTTTTTGAATGGCATCTTCAATCTTATATGAGTGAAATTGTTTATATGTTCCATCACGTTTTAAAATGTACTCAACCATGAACTACTCCTCAAGTGATTTGGGTAGTTTATAGCAAAAAGTGTTAAGCACTTATAAGAATTTGTGTCATTTTTGTGTCATTTTTCAAAAGAAGATATAAGCTTAATAAAAGTTTTACATTAATTTGAGTATAATTCCCATCCACTTTACTGTTTTAACAAAGCAAAGAGTATTTCTATCTATGTAATATCTACACAGATAAAAGTATTGGCAAGCGAAGTTACAACAAGTACTATGTGCTTGCCTAGAGGCAGTAAAGATGTTCCCACAGGAGACTTTCAATGAAAGTACGTGCTTCAGTAAAGAAGATGTGTGATGACTGTAAAGTTATCAAAAGAAGAGGTATTGTAAGAGTAATCTGCAAGAACCCTAAACATAAACAGAGACAAGGATAACCATGGCTCGTATTTCTGGTGTAGATTTACCTAAGAAAAAACGTATAGAATATGGTCTAACATATATCTATGGAATTGGTCTTCATACTGCGCGTCAAATATTAGACGCTACAGGTATTGATTATAACAAAAGAGTTTATGAACTCAATGAAGCTGATGTAGCTGCAATTACTGCTGAAATCCGTGAAAACCATATGGTTGAGGGTGATTTACGTAAAAAAGTAGCTATGGACATTAAAGCACTTATGGATCTTGGTTCATATCGTGGTCTTCGTCACCGTCGTGGTCTTCCATGTCGTGGTCAAAAAACTAAGACAAATGCGCGTACTCGTAAGGGTAAACGTAAAACTGTCGGCGCAGCGTAAGGAATTATAGATGGCAAAAAGAAAAGCTGTTAGAAAAAAAGTAATAAAGAAAAATGTATCACGTGGTATTATCCACATTGCTGCATCTTTTAACAATACACTTGTAACTATCACAGACGAAATGGGTAACATGATTGCTTGGAGTTCTGCTGGTTCTTTAGGATTTAAAGGTTCTAAAAAATCTACTCCATTTGCTGCTCAAGCAGCTGTAGAAGATGCAGTAGCAAAAGCACAAGTACATGGCATTAAAGAACTTGGTATTAAAGTTCAAGGTCCAGGTTCAGGACGTGAGACTGCAGTTAAATCTGTTGGTGCTATTGAAGGAATCCGTGTTACATTCATGAAAGATGTTACACCATTACCACACAACGGTTGTCGCGCACCTAAGCGCCGTAGAGTTTAAGGAGATTACTGATGGCAAGATATAGAGGTCCAGTAGAAAAAATCGAAAGAAGATTTGGAGTAAGCCTTAACTTAAAAGGTGAGCGTCGTCTAGCAGGGAAGTCTGCTTTAGAGAAACGTCCATATGGTCCGGGACAACACGGTCAACGTCGTAAAAAAGTTTCTGAGTATGGTTTACAACTCAATGAGAAACAAAAAGCGAAATTCATGTATGGTATTTCTGAAAAGCAATTCCACGCTCTTTTCGTTGAAGCAAAACGTCGTGAAGGAAATACAGGTACAAACCTTATTACTTTGATCGAACAAAGATTAGACAATGTTGTTTACAGAATGGGATTTGCATCTACTCGTAGATTTGCACGTCAACTTGTAACACATGGTCACATCTTAGTAGACGGGAAGAAATTAGATATTCCTTCTTACCGTGTAAAAGTTGGTCAAAAAATTGAAGTAAAAGAAGCAAGTAAAGCAAATGCACAAATTGTACGCGCTATTGAACTTACAAACCAAACTGGTCTTGCTCCATGGGTTGACATTGATGCTGAAAAAGTATTCGGTATATTTACTCGTTTACCTGAGCGTGATGAAGTTGTTATTCCAGTTGAAGAACGTTTAATCGTTGAACTTTACTCGAAATAATAATTAATATAAAAGGCGTAAAAGATATGAAAAAAATTAAAACTACTCCACTTGCTCCACAAGAGTTCGAGGTAGAACAAATTAGTGAGAATGAAGCTAATATTATGGCATATCCGTTTGAAAGCGGGTACGCTATCTCTTTAGCTCATCCTCTTCGCCGTTTTCTATTAAGCAGCTCTGTTGGTTATGCACCAATAGCTATCAAAATCGAGGGTGCTAAGCATGAATTCGACTCTGTTCGTGGTATGCTTGAAGATATCTCTGATTTTATTTTAAATCTTAAAGAGATCCGTTTTAAATTAAACGGTGATGTTAGTGAGACTGAAATAAACTATAGCTTTGCAGGTCCATGTACTATTAAAGGAAGCGACCTAAGTAATGATGATGTAGAAGTCATGACTCCAGAAGCTCCACTTGCAACACTCAATGAAGACTCTACATTGAACTTCAGTGTGAAAATAGCCAAAGGTATTGGATATGTAGCAAGTGAAGATACTATGGAAGAAGTTGATGATGATTATATCGCTCTTGATGCTTATTTCACTCCTGTAAGAAGTGCAACATACAAAATTGAGAATGTTTTGGTCGAAGACAACCCTAACTTTGAAAGAGTTGTAATGAACATCAAAACTGATGGACAAATCTCTCCGGTAGATGCGTTTAGAAATTCACTTGAAGTAATGTATGCACAACTTGCAGTATTTAATTCAGAGATTAATATTAAAGCTCCTGCTACAATAGAGAGAGTTGAAGAGTCACCAGATTTGAAAAAACTAACTACGAATATAGATAGTTTAGGATTAAGTGCGCGTAGTTTTAACTGTCTTGATCGCTCAAATATTAAATTAATAGGTGAAATTGTACTTATGAGTACAAATGATCTGAAAAATGTAAAAAATCTTGGAAAAAAATCTTACGATGAGATCGTAGAGAAAGTACAAGAGTTCGGTTTCGAAGTTGGTGCTGATTTGGCTGACGACGTAGTAACTGCATTAAAAAAGAAAATTGAAGCCGCATAACGGCATAATAAAGAGGAATAGATATGAGACATCGTCATGGATATCGTAAACTAGGTCGTACAAGTGCTCACCGTAAGGCACTTTTGGCGAACCTTAGCATTTCGTTAATTGAACATGGTAAAATTGAAACTACTGCTGTTAAAGCAAAAGAACTTCGTTCTTATGTTGAGAAACTGATTACTACTGCTGGTAAAAATGACTCAAATGCACACAGAGCAGTATTCGCTGCGCTTCAAAACAAAGAAGCAACAAAAACTCTAGTAAATGAGATCGCTCCTAAGTACGTTGATCGTGCTGGTGGATATACTAGAATTACTAGAACTCGTACTCGTCGTGGTGATGCTACACCAATGGCGTTTATTGAATTAGTATAATTCAGTAACTAAAAAGTTGACAGTTTTCTGTCAACTTTGCAGCTTGTCTGCAATCTTCATACACTTCAAGCTAAATTTTTAGAAATTTACTATAACATTCCCAATTCTAAAATACTTTTCAGGATAAGATAATGAGTACTTTCGCATTTGGAACATATAGAGTGACAGATCAAAACCCGCTGCACATTGAAGCATTAAAAGAGGCAATAGAGGGTGGCATTGATTTAATAGATACTTCAACGAACTACACCGATGGAGGTGCAGAACGGGCTATTGGCTATGTGCTCGACAGAGTAGAAGATGAAATACGCTCAAAAGTAAAAATAGTAAGTAAATATGGCTATATTCAGGGCTCAAATCTTGCTGCGTTTAAAGAAAATCCTGCTGATTATGAGGTTGTAGAGTTTAGTGAGAGTTGCTATCACTCCATTGCAAAAGAGTTTTTGCATGAGCAGTTGAGTTTGTCTCTGCAACGAATGAACCAGACAAAAATAGATTGTTACCTGATTCATAATCCTGAGTATTTTCTTTATGATGCCATTGACAAAGAGATGCCTAGAGATGCAATGCTTGATACAATGTATGAACGTCTTTATGAGGCATTTGTAGGACTTGAAGAGGAAGTACAAAATGGAAGAATATCTTCTTATGGTATCAGCTCAAACAGCTTTGCAAAAAAGAGTAATGAACCTGAATTTTTACCCTATGAAGATCTCCTGACTTTGGCTCAAAAAGCTGCAGATTCTCTGGGAGTAAGTAAACATAGTTTTTCAACAATAGAACTCCCTATTAACATGCTGGAGCGTGAAGGTTTAAAGTGTGCGAAATGGGCGAAAAAAAATGGACTGAGAGTACTTTCAAACAGACCGCTTAATGCCCAAATGAATGGTCTTATGTTTCGTCTTGCTGAGTATGAGAGGCCTAGAGATTATGAATATTATCTCAATGAACTCTTAGAAATAAGTGATAATGATCAACTCCGCCCACTTTACAATTTGATAGAGCAGATGGATATGAATAAGCATAAGTTTGGTTGGATAGGTGAGTATGATACATTTTTGGCTACTCAAATCATGCCGCACATTCGTAAAGCGCTGGAAAAAATAGATAAGAGCGTACTTGATGATTTACTGCGTTTAATAGAGCTCTTTTTAAATGAGTACAGACAAATAGTTGCCTATGAGTGTTCACTGCGTTTAAGAACAGAGCTTAAAGATCTCCTCAAAGGGTGCGATAAAAAGATTCAAGAGTGTGCTTTGGAGTTTTTACTCTCTCAAGATGAGATAGATTATATTATCGTCGGAATGCGTAAACCAAGCTATGTGCAAGAGATCCTGACTTTAAAAAGATAAGTAAATATATATTTTATGAGTTGTTAAGCGATTTTGTCATATTTTATGTATATAGAAAAGTATATGTACAAGTGTGAAGAAAAGGATAGTAATGTTACCATTTACAGATGAAGAGTTATTAGAGCCGGTAAAGGCAGTTATTGAAAAAGTAAGACCATCACTGGCACTTGATGGTGGGGATATTAGTTTTATAACTGTAAAAAATGGCAGTGTATATGTACAACTAAAAGGTGCTTGCATTGGGTGTGCAAGTAGTGGAACGACATTGAAGTATGGTGTTGAAAGACAACTGCGTATGGATATCCATCCAGAAATTAATGTTGTAAACGTACCTATTGGTATGGAAAATGATATAGATAATCTATAAGAGAATATGAGCAGAATAAGTAAATATAAAATATTGACACAAGCAAAAGAGAGTTTTTCAAAAGCCGAATATAAAAGTGCTTTGGAAAAATTTGCAGAAGTTTTGCAAAATTACCCGAACTCTAAAGAGGCTTTTAATGGTGTTATTCTCTCAGAGATGGCACTCAGTGGTGAAGATGGAGCAGAAGCTCTTTTTGATTACTATGAGGTACTCAAAGAGGAAGATAAAGAACAAGCAGACATTATAATGGGCGAAATTTTAGAGAGTATGGATGGCTCTTTAGAGAAATTAAGCGAGGTATTTGCTGAACCGTTGCGAGAACGCCTAGAGTATGAAGATGGCATACTCTATAGTGACTTTAAGAAACTCATTGATGATGGTGGCGATTTTAAAGAAGTTTTTGAAAATATTATGTTCTCTACCCGTGTCATTATTACAAAAAAAGAAGACTTTATTGATTTTTTAGAAAAATTGATAGCACATGGTTTTTCCGAAATGGCTTTGAGTTATCTTGAAAATGCTTTGAGTGTCTATCCAACAGAAAAAGCACTGCGTAAACTCTTGAAAAAATTGATAAAAGGTGGAAATATTGAAAATTGAGCTGCCTGATCAGCCCTACAGATATGTAACTGAGAATTCCCAAGAGTGTAATGGCGATACTGCGTTTGTCCTCACGCATCAAAATAGAAAATACCTTGAAAATGCAAAAGAAAATGGTGCGCACTCCATTATAAATATAGAAGATATAGCACATCTTTTTGGTGTAGATAAGATTAAAATTGTCGGTATCACCGGAACAAATGGCAAAACGACAACAGCAAGTGCTATCTACTCTTTTTTACTCGACCTTGGCTACAAAGTGGCAATGCAGGGTACTCGCGGACTCTTTATGAATGATGAAGTGTGTGAGGGAAAAACACTCACGACTCCATCAGTGCTCAATACCTACAGACATATCTATCAAGCAGTTCAGGCAGGGTGTGAGTATTTCATTATGGAAGTAAGCTCACATGCAATAGAACAGAGACGCATTGAAGGCTTGAACTTTGCGCTCAAAGTATTGACAAATATCACACAAGACCATCTTGATTATCATAAAACAATCGAAGAGTACATCAAAGTAAAAAACAGTTTTTTTCAAGATGAGAGTAAAAAGCTCATCAATAAAGATGAACCCAAGGCTGCGTTTAACTTTAAAAATGCATATACATACAGTATAGAAAATCCATCTACCTATAGATTGATGGCTTATTCACTGAATGATGGCTCGAGTGGAATTATCCAACATTTTCAAGAGATTGTCCCTTTTACAGCCTCTTTACATGGATTCTTCAACCTTTACAACCTTATGGCAGCCATTGCTGCTACACATCTCATAACAGAGAACTCTTTAGAAGAGATAGCTGATGTGGTAGATAATTTTGCCGGAGTGAGTGGAAGAATGGAGCAGGTGTGTGCTGCTCCAAATGTTATTGTCGATTTTGCTCATACACCTGATGGAATGCAGCAGGTCTTAAATGCGCTTAAAGAGAAAGAACTCATAGTTGTCTTTGGTGCAGGTGGTGACAGAGACAGAAGCAAACGTCCTATTATGGGCAGAGTCGCTGCGAGTCTTGCAAAAAAAGTTTTTATTACAAGTGATAATCCAAGAAGTGAAGACCCTGATGTTATTGCCGAGGAGATTCTTGCAGGTATTCAAGACCCAACTAATGTAACAGTAGAGCTTAATAGAAAAAAAGCGATAGAGTTGGCACTTGATGCACAAGAAGGTGAAGAAGTCGTTGTCATTTTAGGAAAAGGGGATGAAAATTATCAGATCATTTATGATAAAAAGTTCCCTTTTGATGATAGAGAAGTGGTTAGAGAACTTTTAAATCTTTAGAAGCGAATATTAAATCCTGCATAGAGTGCATTGATATGCGATTTTGGATTTGATGAATCTTCTAAATCTATTTTCTCATATGAGATGAATCTATACTCATAGGCAAGTTCTACATCCATCTGAGATGAGAGTGGTATGAAGATTCCTCCCCCAAGATGAAAATTTCCATATGTAAGTGATTGATTTACTGCATCGACATCTGACTTGAACATTCCTGCGCCAAAACCTGCTTTGAGATAGGGGTTTACATAAATGTCAAAATCATATGCTTTGAGTAAAGAGACATTAAATCCTAATTTTTGGGCATCTCCATCAGCATACACCTTTGAATGGTTCTGAAGATAGTTAAGTGAGAGTTCTACCGCATAAGAATCTCTTTTCCCATAGCCTATTTTCATTGCAAGCTCAGAGTTGTCAACACTTTTTTGCTCAGGTATATAAGAGAGATAAGGATCAAGCGTCTCTTTCACACGAGAAAGACCAAAACCTACATAAACATCTGTTTTAGCAAAGAGTGTGCAAGAGCTGATGAGTAGTAATAAGAGTATGAATTTTTTCAAAAAAAACCTTTTTGTTCATTTCTCAAAATTATATCGAAAAAGTTGCAGATAAGCTTAAAAATATAAACTTATCTGTGAGTGTTATATAATTTATGTAGAATTTCGGTATAATTGCGCAAAAAATTAAGGACTAGTTTATGGGAATCCCTCAACCGGCATTTTATATATTTAAATGTGAGCAGTCAGCTCCTCCAGGTATGCCAAAACCATCTTGTGTAACTCCACAAACACAGGATCTATTTCAATATCTTGCACAAAAATTGATGCAAGAGGGTGTAATGGGAACAGTACAGCCTATCCGTACTTCATGTATGAACCGTTGTTCATCTGGTCCAGTTATGCTTGTAGAGCCTGGTCATACTATGTATGCAGGTCTTACAAAAGAGAAAATCGACAAAATCGTTGCTGAGCATATCATCGGCGGGAACGTTGTTGAAGAGTATGTGATCGATGAAGAGATGTGGGATGCACCTATCTCACCGGCAGATATGAAAAAGCAGATGGGTAGATAATCAATGACTATTGAGATGTTGTACAGCAAGATCCATCGTGCTACTGTAACAGATGCCAACCTAAACTATGTTGGTTCTATTACAATAGATGAGGAGCTTTTAGAGGCTTCGAAGATGAGAGTTGGACAAAAGGTAGAGATCTTAAATATCAACAATGGCGAGCGTTTTTCTACATATATCATTTTAGGTGAGCGCGGTAAACGTGACATCTGTTTAAATGGTGCTGCAGCGCGTAAAGTGCATAAAGGTGACAAAATTATCATCGTTGCATACGCTACATATGATGAAAAAGATTTAGAGACGTATAAGCCAAAAGTCGTTCTTTTAAACGATGATAACAATATAGACGCAATCCACGACGAGATTTAATAAGGATTTTGTAATGTTTGGAAATTTAGGCGATATGGGAAAGATGCTTGAAGGAATGCAGGAGAATGCTGCAAAACTTCAAGAGGAACTTGAGTCTAAAACATTCAGCGTCAAAAGCGGTGGAGGAATGGTGGAACTTACCGTAAATGGAAAGGGTGAAGTGATTGATCTGAGCATTGATGATGAACTCCTCTCCGATAAAGACTCCCTGCAAATTCTGCTCATCGGTGCAATGAACGATGCAAATAAAATGGTACAACAAAACCAACAAAATAGTGCAATGGGCATGCTTGGCGGCTTAGGCGGCATGAATCCATTTGGTGGAAACAAGTAGGTGTTACGCCTATTTGTCCTCGCACAACTCTTTTTACTCTCACTTTATGCCTGTGACGGTACTTTTACTCCTTGTATCAATAAAATAAAAGACTCCCAATCAATTTATAAAAACACTCCTGCTGTTGTTGTGAAAAATCATCAGCGTATTGTCTATACGAAACAGATTCCAAACGCAGCAGTACTTAAATATGACCCATTCCTCTCTTTGTATCTGGTACAAGACACGACAGAGTTTGCATACCCTTTTCATTTTGATGAGAAACTCCAACTTCGAACTGCCATAGTCAATGCAAAAGAGGCAAAAGCAGGAAGAATACTTCAAAGAGAAATAGGGCTGAATAGTTTTGGAAAATATAGCAAATCACTCTCAGGTAGTGCACTGATTTTAAATAGTTGCTGCGCACTTGAGGGCATAACAACCCCTAATGGGATCATTGAAAAAGCTTACTTGAAACATTTTCTCAATTCGAAAGAAGTCATTTATGGAGATATCGGTATACGACTCAAAGAAGATAAAAATGGCTCTGTATTTGTAAGTGCAAGTGATCCTTTTATGAAGAACAATCCTTTTCAAAAAGCAGACTGCATTCTCACTTATGATGGAAAAAAAGTGCTAAACGCAGCAGAACTTATGCAGCAGATACTTTTTGCTCCTCTGGGTTCATACCATACAGTGAAAATAAAACGAGGTGCGAAAACTATGCACTTTAAAGTAATGACAGACAAACGATATGGCGGCGGCTATTTGAGTGATACTTTTTTAGAGAGAAAAGGGCTCTATTTTGATGAAAATCTGCGTATTGTTAGGCTCGGCAAAGAGTTTGCTTCGTATGGCATAAAAGTAGGAGACAGACTCCAAGCTCTAAACGCAGTCGCAGTAAATAACCAAGAAGAACTGCGTCTGTATCTTGAAAAGTATAAAGATTACTCTTCGCTGCGTTTAGAGCGAAATAACTTCGAATTTTTTGTAAATATTAAGTAGAAAAAGACTAAAATTTCATATGCAAAACTTCGAGCAATTTTTACTAGAGAACTTACCTACATCAAGCAGTATTCACCCTCATTATGAGGATGCACTGCACAATATGCTCAAAGCCGGGGGCAAGCGTTTCCGTCCGGCTCTTTTACTCGGTGTAGTAAAAGCTTACAACCCTTTGATGCTTGATTCGGCTCGTTATGCAGCTTATGCAATAGAGCTTCTGCATACTTACTCACTCATTCACGATGATCTGCCTGCGATGGATGACTCTCCGCTTCGCCGTGGAAATCCTACGCTGCATGTTGTTTTTGATGAAGTGACAGCTATTTTGGTTGGCGACGCACTCAATACCTACTCTTTTGAAGTCCTTGCAAATGCTCCATTTTCGGATGAGATACGAGTAAAACTCATAAGAGAGCTGGCAACAAATGGCGGGCTTAACGGCATGGTTCTCGGGCAGGCGATAGACTGTTACTTTGAAAATAAGCCCTTACAGATTGAAGATATTAAAATCCTCCATACAAATAAAACTGCAAAGCTTATAGCGGCTTCT
>Ga0256831_1001600_pt1 | contig 11931 bp, 8 predicted proteins | sample 132544metaG_FD_189087 | JGI IMG/M metagenome (GOLD analysis project Ga0256831, IMG submission 189087) | Hydrothermal vent microbial communities from Lau Basin, Pacific Ocean - 132-544 | ecosystem: Environmental > Aquatic > Marine > Hydrothermal vents | place: Pacific Ocean: Lau Basin | collected... | reverse complement strand
GGTATCTCTATCTTTGGACGGGTCAGGTGAAGAATAACTATGGGGAACTTCTCACGGAAAGCGGCACCAAGGACTACAGGCACCTCATTGGCCTCCCACGGATAAAGATTGACAACCTGACCATCGGGGAAGAGTTGTGTTACGCCTGTAGAGAATATGCCAAAGTGGGTGCGAGAATCTTCTGCTGTCTCAGGACCAGAGTGTCCTGCCACCCAGAGAACCTTACCCAGTTTCAGTTCACAGTCCTGAACCATCTGGCTATAAAGTCTGTATGGACCGTATTTCAGGTATGCAAAGGATCCATAGGTAGATGTTGCCATGTAGAAACCGGCAAATTTGCCGTAAACATCTTCTGATACATTGACTGCACCCACACCGGTAGAGATGGCGGCATTGGCAAACTCGGTAATAGGTTGTGGAAGAAGGGCACCATCGGGATTGTGAACCCTGTCATACCAGCCCCAACCTTCAAACTCGCCATAGCCTCTGCCAAATCCATCAAGGTTAGTGGACTCTGTCAGGTCGGCAGATGCCGCCAGAAATATGGGCTGGCCATATTTCTTCCAGCCAAGGTAGTTGATATATGCACCCCAAGTTTTCAGGGCATTTCTATTGGCTGCCTTCTGGCCAGGCTTAAAGAATATGTCCTCGGGATACTTCTCGTAGTCCCACAGCTGCGGATCCTCAAAGATGTCTTTGTCGGTAACAACTTTTATTGTCTCCTTGACATCATCATGGGTGGGAACACTCTCGGCAATCTCAATAAGGCGATCCACGATGAAGTCCACAAGTTCGGGCTCCTTGTCAAACAGGCTCAGTGCCTTCTGAATATTTGTCCATGTCTGCTCCTTGAATGCCTCGGGATCAGATGGGGCAGGCTGGAATGCACCCTCAAACTCTATGCCGTATTTCTCCATGAAGTACTTGCGGCTTTCCCAGAACTCTGGGCTATTGGGTTTGTGGGCACTACCGTGGGACTTGTTGTCGTATTTGCCGTATTTATAACCCTTTCTGGTGCGGAACCAAATGACATTGGGACGGTTTTCGGTGGCACCCTCTACAGCCTCTGTGAGAACCCTGAGAATCTCCTTGTAGTTGGTGCCCTCTGGTGTGCCAAGGACATGCCAACCGTAGGGGGCAAACCAGTCTTCAGGTGTGCCGTGAACCACAGAAGAGAATGGCCTGTCATCAATGCCAAAGTCGTTCCAGTCAATAAGCCAGAATAGATTACCTACCCCCAGGCCATAGGCAGAATTCTTTGCCTCGTGGGAACCACCGGGGGTCAGTCCTCCTTCACCCTCAATAGCCCACACCTTAACACCGGAAAGACCTGCCCTCTTCAGGGCAAATGCCTCACCCACAGATGCGGGAAGACCATGACCAGATGGTCCTGTGTTGTACTTGATAAGCAGTGTCTTACCGGCAAACTCCGCATGTCCAGACAGTCCACCACGATGTCTGAACTTCATCATATCCTCAGGAAGGACAATCTTCTCAGGATCAATGTAATACTTCTTATCACCTGTCTTCTCATACTTTCTGCGGAATGCCTCAGAGATCACGGCAAGGGTAGAATACACCATGGGAATGGTGTGGCCCGCTGAGAGAATAAATCTGTCTCCCAGTGGATGTTCGGGATTTCTAATATCAAACTTCATGTGGCCAGAAAACAGAAGTGCCAAGAACATAGGTGTCTTAGAGTGGGAACCACCTGGATGGCCACTCTGACGCCAGTTTAGGGTAAAGTCCATAACCTGAAATACCATATCTTCTATGACCTCAAGGTATTTCAACTGTTTCTCGTTTAGCATACTCCCTCCTCCTTTCTTTCATAGTGTAGGCACAGCATCACCCTACAACTAAGAAAACTCTTTACTATCATATTATCAAAATGAAGGCTCGGGGACTACCTGTCCCCATAAATAATAAGACTATTAAGGTCTTCTCGCGTATTGATGTTGTAGAAAGGCTTAATGTCCTTTACAGGAAATGGAACATAACTGCCACTACTTTTCAGGAAATACTGAATGGAACGGCCACCGCCCTCCACATACTTTTTCATATCCTCGTATATAGACCTACTATATAGGGCACATAGAGGTTCAAGAAGCCCTCCTGAATGAGATGGAACAACTGTCTTCTTCCCATACTCACCGGTGCGGATAATATCCCTAAGAAGTTTAGCACCTATAAGTGGCATATCGCCTCCCACAACAAGGGCATCATCATAAGAAAGGGCTGTGAGAATACCACCTATGGGACCTATAAGAAGATTGTCAACAAGGACATCATAGCCACGGGATATATAAAGGTGTTTCTTATCCTCACCTGTGATAATGTAAACGGGCATATCCAAAGCGGAGACCTTTTCATAGACAACATCTATAAGTGCCTTTCCCTCTGGAAATATAGGGTAAAGGAGTTTCTCACCGCCAAAGCGTGTGCCCTTTCCACCTGCCAAAATGGCAATAATCAACAGATACACCTCCAAAGAAAAGGGGGAGAATACCTCTCCCCCTCTCATCTTATCTCACTTTTATTATATTCATCATATTTTCTCTATTTTTACGGCACTGACCTTATACTCTGGAATCTTGGCATATGGATCAAGAACATCAGGTGTAAGGCGGTTGGCAGGTGCCTCCTTAAAGTGGAAGGACATAAACACAACACCACGGGGCACTACATCGGTTATCCACGCATATACCTCCACACTACCCCTTCGGGAACTGACACGAACCTTATCACCATCTTTTATCCCCAACTTTTTGGCATCCTCTGGGTTTATCTGGACAAATGGCTTGTGCTTTAAGTCATTAAGTGCCCTTACCCTGCGTGTCATGGTACCTGTGTGGAAGTGCTCAAGCACCCTACCTGTGGTCATAATAAATGGATACTCTTCATCAGGCTCTTCCCACGGTCCCTGATAAGGCACAGCGTGGAAACGTCCTTTGCCATCGGGATGTGCAAACTTGCCAACATGGAGTATAGGGGTGCCGGGATCGCTTAGATCTCTCACAGGCCAGTGGAGAATCTCTCCCTTTTCCAGTCTCTCGTATGTCACACCACCGTAAATAGGAGCCACTCTGCGAATCTCCTCCATAATTTCGGAAGGACTGCTGTAATGCATGTGATAACCCATGTATCTGGTAAGTTCCTGAATAATAACCCAATCAGGTTTAGATGAACCCACAGGCTCAAATGCCTTTCTAACCCTTTGTATTCTCCTATCGGAATTGGTAAATGTGCCCTCTTTCTCCAGTGAAGATGCCGCCGGCAGGACAACATCAGCCAGTTCTGCCGTCTCTGTCATAAAGATGTCCTGCACCACCAAAAACTCCAGAGCCTTCAGGTTTTCTATGACCTCGTCAGTGTTAGGATCAGAAAGGACAGGATTCTCTCCCATGATGTAAAGTGCCTTGATCTTCCCCTCTTTTACACCGTGAACCATTTCCACAATGGTAAGACCTTTCTTAGAAGAGAGATAGTCCACATGCCATGCCTCCATAAACTTCTTAACCGCCTCAGGATCGGTCACCTTCTGATAGCCTGGGAACACATTGGGCAGTGCCGCCATATCACATGCTCCCTGCACATTGTTCTGACCTCTCAGTGGATTAACACCACTACCAGGTTTACCTACATTGCCTGTAAGCATGGCAAGGTTGGCCAGTGACAGAACATTACCAACACCGTGGGCATGCTGGGTTATACCCATGGCATACACAATAGAAGCACTATCAGCCTTTGCATAGGTGCGGGCTGCCTCTTCAATCAGCGATGCAGACACACCGGTAATCTTCTCCGCCCACTGGGGTGTCATATCTTTAACACTGGCTGCCAACTCCTCAAAGCCCAGTGTTCTCTCCTTCACAAACTCCTTATCCCACAGTCCTTCCCTGATAATGACATGCATCATGGCACCGATAAGTGCTATATCTGTACCCGGTTTAATCTGAAGGAATATGTTTGCCTCCCGTGCCAGATCTATCTTTCGGGGATCTGCAACAATGAGTGTTGCCCCCTCCCGATGTGCTCTTCTGATGTAATAAGATGTCACAGGATGGGTTTCTGTGGTGTTAGAACCTATCACAAAGATAACATTGGCATCAAGGGCAAGGTCGGGAATGGTATTGGTCATGGCGGCAGAGCCAAAGGCACGGGCAAGACCGGTAACAGTAGACGCATGGCACAGCCTTGCACAGTGATCAACATTGTTGGTGCCAATAACAGCCCTCATAAATTTCTGGAACAGGTAATTTTCCTCGTTTGTGCACTTGGCAGATGCAAAACCACCTATGGCATCGGGACCATATTTCTCTTTTATCTCCGTTAGCCTCCCAGCTACATAGGAAAGGGCTTCATACCAAGATACCTCTTCAAATTTGCCATTTCTCTTGATAAGGGGCTTTTTCAGCCTATCCGGTGAATTTACAAAGTCCAGACCAAAACGACCCTTTACACATGTCTCACCAATGGTGCCATTGACCTCTTTATCGTCGTGCACCCCGTAAACCTCAACAACTCTTCTCTCTTCAGGTTGAACTCTAAGTTCCAGTTGACAACCTACTCCGCAATATGGACATGTGGTTCTAACTGTCTTTGTCCTGTGATCCCGCTCTCTGGGCTCATCCACCCTCTTCTTGATAATGGCACCAGTAGGACATACCTGTAAGCAGTTTCCACAGGACACACAGGCTGTCTCTCCCAAGGGATTCCCCATCCATGCCACAACCTGTGTGTCTTCTCCCCTACCTGCCAAAGTCAGTATGCCAAGCCCTGTGATCTCCTCACAAGCCCGTATACACTTCTCACATAGAATACATTTCTTTGGATCTATTTCTATAACGGCACTAGAAGTGTCCTTCTCACCTTTCCGCGGCTTGTGATCAATAGAGTTGTAGTCTATGGCAAAGAATGTGGCATATTCCCTAAGAGTACATCTATCGGCAGCATCACAACCGCACTCCATACAGCGGGATGTCTCTCCCCTAATTTCCTCTTCCGTGTATGGCAGTTCTATTTCCCCAAAGTCCTTTACCCTCTCCTCGGGATCTCTTCTCCTGTGGGGAATTCTCTGTTTGGGCTTAATATCGCTATAGTCTATTTCTCCTTCTTTATAGAAGTGGTTGTAGGGCTTCCACTCCATAATAAGTTTCTTGATCTCCCCATCGGCGTATATATCGGGAACATATTTCCATGGCTCACGGAATACACTCTTCACAAGATCCAGTTTCCCTTTGTGATACATATCCATCATGTCTGCTGCCTTTCTACCCTGTGCGATAGCCTCTATAACGGTTCTGGGACCAGTGGCAGCATCTCCTATAATAAACACATCGCCAAGGGGCGTTTGAAGGGTGTTCTCATCATAAACGGCACGTCCTCTCTGTGTAGGCAGTCCCCACTTTTCAAAGAGTGTTCCATCGGGCACCTGCCCTATGGCAATAAAGACATTGTCTGCCTCCACAAAGAAGTTGGATCCCTCTATGGGAATAGGTCTTCTCCTGCCGCGCTCATCGGGCTCTCCCAGTTTCATCTTGACCATTTCCACCTTGCCACCTTCGTGGAATGCCACAGGTGTAGCAAGAAATTGGAACTTAACACCTTCTTCCTCCGCTTCAAGGACCTCCAGCTCGTGGGCTGGCATCTCCGCTTTGCTACGGCGATATACAACGGTGACATCAGCACCAAGGCGGCGGGCAATACGTGCCACATCCATGGCAACATCGCCACCACCAATAACAAGCACCTTTTTACCTACGGAAACCTCTTCTCCCCTATGAAATCTCGTGATAAAATCCACACCAACCTCTACATAGGGTAAATCCTCACCGGGCACATTCATCTTACGAGAACGCCATGCACCGGTTGCTACGACAACACCGTCAAATTGACTGCGAATATCGTCAAAGGATATATCCTTTCCCACTTCAATACCGGTAATGGTATGAATACCATACAGAAGAGAGGCACTTATATCTTTATCAAGGACCTCTCTGGGGAGACGATACTCGGGAATACCATAGCGAAGCATTCCACCCAGTTTAGGCATCTTCTCAAAGATGGTCACCTCAAATCCCTTAAGGCGTAAATAATAGGCAGCAGACAAACCACCGGGTCCACCACCTATAACGGCAATATGCTTTCCCCTCAGGGGTGGAAGCGTGGGCATCCACGGTCCGTGTTCAAGGTCCCAATCGGCTGCAAATTTCTTTGCCTGTCTAATGGAAACAGCACCTTCCAACTCTCCACGGTGGCACTTCATCTCACAGAATGCCGGGCATACCCTACCAAGAACGGCGGGCAGAATATATGACTTTTTCATCACTGCCACCGACTCGTGGTATTTGCCTTCTTTAATCAGTCTGAGATAGGTGGGAATATCGGAATGAGCCGGACAGGCATCAATACATGGGGCAATACAATCACCGCAGTGGTGAACCATATTCATTTCCATTATCTGGCGTCTATAATCCAGTATATCTGGCGTCTCTGTAAATATCTCCATACCATCCTGAACCTTAGTTGTGCAGGCGGTAATAATCATTGAGTTTTTATCTGTGCCATCCTTATTCAGCCATCTATCCCCTACCTTTATCTTGACACCACACATACGACACACACCAACAGGTGTTAGTCCCTTCTCATGGCACAGATGGGGAATGTAAAAGCCACTTTCAAGGGCTGCATCTAATACGGTGGTACCCTCAGGCACTTTTAGGGGAATGCCATTAATCTTAATGCTGACTTCTTTCATAAAGTTCACCCCTTTCCTCGTAGGCATCTTTCTTCACTACGGCGTCAAATGGACAGACCGCCATGCACGTGCCGCACTTAATACAAACCTCAGGATCAATGGTGTGGAGTTTACCAGGATCCCCCGATATGGCATTTACAGGGCAATTTTTGGCACAAATGGTGCATCCCTTACAGGCATAGGGAAGAATATAATACTCAATCAGTGGCAAACAGACCTTTGCAGGGCATCTCTTATTTTCCACATGCTCCATGTATTCATCTTTAAAGTATGTCAGTGTGGATAGCACTGGTCCCGGTGCCGTTTGACCCAGTCCACAAAGGGATGTGTTTTTCACCACGGTAGCCAGTTTTTCCAGTTTCTCCACATCCTCTCTCTTACCTTTACCTTCTGTTATGCGTGTGAGAATATCGTACATCTCAACCAGTCCATCTCTGCACGGCGTACACTGTCCACATGACTCATTTTTCGTGAACTCTATAAAGAATTTTGCCACATCTACCATGCAAGAAGACTCGTCAAGGGCTATTACTCCACCGGAACCCATAATGGCACCAACACTTCTCAGACTCTCATAATCAATACCTACATCAAAGTGCTCTATGGGAACACAACCACCAGAAGGACCTCCCATTTGCACAGCCTTAAGGGTATGCCCCTGGGGCGCCCCTCTGGCAATATCCTCTACAAGCACCTTAATAGGTGTTCCCAGCGGCACCTCTACAAGGCCAGAAACATTCAAAGAGCCGGCAAGGGCAAATACTTTGGTACCAGTGCTTTTCTGTGTGCCAATACCCTTAAACCACTCTGCCCCCCTTTCCATAATCAGAGCCACATTCATAAGGGTTTCCACATTGTTAATGACTGTGGGCCTGCCCCACAGCCCCTTTTGTGCGGGAAATGGCGGTCTGGGTCTAGGTCTTCCCGCCTTACCCTCAATAGATGCAATAAGTGCCGTCTCCTCACCACACACAAAGGCACCTGCCCCCTTAAAAACCTCTATATCAAAGGAAAAATCAGTCCCCAGTATGTTCTGTCCCAGAAGTCCTTTCTCCTTTGCCACCTGGATGGCATGTTCTACCAACTCCGCCGCCAGCGGATATTCAGCACGGGTATAGATATAGCCCTTACTGGCACCTACGGCATAACCGGCAATGGTAAGCCCCTCTATAAGGGCAAAGGGATCGCCCTCCATCTCCGCCCTATTCATATAGGCACCGGGATCTCCCTCATCACCATTGGCTATAACATACTTAGGCTCTCCCTGTGCTTGACGGGCAAACTTCCATTTAAGGCCTGTTGGAAATCCGGCACCGCCACGCCCCCTAAGACCACTATTATATATCTCTTCTATAACCTCTTGGGGAGTCATCCGCAGAGCCCTCAGAAGACCAAAGTAGCCACCTGCCCCAATATACTCCTCAATGCTTGTGGGATCTATAAGCCCTACCCTCCCAAGAATAATGCTTTCCTGATATTTAAAAAATGGTATTTCCCACATGTGATGTATAACCTCACCGGTCAGGGGATCTTTGTAGTGATGATCCTCATCTATGTATGGATTATCTTCTTTCAGTGCATCTACTATGGTTCGGACTGTCTCTTCATCTTTTACCCGTGTATATAAGACTCCGCCAGGATATAGTGCCACCAGTGGCCCCTCTGAACACATACGCATACATCCCACATTTATAACCTCTACATCTTCAATACCCTTCTCGGCAACCACCTTTTTAAACAGTTCATAGGTTGATTTCTCCCCACCTATACTAAGACACGATGTGCCACCACAGGTGAGAATATACTTTTTCCCTGGCTCTATCTTTCTCTTCTTTCTTTCCTCTAATCTTCTTCCATATTCCTCTCTTATCCTTATGAGATCTTTCTCTGTATACCTCTCCACCTACTCCACCCCCACACTGCTTTCTGAAACCTCTTTCCGCAGAGATCTTATAATCTCACGCGCTTTCATAGGTGTAAGATGTCCTACTATTTCCTCCTTGCCATCTTTTATAATCACCATGTTGGGACCGGTGCTACAACAACCAATACAACCAACAGATTCCACTGTAAACTTCCCATCGGGTGTTGTTCCCTCATCCTCCAGTCCCAATTCAGAAAACAGTTCTCCCATGATAAGAGAACTCCCCATAACATGACAGGCGGTTCCCCTGCACACCCGTAGCACTATCTCACCCTTGGGCTCCAGTGAGAAAAAGTGGTAAAAGGTAGCTGTGCTGTATATCACAGATGGGGAAATGCGAAGAATCTCTGCAAGATACTCTATTGCTCCCCTAGGTATAAAGCCCAATTTCTCCTGTATCTCTTCCAGGACAGGCAAAACAATTTCCGTTGTTCGTCCCTTCCTCTCAAGATACCCCTTAACCACTTCTTTATAAGTTAATTCATAAGACAATTTGCACACCTCCAATCTCCCCTGTTCTATACCCAATATAGCAAAAGTTCAAAATGTAGGAACGTCATTAATTTTATTTATATAGGTTAACTTTGTAGAATATATTCACATGTTAAGTATGTGATAAAATAAAGAGCACTGAGGTGGAGAGTTCTCGCCTTGCATAGCTTTTGTTTTCGTGGTAAAATAGCCTTTGACTTGCAGACATATCAGGAGGTGGATAAAATGGCAGCCAGATGTGATATATGTGGAAAGGGAACCATTACTGGTCATAATGTATCTCACTCCAATAGGAGGACCAAGAGAATATTCAAAGCAAACCTGAGAAAAGTCAGAATTATTGATGAGAAGGGTAGGAAAAAAACTATTAAGGTTTGCATGAAGTGCTACAAGCGCCTTCGCAAAGAAGGTAAAGTGGTATTTGCCTAATCACATATAAAACATAAGGAAGAAAGCAGGGAGGATCTCCCTGCTTTTATTTTTTTGGAAAACACCTCTTGCCTAAAACTCTAACTCTACCAAACTAATACTCTATCCCCTCTCTTGCCGGCACTCCCTGTGTATAGTAATGCTTAACCTCACACATCTCTGTTACAAGATCTGCAATCTTTTTAATTTCATCTGATGCATAGCGGCCTGTCAGAACAAGTTCCGCATGCTCGGGCTTCGCCTTTATAAGTCTCTTTACATCGTCTATGGAAAACAAGCCAAATTTTACAGCCACATTGATCTCATCAACGATGACAATGTCAAAATCTCCTGTTTTCATATGCTCAAGAACAAACTGAAGCCCCTTCCTTGCCTCTTCTATACTCTTTTCATCGGGACTGTTGGGATCCACAAAGTAATCGGTACCAAACTTCTTATGGACTATAGGAAAGCCAGCCTGTCTCAGTGCCTCAAATGTCCTTTCCTCTCCATACTGATAGGCAGGTCCCTTCATAAGACTGACAAAAAGCACCTTTTTACCATGACCCAGTGCTCTTACCGCCAGTCCAATAGATGCCGTTGTCTTTCCCTTACCATTTCCTGTATAAACCTGTATTCTTCCCACTTCTTTTTTCTCCACACCTGACACCTCCCTTTACCTGAAACTCTAGATAGTGCATAATATTAGAGTATCACAGGAGCTGTTAGGGAGGGAATAATATGAATACTATAACGACAGTGCAATCTGTTATACTCGGCATTGTGCAGGGCATTGGTGAGTTTCTACCCATATCTTCATCTGCCCATCTCATCATCGTCAGGGAATTACTTCACATACCCGATCCTGGCCTTACCTACGATGTATTTCTACACGGTGCCACACTACTGGCAACACTGGTGGTCCTTGGCTATCCCCTATATCTTGATATTAAGGAAAACCCCCGGCTTCTGTGGCTTATCACAATTGGTATAATCCCCGCAGGGATTTTGGGCGTACTATTTAAAGACACCATTGAAAATGCCATCAGAGACAATCTCCTTATTATCGCCCTCTCCCTTATAATCTGGTCCATTCTCATGCTCGTTGCCGATGAAAGGTGGAAAGACGGTTCTATGGATAAACTTTCTTCACTGAAAGCATTTATCATAGGAATATTCCAGTCCTTCGCCCTTATACCTGGCACATCACGATCAGGCTCCACCATAGTAGGGGCATCACTGCTGGGCCTGTCCCGGAACGATGCCTTCAAATTCTCCTTTTACCTCTCCATTCCCACTGTCGGTGGTGCCTTCCTTTTGGCACTAAAAGATATGTGGTCATCAGGAGAACCTATTACATCCTCTATGTGGATAGGAGCCTCTGTGGCATTTGTTGTCGGTGTTATCTCTCTGATACTCCTGAGAAACATCATAAACCGATTTGGACTACGCCCCTTTGCTATCTATAGGTCGGCGCTGGGCATCTTTCTCATTATCTTCTACTTCACCCACCTATAAAGCACCTATAAACTGATTTATTTTCTCCATGTAGATATATCCGGTCATATCAAGTGTAATAGGCGTAATGGCAACATATCCATGCTTGATAGCCCATATGTCTGTATCCTCACTATCCTCATAAACAGGTCTTCCATCAAGCCAGTAATATACACGCCCCCTTGGATCCACTCTTTTCACAACCCAATCCTCAAATGCCTTCCCCCCCATACGGGCAACCTTGTATCCCTTAATTTCTTCTCTGGGTAATGCAGGAACATTGATGTTGAGAACATATTCCGATGAGAGTATATCCTTAAGTCCTTTTTCAAGAAGTGATATTAACACCTCAGCAGCCGTTTCTGCATATTTACCTTCCCATGAATCCACAGATATGGCAACAGATGGAACACCATGAAGAATTCCCTCTATGGCGGCGGCAACTGTGCCTGAATATATAATGTCATGCCCCACATTGGCACCGTGATTGATACCAGACACCAGGATATCGGCATCTTTGACAATATCTCCAAGACCGATAAGGACACAATCCGACGGAGATCCGTTTACAACGGCATAGCCCTTACATCCACAAGGCATTTTAACCTCTCTAAGCGGCAAAATCATATCAAGGGTTATGGCATGGCTGGAAGCACTCTTGGGCCTATCGGGAGCCACCACAACAACATCGTATCCCTGTGTTTTAAGTGTATCAGTCAGCGTATTTATGCCCTCTGCCCATATACCATCATCATTGGTAACCATTATTTTCACAGCCAATCTCCTCCTTTTCATTACATACCCTCTATACAGAACACCCTTTTAATTCTATACCCAACACTATATAATG
>Ga0256831_1001599_pt1 | contig 11939 bp, 15 predicted proteins | sample 132544metaG_FD_189087 | JGI IMG/M metagenome (GOLD analysis project Ga0256831, IMG submission 189087) | Hydrothermal vent microbial communities from Lau Basin, Pacific Ocean - 132-544 | ecosystem: Environmental > Aquatic > Marine > Hydrothermal vents | place: Pacific Ocean: Lau Basin | collected... | reverse complement strand
AGGGCGAGCCGGAAGCCGTCCGTCGCCACCAGGCGGGCGCGACCGCCGAGCTCGAAGCGTACCCCGCGAAAGATGCCGCGATGGTTCTCGCGTGCGGTCGCCGGTAGCACCGCGGCCAGGGCGCGGGCCAGAGCCTGCCCCTCGAGCAGGGCCTGGGGTTCGACTTCGGGCAAGGAAACCACGGACTGCACGTCCTCGACGACGGTTAGGTGGGTGCGGAAGCTTCCGGCTTCCAGCCGGAGGCGGTTTTCGTCCAGCGCCATCACCACCTTCGAATCCGGCAGCGCCTTGACCACAGGGGCGAGCACGTTGGGGAGTAGATAGGCCTCCCCCTCGGTCTCTACCTCGGCGGGCACCTCCAGGCGCACGTCGGCGAGCTCGCCGGGGGCCTCGAGGGCCAGCCGGTCGCCACGCGCCTCGATCCTGACGCCTTGGATCGGCCGAACAGCCTGCACAGCCTCGAGCTTCTTGCGTAAGGTGCGGGGATCTACGGCAGCCTTCATATTCAGGACTCCTCCTTTCCAAAGGACGGCGGGGCGCCCTGGCGGACGCCCCTCGGTTCGTTTCGTTTCAAACGCGGGTGCTGGCCAGGTACGCGGGGTTGACCAGGGGGTCGAGCTGGAAGGGCTCGCTGGCCCAGCCCTTGAGGGCGTTTTCCACGGCCTCGAGGGTGGGGAAATGCCCGAGCACGATCACACGCCGGTCGCGCTCGAGGGGACCGAGCTCCACCGCGTAGAGCTCGCCCGTTCGCTCGATCCAGGAGACCCGCCAGGGGTAGCTTCCGGGATCTCGGGCGAGTCGCCAGTGCGCCCCGAAGTCCACCTCGGGGCTTCGCTCTCGGTTGGGGTCCTTCATGAACTCCTGGTAGGCCTCGAAGGTTTGCATGGGGCACCTCCTTTCGTTCAGGGCGCGTCTTCGAGGACGGGCTCGAGCTTGGAGCGGGGGAAAAGCCGATCGGGGAAGACGACGAGGTTGAAGCGCTCGGGGTCGCGAGCGCTGGGTACGAGAAGCCCCTCGAAACCCGAGGCCCAGGCCGCCTCACCCACCTCCATGGAGCGAGGGCGTTGCCCTTTGGCCACAAGGCTTGCGAAGTCCGGCCTGAGCAGCTCCGCGAGGTCCAGACACGCGGCCCGGGCAAAGTTCTCGTCCACGCGCAGCAGCTGGAAGAGCTGAAAGCGCACCGAGAAGACCCTCATCGGGGGCTTGGGATGCCCGGTGAACCGGCCGCCCAAGCTCAGGGCGTACCCGACCTCCCGGATCGCCAGGGTGGGGTCCTCGCTGAGGTAGATTGCCCGAAGACCCGGAGGGTTCCAGCGGCCCCCAAAGCGAGCTGCGCCGATGCCGGAGAGAAGGTCCTTGGGGTCGGCGTAGCGCTCGGGGACGAGGCGATAGGCCACCCCGGAAAGCGAAACGGCCCTGGCGCGCGCCAGGGCCGTTTGCAAGCAATCCGACCTCATAGCGGGACGCCTTCCTTCAGGTTTTCGACCACCATCTGTACGGCCTCGAGGCCGTTGGGCTCCTCCTGGATGAGGTCCCAGGCGGTGCGCTCTCCGAAGACAGGGCTAGGGGTCTTGAGCCAGGCCCGGGCGGCTTCCTCACTGCCGTAGATCTGGGTCAGGTCGGCCAGGATCCGCTCGAGTGCTGCGGCGCGGGGCTGGATCTTTGGCGCGTCCGGGTGGCGGTAGAGGAGCTGCCGACTCACCCTTAGGGCGCGTGCGACTTGGTTGACGCTCACACCCAGAACGCTCGCCAAGCGCCGGGCGTCGATCAGCCCGCGTTCGCTGCGGAGTTCGAGTAAGACCGTGTTCACCATAACCTCACCATCACCTTACCATGCTCAGACCCATCTATCGAACTTAGTTCTCCACCCCTAAGCTGGCCCAACCCATTTTTGTGTAGGTGCGCCGTTTTAACCCCACCGATCTTCGGTGTAAGCCTTAAGCGGGCGGGGCTTGGCCACTTCCCAGGGGTAGCGTGGCTTCAGTTGGTTGAGTGGGAAGCTTGCGAGCCTTGATTGGATATGTTCGCGATCTGCTGGTGCAAGTTTGAAGAGATCAAACGTGGCTTCATCCACTTCCTCGAGGGCCCGGAAGAACGCTACCCGAGCGGTCTGGAACGTTTGTTGGAGCGCCCGGTATTGACGCATGAGGCTCGTGTAGTCCTGTGGAACAACAAGCCGTTGCAAGTCGCGAGAGCTCAGGCGCTCCTTATCGAGGCCTTGGACGAGGACCAGGACAAGCTCTGCCAAGTCTTCGTCGGGTAGCTCAAGGGTGGCGAAGAGCCCGCCTGAGAGCTTCCGGCCATGCCGTTCGATTGTGCTCGGGTCGGGATCGTCCTCCCAGGTGCTGAAGTTGAGCTCGGGTATCCGCCGGAGGGGTGCCCCTGCTGAGGGGTCGAGGGCAGTCACCACTTCGCGAAGCCACTCCTCGGGGCTTTGCCGCGAGACCGCTGCTGCTTTTTCAAGGGTGAAGTAGGCCTCCTTTAGCCGCTCGAGCGCTTCCGCGTCCGGATTACGGGGCCAGGGCAGGGCCTCAAGGGTACGGGGATATAGGGTTGAGTAATGGCCTTCGACTACAGCCGAGCGCAATCGCACGGCGAAGAACCAGCGTATAAGCACGCTATTGAGGTAGCCCGCGAGGGCTTCCGACAACTCTGGCTTAGGTACCGCAATAAGGGTTGTATCAAGTGTAGCGGTCTTTTCATGCATTTCCCGGAGCAGAACCGCACTCAGTGCACGCGAAATCTTAGGAAGAACGAGCAGTTGAGAGGGGTGCTCGACATCGTCTCGCCCCCACAGGCTAAGTTTCCCGTAGGGGCGCTTCCGCACCGCGGCCAGGTCCACCCAGCCTATCGGTTCGCCGGGGTGGGCGACCGCCAGCGTGCGGCCGCTGTATACCTGGACCGGCTCGTTCCCTTCCGGTTCCTCCGTGACCGCGACGCCGCCGCGCTGGATCCCATAGGTCCACCAGAACGTCTGGTTGTTTCGAGAGGTCTGCGGGATCAGTGCTTGGGTGATCGATCCAACAGTCCCAGGGTCTAGATGCTGGAGCAGCGGGGTGTCTTTTGGTTTCAGGAGGGGAAGGAGGTAGTCGCCGTACTGGGGCCGTTGAGGGAGGAGATTTGGCGTCTGCTTCTTCTGCGAGACCGGGCTGACCCGAGGGTCGAAGAACGCCTTGTAGGGGATGCGGCTCACCGTGTCCTCGTGCGGCTCGTCGGGCCAGTCCCTAGGGACCCAAACCTCGATCTCGTCTTCATCCTTGGGCGGAGTTTTTTCAACGATCAAGATTAGGGGTACGCGAGCTGCATCCCACACCTTGGGGACGAACTCGAGCCAGACGAGCTTGCGCAGCGCCAGCTCGCCTCCGGGGTGCAAGAGGCGCCAGACCGGGGCCGCGGCGTCGCTCGCAGCGTACCCCCCGGAGACGACGAAGCCGAGCTTTCCCCCGGACTCGAGCCATTCCCGCATCGCCCGGTAAAGGAATATGAGTCCGGTGTCCGCATTCTGACCCCAGACCTCCCCCCAGAGTCGTTTGATTTCGTCTCCATACTTGACGCGTTCAGCGCGAATATAGGGGGGATTCCCAACGACGTAGCGCCACTGTTTCGTGTCGCGGGCCTTCTCGCCCTCGTGCGCGAGGCCCGAGTCCAGAATGATCGGTGGGTCCTTGAGAATCGAATTTAACGTGTAGACGTGGATCTTAGGGGGCTCGCCGCTCGGATGGAAGCGCAAGAGCGCCCACATGAGCTGGAACAAGGTAATGTAGCTGGCGAACGGGTTCAGGTCGAAGCCCCACACCTCTTTCTGGATCTCCCGGCGCGTGTCCTCAGGGTCGAGGCCACGCTTGCGCGCGTCCTCGAGGCGGGCGTGGACGTAGCGGACGAGAAAGCTTCCTGAGCCTGAAGCGGGGTCAAGGATCGGACCGGGGTCCTTAAGCGCGGTCTCTTTCAGGATGTAATCCACAACTGAAGCTGGCGTATAGAACTCACCGAGCTTTTTGCGCTTGGCCGGAGGAAGGAAGTTTTGGTAAATGTCCCCAAGAATCTCTTCGGAAAGCCCGGAAAAATCATAGGCGTTAAGGCGCAAGATCAGCTTTTGGAGGGCCCGATCGAGGGCGCCGTTCGTCTCCAAGATCCAATCAAAAAATCCTTCGATAAAAGGTTCCCGATAGAGGCGCGAGAGGTCTTCGGAGGAGAGCTTGAGCAGTGCGGTGGCGCTTCCTGCGAGGTGCTCTACGAGCTCAGCCCAGCGCAACGGCCCACCGTTGGTGAGGCGGCGTTTGCCGGTAAGCCCCAGATCCTCAAGGAGGCGAATGAAGAGGACGCGGGCAATCAGGGCAGCCGTTGAGTCGATCAGGAACGCCTCGCGGATCCTAGGGTCGAGGGCTCCCTTGTCCTTCCCAAGGTCGCGGCCGTACTGTTCGGCAAACTGGGGAAGTGTCTCCTCAAAGAGCTTGCGAACGGCGCGGTGCTCGATGTCCAAGCGGCTCAAGGCCCTGCGGTAGGCGTCTTCAGAGAAGGCTTCGTTCGTTTTGAGTTCGTCGCGACGGGCGAGGTACTGCTTGTAGCGTTCCTCGAGGTCGTCAAAAGCACGTTGCGCCGCCTTCAAGAGCACATTGAACCCCTGGAAGAGGTCCTCTTTCAGCCGCTTGATTCCTTCCCCGTCGAGTTTGAGGTAGCTATAGGGCAGCTTGCCTGCGGTGAGGTCGCTCCAAAGCCGCTCGTGCGTTGCTCTCGCGTAGGTCAGGAAGTCGAGCTTTTCTCTCAGGCTCTCCGTCGTTTCCTGGCGCAGATCAACAACTTCTTCCGAGAGGACAGGTTCCCCCTGCGGATCGAGGACGGTGAGATAGTGGGGTGTAATGAAGAGCACGTAGCGAACGAGACCGCTCACATACTTCTTTTTCTCTTCCCAGAATCTTCGTCGCCAATCAGGATTGGCCAGGTAAGTGTCGTCTTTCTTGAGATCGCCCACGACCCAGACTTCGCCGTCCGGGTTTAGCAACTGGATGTCCGGAAGGCCTCCAGAGCCGCGGGCGTCAACTTTGACATGCCTTAGCGGATAACCAAGCAGCTTGCTTAGGAAACGCTGCAAGTCTGGGTTGTAAGAGCGCTCCACGTCCTCCCAGTCGAGGGCGAGCCATGCTGCTAAGGGATCAGGCACGTCAGAATTCTAAGGCTTTGACACTTTGCACGAGGGTGCAAAGTGATTCGCTGGTCACGAACTCAGCCGGTCGACAGCCTCTCTCAACCTCTTGCGGTCCATCTTGGCATAGATCTGGCTGGTCGACACGTCCGCGTGCCCGAGCAACGCCGCGACCACGTAGAGGTCGCCGGTAGCCCTGTAGAGCCGCGTCCCCGCCAGGTGTCGGAGGGAGTGGGGGCCGTGGTAGCGCTCCGGGGCCCCGAGCGCCCGGAGGTGGGCGGCGAGCCGCTTCCGGATCGTGTAGTGCCTGAGGCGCTTCCCAACTCCCCGCCCCTTGCCCACGTTGACGAAGAGGGCCTTCTCCTGGGGCAGGGCGTGCGCCGGGCGCACCCGAATCCAGTCCATGAGCTCGGCGGCGAGGTCGTGGGGGAGGGGCACGGTCCTGACCTTGCTTCCCTTGCCCCGGACGCGGAGCTCCTCCTCCGCGGGGTCGAAGTCCTCGACGTCGAGGGCCTCCACCTCAGACACGCGAAGGCCGACGTCGCCCATCAGCCGGAAGACCAGCCGGTCCTGGTAGTCCCGCGGATCGCGGGGATTCAGCCGGGATAACAACCTCTTATATAAGGACAAGGGCATCGCCGGCCGGCGCTCGCCTCGAGGCGTCGGGTCCCGGGGCGGAGGGACCTCGAGCGCGGGGTTCCTCTCGACCGCCTCCGCCCACACCAGCGCCTTGTAGAAGGCCCTGACCCCGGCGAGGTACGCGGCGGCGGTGGCGGGGGAGAGGGGCTTGCCCCTTGCCTCCTCGGTGTGGCCACCTTGCTCGAGGAGCTCCGAAAGCCACCGGTCGACGTCGTCGGGCGTGGCCTTCAGGATCGGCACCACGGGCCCGGGGGCGCCCTCCGGCCAGGCCCAACCGATCCAGTCCCGCACCCCGAGCCGGTAGAGCTCGTGCGTCCGCCGGCTGGTGCGGGTGCGCTTTTTCGACTTCATCGCAAGGTAAAACCCGAAAAGCTGTAACAGACTTTCCACGTCGCGCTCGCTGGCGGCGCGGATGGCCTCGATCCGGCGCTTTTTCGGGTCCTGGTAGTTGGGGAGGACCTCGAGCATCTACCCCTCCGGTGGGGGAGGAAGGGCTCTCCCCCGTCGCGGTCGGACGAAGGTGATCGATCCGACCAGGCGCCCTCGAACGAGCCGCCCCGCGACCATCACCCAGCTCCCCCTCGCGGGCGTCGGGGCGTCCGGGTCCTGCTTCAGCACGTGGATCACGAAGGAGGGAAGCCGTTTCCCCTTCAGCGGTCCGCGCCGGAACCGGGACCAGGGGCGGACCCGTACCATCAGGTGCCCGTCCCGCTCCATGACGAAGATCCCCCTCAGGTCGAAGGTGAGCGGGGTCTCGTCGGGGCTGGCCTCGCCCACGGCCGCGACCATGACCCGACGCAGGAAGCCCTCCCGGTCGGTGCGCCCCCAGAGGTAGGCCTGGACGCGGGTCGGGGTCTTGGACAGCCGGACCTGGGCGCGAGCGCGGCGGGTGAAGAGGTCGGGGTGCTCGAGGCGGACCCGGCCCCTGAGCCGCCGGAGCTCGACAGGCCCCGAGACGAGGAACCGGTCCTGGTCAGGCACGGCCCACCTCGCAGCCGAACCACCGGCGCGAGAGCCAGCGCCCGAGGGTCCGGGCGTAGAGGTAGGCGAGCCCGTAGGCCACCGCGGCCACCCTGGGGTCGGCGAAGCCGTAGCCGAGGATCCCGGCGAGCAGGACCGGCTCGAGCGGCCAGGAGGGACGCCCGAACCCGAGGACCTCCACCGGCTGGTAGAACATGCCGGCGATGGCGAGCGCCAGGAAGCCCGCGCTGAAGTAGGAGGTGAGCTCACGCGCGTCCGGGTCGGCGGGATTCAAGTAGACCGCGGCCCCGCCGAAGATCAGGACGTAGACGAAGAGCGCGAACTCGAGCCAGAAGTGCACCTGGGCGAGCCGGCGGCAGCCCTCGTCGTCGAGCCTGACCCGGGGGTCGCTCATGGCCCCACCTCGACGAGCCCGAGCCCGAGCCGCCGGGCCACCGCCCGGGCCGCCCTCGCTTCGATGGGCAGTTCGGGGTCCATCTCGGCCATCTCGAGGGCGTCGGCCTCCTCGAAGGGAACGACCACGAGGCCCAGGGCCCTGAGCATGAGGTGGATCGCCCCCGGGTCCCTCCCCGAGGCCTTGACGCGGGAAAGCACGGCGGCCAGGCTCACGGCGTCGATCGCCGCCCCGTCACGGAGGGCCTGCCGCACCCCCTCATAGCCGGGGGCCCGGCGCAGGTAGGCCCAGAGGGCCTCGGCGTCGAGCAGGTATCGCGCTTCAGCCACGTCGCTCCTCCTCGGGCACGGCGCCCATCGTCTGCCAAAGCTTCTCCTCCAGGGCCTCGAATCGAGTCAGCACCACCCGGTCGCTCTCCAGGTAGGCCACCACCCGGTCCCCGGGAGCCAGACCAAGGGCGCGGCGGAAGCTAGACGGAAGGACAATGCGGCCGCTCCGGTCAATCGTTAGCAAGGCATGGTCTTCCATCTCCGGCATGGGGTCAGTCTACGGCATCTTGGGGCCTGCGTGCGGGGTATTGCGCACTAACAGATATTAGTGAGCGTTATCCATCACATCAGAAACGTACCAGCTCGGCTTCAACCTGCGTAGCGAGCAATGGGATTTACTGATTTTTGTAGTGGGGTGAAATATGCAAGCTATCGTTTGGGGACATCTATGCCGAAAAGTTGTTCCATCTTGCGCGTATATTTGATATAATCCTTATTACTATGTTTTATAGACTATGCGATTCTTTAATCAAACATCCGAAGATTATTAGGTGCAGTATTCTCGCGTCTTACGTCAATAGCCTTTGCAGCGTACCGCCGCCCAGGCTCAATGAGCTTGAGCTGATAAAACATCTCCAAGAGATAAAGCGTGCTTTACCGTATTTGACTCCAAACAAGTGCAACAACTTTACGGGTTCCGCCCGTGACCTGATATACAAGTTGCTGAGCGAAGCAAAGTACAGGGCTTCAAAAGAGAAGCCTCTGTTGAGGCAGATTTTCGAAGACCGCTTCCGGTCAGGCAACGAAGGGTAATCAATCGTTCAGGACACGAAAGGGGCGGGCAGTTGCCCGCCCCTTTCTCACGCGCTCTTGGGGAACTTGACCTCCCCAGGTATCGGGCCCAGCACTTCGAAGCCGAGCTCACCAAGGTCGTGGGCAAGTACCTCCCCGGTGCCCTTGCACACTTGACACGCCCCCGACCACTCCCAGGGCTCCCGGGTCATCGGCGCGTAGTCGAGTACGTGGATCTCCCCTGCCCCGCCGCACGCGGGGCAGGGGATCTCGACCACCGGGCAGCAGGGCTCAGGCGCTCTCTTTCCAGCGGACATCGGGGATCCCCACCTCGGCGGGGGCGGCGAAGACCGCGTCCAGGTACCAGGTCTCCGAGCCCTTGGGGCCGAGCGCCATCAGGCCGACCTCGCCCGAGACCACGTAGACGCTCTCGATCCACCGCTCGGGGAGTGCCTCGTCCAGGGGGCGGAGCGGGATGGGTTCCTTTAGCACGGCCATCCCCTCGGGGTGGGATTGGGCCCGGTCGAGGGCGGGCTGGACTGCCGCCCGGGCGACGAGGCCGAGCCGCCCGCGGCCGTCCTCGGCCAGGAAGGACCGGGTGAGGTCGAGGGTTCGCTTCGGTGGCCAAAGTGCCCCGCCGTGGAAGGGCGGGCTGAGCACGGCGAGATCGAGCGTGGCCGTGGCGATGAGGTGGCCGTGCTCGTCGAACCCGAGCCGGGACTCGAAGAGCCTCGAGGAGCGGCCCCGCAAGCGGTCGAGCTCGTGCGTGAAGAGCCGCAGGCGGGCCGGTCCCCCCTTCATCAAGAGGGGGTGGAGGTTGGTCGGGAACTCGTCCCTGTCCAGGAAGGCCTCGGGATCGAGCGCCTTCAGGGCCCGCGCCCCGAGGTGCTGGGCGGCGGGGGCCAGCACCCGGTGGTAGGCCTCGACCTCGCGGGCGTCGTAGAGCGCGACGGCGCTCCCGCCTTCCTCGGTCTGTTCGTGGAGCAGCAGGCCGATGAGTTCCTTGGTCTCCATGCTTCCTCCTTTCAGGCACAGCGGCGTTCGCGCTGGGGGTTGCCGAGCCGTTCCAGTTCCTTTTGGAGCCGGGTCCGCGAGGCCACGCCGGCGAGGTGGAACACGGCCCGGTCGGGGCCGCGGTCCTCGCGACGGACGCGGAGCCCGGCGCGTTCGAGGCGGATGAAGAGCGCCTGGAGTTCCTCGAGGCGTTTCGGGGGCGTCGTCCGGTGGACCTCGAGCCCCGCCCCGATCAGCTCGAGGGCCCCGTGCCTCTCCAGGAAGTGCTCGAACGCCCCGAGCTTGCGGTGGCACTCGGGTCCGAGGACGCCGACCCCGGGCACCCGCCGGCCCGGGCGCTTCAGGGGTCGGCCGCAGAGGGCGCAGCGCTCCGCCCTGGCGCGGGGGCGTTTCACGACCCCCCTCCGGGCTCGACGAGGGCCACCACCCGGGCGCGGCACCGCCCGAAGCGGAGGGCCTTTTCTCGCGAGGGCATCCACACGTCGAGCTGCTGCCGCTTGCGGGCGTGCATGCGGTCGTCGACCTCGAGAGTCTTCCCCACCAGCTCCCGGGCCAGCGCGCCGCAGCCCGGGCCGCCGACGTCGGTGATGACCAGGCGGGTGCCGAAGGCAAGGCCCCGGGCCTCGAGGTCCCGGCTCACGGCCACGATCCCCGGGCGCACCCGCCGGCCGCTGGCGGTGATGAAGGGGGTCGCGTCGGTCTGGTCGGGCGTCGAGGAGTAGGCGGTGACCGTCACCTCGAGGAGGACGGGCTTCACCGTGCTCACCCGGCGTTCGACGGGGACCGGGACCGGCTCGAGCACCACCACGGGGGGCGGCGGCGGGCGGCGCCAGGCCACGAGGAGGAGCGGCACCGCCCCCAGGAGGAACCCGAGCGCGAAGGCGCGGAGGGTGCCCTTCACGCCGCCCCCTTTCTGCGCTTCAGGGCCTGGGCCCAGGTCATGACGGCCTCCTCGGGCGTCTTACCCGCCTCGAGCAGGGGCTTGTAGGCGCGGGTGAGCTTTGCGCGGTGGCCGTCGTGGAAGACCTCCGCTTGGGCCAGCCCCTCGAGGATCCGCTTGGCCTCTTCGATCTTTCGCTGATCCGTCATGCCTCCTCCTCTCTTGAAGAACGAGGGCGGCCCCGAGCGGGGCCGCCACGTCAGGAGTCGCTCGGTTTCCTCAGCTCAGGCGCAGGGTGACCCGGAGCCGGAGGATGCGCCCGGCTTGGCGCAGGACGGCCGGCTCGAAGACCACGCTGGTCTCCAGGTACGCCACGGTGTCGGCGAGCTTCCAAGCCTCCAGGCGGGTGAGCGCCAAGGCGGTGGGGAAGGTCTCCGCCGCGCGCTCGGGGTCGTCGAGCCCCGGGGTGCGCTCCACCGGGGCGTCGAGGCGGAACCCCTCCCGGGCCAGGGCCTCGGCGAGCCGGGCCTGCAGGCGGTCGACGAGGCCCTGCGACTCGCCGGGGTCCTGGGGAAGACGCTCTAGCCCTACGCGGAGCTCGAGCTCCTTCTCGGGGTCCCCGCCGACCGGCTCCGCTGGCTTCACAGCGGCGAGCGGCTCGGTCAGGTCGGTGAGGTCGTGCTCGTGGATGGTTCGCTCCATGGCTTCCTCCTTCCTCAGCTCGGGGCGGGGTCGAGGTAGCCCCGCGCCGGCCCCGAGGGCATGTCGAGGTAGATGCGGCCGAAGACCGCCCACGACCGGGGCTTCACGCCCAAGGCGTGGGCCAGGGCGTGGAAGGCCTCGAGGGCCTCCTCCACGTGGGCTTCGAGGGGGGTGAGCTTCCTCGAGCGGAAGCCCCGGTCCTTTAGGAGCCGGAGGCCGTTTCGCAGGTACTCGGTCGAGGCGACGAGGAAGGCCCCGCCGGCCAAGACGTCGCGGATGAGCTCGGCGTACAGGGGCGAGCGCTCGTCGCGGTAGAACGCCGCTCCTCGGGGCAGCACCCTCTCGCGGAGGGCGGGGCTCAGGTCCTTCTCGACCTCTTCGATGGCGTCGGCGAGCTCCTCGGGGTCGCGCTCGAGCACAGTGCCCAGGTCCGTGACCGCCTCGGCGAGGTCGTCGAAGCCGAACCAGGGGTAGCGAAGTCCGGCCTCGACGTGCCGTGGGTCGAGACGCCTTCCCTCGAGCAGCTCGGTCAGCATCCCCGCCCGAACACTGACGCCCGGGCCCTGTACCCGGTTCTCGGCGAAGGCGAACCGGAGCTCGCCCTCCTCGTAGAGGGTGTATTCGGGGCCGAGCTCGGTCTCCTCCCGGGTCCGCCCGGCCAGGACCCGCTCGCGGGTGCCCGCCCAGGTGCGGCCGGGGTCGAGGTAGGGCGCGAACGCCCGCCACCGGTCCGAGGAGATCGGCAAGGGCATACCCGGATAGAGCCGGGCGAGCGGGGTGTGGACGTCGGCGCGGTGTTTGAGGCGGAAGGCGGCGAGGAGCAGGCCGTTGAAGGCGTAGACCTTGCGGCGGGGTTGCAGGTCCTCGAGCAGGCGCGGGGCGAGCGCTTCAACCTCCCGGGTCAGCTCGGGGTCGAGGTTCCACAGTGGTTGGGAGGCCTCGACCAGCTCGGCGTAGAGGGCCCCTTGGTGAAGGGCGGTCTCCTCCACCGAGGCCTTGCCCGAGGGTGCGACCTTGAGCGTGAGGGCGGAGAGCGTCCGGCCGCGGTACGCGACGGCCTGGTCCTCGGGCAGCTCGAGGACGTAGCGCACCGTCTTCGCGCCGGTGCCGCGCCACTCGCCCACGTAA
>Ga0256831_1001598_pt1 | contig 11946 bp, 3 predicted proteins | sample 132544metaG_FD_189087 | JGI IMG/M metagenome (GOLD analysis project Ga0256831, IMG submission 189087) | Hydrothermal vent microbial communities from Lau Basin, Pacific Ocean - 132-544 | ecosystem: Environmental > Aquatic > Marine > Hydrothermal vents | place: Pacific Ocean: Lau Basin | collected... | reverse complement strand
CTATTATTTCAATAGAAATTAGAATGGGATAAAACTATTTATTTGGAAAGGAGAAGTTATTTATTACATCAGTTACTGAAATTTACAGTAAAGAAAACTAAATATATGTTAACGATGAAATCTTATAAAGAGCAAAATAATTTACACTTTTTATTTTTATTATTAGTGTATCTTTTATCTTCGAATATTAGTATAAATGCACAATGTGACGGAGCTATAGATTGTTCTTTATGCGATGTTTCAGTAAATATAATAAGTGGCGAAAATATAAATATTATAGAAGGCACATCAATTGTACCCGGTACAATAGGTCCTCAGAAATCAGCTGAAGGGAATCCTTTAATTGTTGAGTCTCTGGCATGTGGCTCTGTTTCTTTTGAAGTGGAAGTTGTTTTTTATTGGTTTTTTGGTCAAAAGGTTAACTGGATTCATGGTATTTCTTTTAAAGCTTCTAATGGTTGGTCAAGTGCTAATGGAGTAGTGCCTAATAATTGGATTTGGGCGGATGCAATTACAGGAGATTGTTCGAATAATTCGTATAGTCAAGGGGGATATTATTATGATGGTACTGATGAAACATCAAATTGTAATGGTGTTGGGTTTATTACTCCTAATGATGGAGATGCATCTAATAATTGGGGAGTAGGATGTTCTGATGATTGTCCACATTTTGGCTTTCAATTAGAATACTGTCCGGATGAAAGTGGAGATGCATTTGAGTCTATTAGCTTTATTTTTACGGATGATGGAGAGACGGGTAATTGGGAAATGCCGGCAAATTGTGTGTTTACGATTAATATTCCCGTTGAGATTAGAAGTGCCGGAATTCAGTTACCAAAAGATACAATGATTTGTTCCGGGGACGAAATAAATTTAAATGTGGGTGCGGGATGTGATACTTATGCATGGAGTACGGGAGAAACGACTAGTTCAATTGATGTAAGTCCTGAAGAAACTACCCTTTATACAGTAACAGTTGGAGAAGGTGATTGTAATATAGTAGGAAATATAATGGTTGAGGTAAATGAGGAAGTTAATGCGGGTAAAGATAGCTATAATATTGTATGTAACGGTACAGATGATATAGTTAACTTATGGAATTATTTAAGCGTGGATGCAGATTTAACAGGTGAATGGTTTGATGATAATGGAGATGTTATCCAGTCACCGGATAATATTGATTTGTCTATATTGTTTCCCGGTGTATATGAATTTGTTTATAAAGTAAGTAATGATCCTTGTAAAAGCGATGAGGCAATAATAACATTTGAAATAATGGATAAATTAAATGCTGGCGATGATTATTTTTATGTGGTATGTCAAGGCGAAATTGTTAATCTTTTTGATTCATTAACTAATTATGATACTGGAGGTATATGGGTGGATTCATCCGGTGATATTATTGCTGATCCCGGCTCAGTTATTTTAGATGAGCTTAAAGAATATCATTTTGAATATGAGGTTTTGGGTTCGGGGTTTTGTTCAGGAGATAGTGCAGAGGTTACTATTAATACGATAGAGAAGCCGAATGCAGGAGTAGGGTTGAATTTTGAATTTTGTGAGCGCACAACAGAAAAAATAAATCTTTTTGATTATATCTTCGGGTACAACAGTAGTCAAGGTGATTGGTATGATCAAGATAAGAATAAAATTCTTTTCCCAAAACAATATGATATTTCGATATTTAATGTTGATACTTTTACATTTAATTATATTATTGAGGATGTGAGTAATGTTTGTGGTAGTGATACAGCTGAAGTTAAGATGATTATTGTACCAAAACCTAATGCCGGAAATGATAATCAAATTGATGTCTGTAATTCAGATTTGAATAATACGATAAATATTGAAAGTCTTTTAGGGGTTCATGATAAAAATGGGCAATGGGTTGATCTGGATGGCTTGGGACTTAGTTTAGAAGACGTAAGCCACTTGGAATTTTCAGGAAAAATGCCTGGAGTTTACAGATTTGAATATATATTGGGCAAGGACGAATATTGTCCGGCTGATTCAGCACTAATAACAGTATATGTCTTGGAAAAACACTTTGCGGGCGATGATAAAGAATTGGTGTTTTGTGAAGGAGCAACTACTAATGTTAGCTTATTAAATGAATTAATTCCTGATATTACAAATAATTTAATTTATAAAGATTTTGATGATAGTGAATCATTGAATTACAACACCGGTGTTGTAGATGTTTCCGGAATGAATATTGGTAATTATCGTTTTGGCCTTATAACCGGAAGTGGCGAGTTTTGTGGTATGGATACTTCGATTTTGACGATAGAAATAGTTGGACAATTACAAGCAGGTAGTGACAATAGTATAGAAGTCTGCAATACAAATCATAGTGTTAATTTGGACAGCCTACTTGGTGAACATAATATAAGTGGTCAATGGATTAACCTTGATAATTGCAATGTAGATATTATTACTTCAAAGGCTAAAAGAGTGGACTTTACAAATGTGAAACAAGGTATTTATAGATTTGAATACCTGTTAAAAGAATCAGGATATTGCCCTGAATCAAGTGCTATAATTACAGTAACTGTAAATTCTGTAAGCTATTTCGATATAGTTGAAGAAATTTGTTCTGATGAAAGTATTATAGTAAACAATAGTATTTATGATAAAACTAACTTAACCGGAGTTGAAGTTTTAGTAAACCGGTTCGATTGTGATAGCATTGTCACTATCGATTTAACAATTAAAAATATATCTGCTGTCATTGATGTAAATGATGCAAATTGTTTTGGCGGAGGGAAACTTATAATTGAAGATATTAACGAAGGTGTTCTCCCTGCAAACATTATACTAAATAATAATGATAGTTTTCAGATCACAAGGTTACCTTTTGAGATAAAAGATCTATTAGAAGGAGAATACTCTTATATGATTATTGATGCTGATGGGTGCAAAGCTATCGGGGATAGTATATTTACTGTCAGCCCTTTTACTCCATATGATATAGATATAACTGCAACTAAGCAGGATGACTCATATGTACTTAGTGTAACTACAGATATGGTTGTAGATGAAATTGTTTGGTATCCCGAAAAGGATTTATCGTGTTTGGATTGCCTTAATCCTGTAGTCACAAATAGTGAGGATGGGTATTATTCTGTTTTATTAAAAGATAAAGAAGGATGTGAGTTGAGGGATACGATTTACTTAAAAGGAATAGAAAAGAAGCAAGATGAAATATATATCTATATCCCCAATGTTTTTTCACCTGATAATGATGGATTCAATGATAGGTTTTATGTTAGCAGCAATCTTATTAATGCAGAATATTCAATGTCTATTTATGATAGATGGGGTGAGAAAGTTTTTGCCAATGATAATTTACAGTTTAATGATCCTAACTCCGGGTGGGATGGGACGTATAAAGGTGAATTATTAAATCCGGCTGTATTTGTGTATGTGATAAAGATAAGCAAGGATGGATATGATCGAGATACGATTCAATATGGTGATTTGTTATTGTTGAAATAGTGCACCCGGGATATCCAATAAAGAATGTACAACAATCATTTGAAAAGGTTTAAAAACTGTCAAATGCTTATTTATAACCAGATTCTTAATCAAATTGATCTAGAGGAAAACGCTTTTACACAAATAGGACAAGTATGCATTTTATTATCAAAATGTCATATCATTAAGGTATATGACTATTAGCCTTAAGTGTACAAGAAACTTCTATGTGTTCCTCACAGGTATTACTATTATAAATACCTTCGCCCTGTCCTTTTGCACTATTTCCAGTGACGAGGATATTTTCCAATACCAAGTATCCATCACAGTAAATTCCTCCTCCATTCATGTCAATTCCTGTACCATCTGCGTAACCTCCTGTTATTGTGATATCCTTTAAGCCCAAAAGGGAATTGGCTGACATCCCATGAATCACATGGTAAAGATTATCCGATGGATCCCCTGGCACACCAATATCTCCACTTAAAGTCGATATATATATTGTAGGGTCCTGAGCCAGTCCTCCATGTTTGAACCCTCCTTCGATTACGATACTATCTGTCCAAGAGTAAGTAGCATGTCTATCTACAGTATTGGGTATATAGACGCCTTCAGCCATTTTTATCGTATCCACCATCGAAATACAGGTGTAATTATTAAGTGCATCTTCTAAATTTAGATAGGCATTATCCCAAGACAAACCACTATTGTTTCCATTAGCATCGCCATCTACATATATTACAGATTGGCATTTAGAAATGTTAATAGAGAAATCCTTAATGTTACCCGTTCCTATGTGACAAGGTCCTATAGGAGTGGAATGGTAGCCTATGACTCTCATCAAAAGATTTTGATCCGCAATGATATTTTCAGTAGGAATGGAGATATATAGGGAGTCATAAATTGTTGAACTAACAGGAGCCCTACCTACAATCTCATGATAATCATTAAAATCTCCATCATTATTATAATCTATATATACCAAATACGTCAAAAAATGCCAACTTCCTGAATAATCAGCACTTTTTAGATTCATTTTATAGGTTTTACCAATATCTACATTGAAAACGACATTGGTTGCATCCTCATACTTGTTTGAACCTACTTCATTATGTGTGATTCCATTCATTTTTACTTGATTAAAACGGGTATACCATGCCATATTATTTACTGTCGGAGGTTTACAAATAGATTGGTTAGTATGTATATAATAAGTATTGCTATAATAGCTTTCTTGATCATCATTAATTTTCACCCGAAACTGATAGTTCGTATTCATCGTACTGAGTGTGGCAATGGTAAGAATATCAAAGTCGTGGTTGAAATCAAGACCTGATAAATCCATGGTATCCGATTTGGCAAATGAATTAACTCCATGTTCTATTACGACGCTTGAAAGTATATTTCCGCTTGGGAAAACGCGACCTTTAAGTGTCCAATCATTATTTTGATAATTAATTGCAATGATGCTTTCTGCTAGAGGTATGTTATGAGGAGCCAATTGAAAACTTTGTATAGCACCATAATGTATGCCACTATCGTCAATAACATAAGGTCTATAGTAATATTTAATACTATAATCTAGATTTGCAATAGTATCTGTGAACTTATCATCGTTTGCCAAACCTCCATTATGTACTACATAGGAAGCATTCTCTTTAGTGATTTTTACATCTATAGGAGAATAAACAAAACCTGCTTCAAACACATTAATTGCATCTTGAAATTCATTAAACAATGATGCGCTATTTTTACTGAGGACGATATGGCTTGTATTGACAAAATGGAAACTACTTGTAAGAATGATTTTAAAATCAATATTTTGTCTATATCCGACATTATTACAGCTATCCGGTTCTACATCTGTCACTCCTGCGACTCGCATATTCAGAGGGACATTGAGTAGTGCGCCTGCCGGTGGAGTGAACATCACATCAACAGTATCCTTGGGACTTCCTCCATCCACAATTTCTTCTCTTACATCATCAAAGTCCCCATCATTATTGTAATCTATCCATACTTTTGTGTAAAAATTAAAAACATCATAATAGTATGCTGTCCCCCTGTCACTGATAAAAAAATTGGACGGTTCAGTAGCGTTAATAGAGAAAGTGTGATTTGCATTGAAATAATAACTGTTATTATTAACTGTATAGACATCCCCTGCTACTTTTACTTTGTCGTACCTAATTGAAGGGCTTACAGATCCATCATTGACAGGAATGCAAGAAGGGTCAATAGGAGCAGTTATTACTTGAATATACCTTTCTTTTGTATTAACGTCAGATCCGTTATTGTTAACAGCAGTCAAAGTAACTTTATAAAATCCTGTGGTATTCAATACGACTTTTGGGTATTTGTTGTTTCCAACATTGATGATATCAGTACCATTTTCAATTACCCAATTGAGCGAATCTGCATTTAAAGATAAATCCACAATGCTTACTTCATCACCTATATTTATCGTATGCGAATTTTTTCCAAAAAGGTTGAAATCAGCAATAGGAAGATCTCCATTAGAATCCAGGATGCGTTGAAGTGGTGTTGACCAAATACCTTTTCCATACTGTCCTACATATAGTCTATCATCCCCATTGCCAAAGTATCTTATTTCCATTCCTACAATTCCGCTATTTGGTAAGCCTTTATTGAATTCTGCCCAACTTTCCATATCTTTTCTGAGGTACAACACTGTCAGTCCTGTATTTAAATACAAGTCCTCATCAGTTTTTTTATCAAACAATAAAGTTCTAGGATCTGTATAAGGGGGTAGTGCTGTACGTTTGTACCAGTTATTGCCTTTGTCTTTAGAAATAAAGACTCCCACTTCGGTTGCTATTGCGACAAGATTTTCATTATAGGGATGGGTCGCAATCCGATATTTTCCTGCTAAGGGAGCGTTTGGTAGTTGAATCCATGTAGGAGTTGTACTTGAAAGGTTGCTAGTCATAAACATTGTACTATTTTGCTCATCTGCCACAAATGCGATTTCAGGATTTGCCCTTGATTGTTCAAAGTTTACTGCTTTCAAATGAGCGATACCTGTTGACGATATATCAACATTCTCATAAGGATGTGTTGCAGTATTGGATCCACCCCCGACATTGGCATGATTTTCATTTTTAAAGTGATTGACCACCCATCCATCATAGCCTGACTTCGTTCTTACTAGATGATTACTGGTCTCTTGTGTGACGCCATATATCCTATCGGGATTGAAATGATCTGCTCGAATCTCTTTTTCCAATGTCATATTACTCCCATCTACGAATACATGAAAATGTCCAGTTATAAATAAAGAGTCATCGGTTGGTTTTATGCGACCTCTATAAACATCAGAAGATGCCACATGAGAATCTCGGCCATTTCTTGTAAAAAGCTGCCCAATATCTTGACCTCCAGTAATAAAAACACCTTTGTTGAGGTGACTTACATCCAATTGAGAACCTTCAATTACACATATATCTCCGTTCTTACCTACAACTTTACTTCTCACATAATCTCTTTCAGACATTCCCGAATTGTCAACATCATCAGCTGTAGGAAACAAATCACTTTCTTTAATAGCCCAAAGACCGCCATCATTGCACCAAAAAAAAGTGTCTCTAGCTGTATTCATAGTAATGTATCGATTGTCCGCCCAAGTTTTATTACCATATGATGGTTTGAATTTCCATACAATACCTTCATTGTCACATCCCCAAAATTTTTCTTTCATCAGAGCCATATGTGTTGAATCATTTGGGCTTACCCAAAACTCGCCCATATAAGCTGAGCTGGAATGCGGATTGATAGATCCATACCCCTCATGATCTTCATAATAACCGGGGTCAGCAGCTTGCCAACGAAGGTTGACCGGACCATTGGGATAATCATAGGTAGGGTGTTCTATTCTAGTAAAATTGAAGTGAGGGTCGCTACCAGAAGGATTGGGGTCAAAATCAGATTTCCACAAACCAATAAATCGACTTGGTTGATTATTATTTACAAGTCCGAAGGCATACACTATTTTAATACCATTTGTCTTTTCGTGCATCGCAAGATAAAACCTATCCACTATTGCAGGATTTGTGATAATATCTTCCTCTGTCCAATTATCTCCTTTATCTTGGGTGAAATACAAACTAGCGGGGAGATTAGTACCGTTTTTTGAAACTACAATCAAACTCCAATCATCACTCACATCTATATCCGTAAAAAAGCCTGGAATTTTTTTTACCCAATTTTGTCCCGCGTCTGTGGACAAATAAATACCCTGTGTAGTTGCGACTAAAACTCTATTTTCGTCTGCTGGTTCAGAATGAATATCGTATATCTGTCCTGATAATTGGTTTCTTCTATTTTCCCATGTAGCTCCATCATCATTGCTATACCATACGATACCTGTAGTTCTCCCACCAATATATAAAGTTGTAGGATTAGCAGGACAGACTTCAAAACATGAAGTATGAATGGCAAAAGCCTGTGAAATGGGTTTCCAGTTTTTACCATAATTCGTAGTTTTCCATACGCCACCATTTCTTGAACTTACATACATAATGGATGGGGCTGTAGGGTGAAACTCTACATGATCCAAGGCGCCATTTCCTGTCGCAGACCAATGCACTTCAGGATTTCCAAATGGGCCTACATTTTCCCAGCTTCCGAGATTATTAGGGTTGGGAATTTCACTATTTACGGAGGTTTGTACTGGTAATGCATTCGTGAAATTGACCTGATTGCCAGGTGATGCTTTTTTATATGCTTTTAGATTTTCGAGCTGAATTTCATCAGAAACGATGTCCCCATTTACATCTACCATTTCTTTCATCAATTTGATTAATTTCTCAAAATGTTCTTTGGTTTCTTCATCAAGTTCATGACTAGATGCATATGCTAGAAAAGCTCGATCGACATCTTCTACATGAATAATATCTTGCTTTAATAATTCCTCATAAACAGGAACATCATATGCATTACGATTGAGAAATATCATTGACTTTTTATGCTGGCAACTAAAAAATGTAGAAAGCAATATTAAAAATGAAAAGAGGAAATGTTTTGGTAAATAGGTTAACGACATACTCGAATTAATTTGTGTTTAGTTAAAAATTTTTATTTGTAATATGTTTGTGATTAAAAATAAGTAAAAATATCAGAATCTTTATATATCTATTTATTAATTACTATTTTTTCGATAAATTTTTGTCCTGTTTTAATATCCATTATTTTCAAAAGATAAGTACCTAATGAAATTTCAGACACATCAATTCTATTACTATTATCCTCTTGTAATATCAATTTGCCTTCGATAGTATAAAGTAATAATTGATACAGACCATTGCCTTGTGAAATTATATTGATATAGTGGTCTGTCGGATTTGGATAAATGCTAATCCTATGCCCGTCTAATTCGTGAACATTGGTGATCAGATCTTCTCCATCGCAATCTTCGTCTATTCCGTTATTGGGTATTTCCGGTGCGCCGGGGTATATATTAGGGTTATTATCATCACAGTCTTCTGTTGCAAAAAATCCATCATTGTCGGCATCAATGCTATTGCATCTATTAAACAAAAAAGTAGCCAATTGGACATCAAAACTATCTATGTCAGTAGAATTAGCATTTAGTCTTTTCAAGTCTTTGGTAGTATCATCCCAATAAGTTCTTGTTTGAATCATCGCCCCTGAAGAGTGTATTGCCAATAATGTGTCTATAAAAAACTTTGTATATGCTATATTTTGTTCCTTTGTCCATCTTTCGGGAAAAGCTTTCTTGCTATTTTTTTGGTAGTTGGGTCTCCAATGATCCATCCAAAAAGGAATGCCTGTTTCTGCCCGGTGTTTTAGGGCAGCATTTATTCCCCATATCTTTTGAGCAGTAGGTGTTACTCCTGCATTCATGGTTTGGTCTTTAATCATTTGAAGGGTGTCGGGATTCATACCGGGCGACCATTTCCACCAATCTCCCAAACCTGCACTACCACTAAATGAAGTGACATAATAAAAATCTCCTTCGTCAGGCAAAATATCATTTCCAAATGGCAAATCCAAAGTGCTAAATTCAGCTCTCTTAGCAGCCCCCCATGGTTTGTATGACATAATTCGGGTGGGATTGTATTGGCGAAAAATTATTGTCAGTGAATCGTACAAGGTGTTGAGACTGTCTTGTCTTTCCTTTTGTGGCAGATCACTCCATCCATGAAATTCTATGACCGGACACATCGCTAATAAATGGCTTTTGGCTTTAAACTCTTGTGATAACTTTCTCCAACCGTTATATATTCTTTGCTTATATTCCTCATTTGTTGGAGCTTCAGGACTATTGAATTGAACACTGAGACAAATCGCCATACCTCTGGAAGTAAAATCATCTATCATCTTACTCAAACTATCAATTGGTTGTTGTATCAATTCATTATTGTTATCAAACATATCTTGAGCTACCCAGTGCAATCGTCCTCCATTGACACAATAATTTGTCTGGATAGAATCCAAAATCCTTGAGGAATACCCATCTACTTTGATTTTGTTATCTTGATCAGGAGGTAAATTGAATATCCACCAACTACCAAAGCCCATAATGCCTATCCATTCTTGTGGAGATATTGGGGCATCAGGAGGTAGGGTAGTGGTAGAGTCTTGTCCGTCACAATCTTCATCTATCCCATTATCGGGTATTTCAGTAGCTCCCGGATATATGTTTGGATTAGTGTCATCGCAATCATCTGCAATCACAAAGCCATCTTGATCCAAATCATCATCCAGCGTTAGACTATCGCAATCATTATCCAGTCCATCATAAGGTATTTCAGTAGCTCCGGGATTTACCGCAGCATTGTTGTCATCACAATCCACATCGGCAGTATATCCGTCTTGGTCGTTATCGATTTTCAAAACGTATTCTATCGCTCCAATATCAGGTATTGAATCTCTGAGGTTTTCGCAAAAATCTTTAACAGGAGTATATAGGGGAGTCCCTTGATTAATAGCCGGAGAATTTTGTGTGAGATGAAAGTCATATTTGTCTTCATCAACAAACAAAGGATTGACCTCTACCCAGCCCTCGTCAATATTTTTGGCTGCATTAATTGAACCCGAATTATTGAAGATTATATTCGCTTGGATATCTACATTGGTATTTGGTTGTGCCAATGTTCCCAATGCCCATTTATTTTCCTTGGAGTAAGATATATTATTGTATATTTTTACATTATCGACGTTATTTATACCTATTCCACCGGGACTTCCGTGATTACTCGTTCCATTGTCATATACAGTATTATTAATGATATCTGTTCTATCTGTGAAATGATAGACTATACCACTTGCTCCATTTTGATAGGATAGATTGTTAGCGATGAGCATTCGCCCATTGTGATAGGTATCTTTGTTCCTTGTCAGAAAGAGTCCCGAACCCTCATCAATAACAAAATGAATAAAGGACTTTGATGGAGCCCAAGAGATAATTCTGTTTTCATTATTATGTACATTATTAGCGATAAGTTTGATTTTATAGCCAGTAAATGTGTCATTAACAGGTGTTACTGTTGCCACACTTATAGTTATTGCTCCAACGCCTTGGGAAGTCCAAAAAGTATTGTTAAATACTTCATTTCCTTTTATCAAAATATAATCACATTTATCTGCTCTTATCGCTGACGAAGGGGCATTTTGTACTGTATTATTTACGAATTCAATATGATGAGAGCGATTTGCAACCAAGCCTTTTCCATTGTAGTAAATAGGTTTTTTGATATTTGATGTTGGAGGTTTGTCGAGTTTTGATTTGATTGGTACTTTATTGTAATCAATACCCATTTCTTTTTCCAAATCGTGAATATTACCATTTTTATCTTTATAAAGCCCCCAAGCATCTTCAGCCTCTTTTTTTGTGATATTCTCCGAAATCCCCTCAAAAATCAATCCTATTATTTTTATAAAAGATGAATTTTTAACAAGAAAGCCATAAGAACCATCAAATTTAATAGTCACTCGCTCATCTTTATATGGCTTAAAAACGATATAATTATTTATATCGCCATTCGCGACTATTTTCGCTACGGGTTTACCTGCCCATATATCGCCATTATCGAAATCTTCATTTTTATAAACGCCTCCTCTAATGAAGACTGTGTCCCCTGCACCCACTATGTTAGTAGCGTGTTGGATTATTCTAAAGGGAGAACCGATTGTGCCCTGATTAGTGTCTTTTCCATCTGTAGCAACAAAAATGCTTTTTTGGCTGAAAAGATTAATGGTTATTAGTAAAAAAAATAGAATTGATAATTTGCTATTCATTTTTATAATAGTATTTGTAATTTTTTCAAATCAAACCGGCTCATAGAAAAATCCTAAAGCTTTATTGTTAATTTACTTTGAAATACAGCTATTTATTTACAATAATCCTTTTAGTAACCCTTTGTTTCGTATTTGTATTTATAATGCTGACTAAGTAGATTCCTGTTGATAGGCTACTTATATCTATTC
>Ga0256831_1001597_pt1 | contig 11947 bp, 9 predicted proteins | sample 132544metaG_FD_189087 | JGI IMG/M metagenome (GOLD analysis project Ga0256831, IMG submission 189087) | Hydrothermal vent microbial communities from Lau Basin, Pacific Ocean - 132-544 | ecosystem: Environmental > Aquatic > Marine > Hydrothermal vents | place: Pacific Ocean: Lau Basin | collected... | reverse complement strand
AGTATATTCGTAATCTTTAAAAAAATGATAATGAAAAATTTAATCCTCTCTGTTTTAGTAGTTTTAGCTGTTAGTACCTTTTCTCAAAACAACCAATCCGATTGGGCTGGCGGATATCCCGAAGGATGTACCAGTATAACTGTGGGAAAACTGGCCTCATGGGATGGCTCGGTAATGACCTCTCACACTGATGACAGCCACCGAACCCGCTCGTGGATTGATATTGTGCCGGCACAAAACCACAAAAAGGGCGAAACCGTTACCATGTATAAACGCAGGCCAATTGATACACTTGCCATGCCTGCATATGGCCACACACCCATTGGCAAAATACCACAGGTTGCTCATACCAATGGATACATTAACACTGCTTATCCAAGTCTTAACGACAAACAACTCGGCATTGGTGAATCCACTTTCGGTGGACGTAAAGCGCTTCAAAGCGATAGTGGCTTAATCGACTGCCAGCGGTTGTGTCAGCTGATGCTTGAGCGATGCGACAATGCCCGCGATGCCATAAAAACAGGTGGTGAGCTAATAGAAACATACGGTTGGAACGATTATGGCGAAGCCCTTACCATTGCTGACAAAAATGAGGTTTGGCATATGGAAATAGTTGGGCCGGGGAAAGGAAAAACCGGTGCCATCTGGGTTGCTCAACGGGTGCCTGACGACCACATTGGTGTAAATGTAAATGCCAGTACCATAAAGGAAATCGACCTCTCCAAACCTGATTATTTTATGGCTTCGGATAACGTTTTTAAAGTGGCCAAAGAAAATGGTTGGTGGAATCCTGAAAAAGAACCTTTTAAATTTTGTTATGCTTACGCACCACACAGCCGTACATCCATGGCTGCCCGACGCAGAGAGTGGCGGGTGTTCAGCCTGTTGGCACCTTCATTACACCTCGACCCCAACGACAAAGATTACCCCTTTTCGGTAAAACCCGATACGCTGGTTACCTTTGAGTCTCTGATTTCAGTTTTTAAAGATTATTACCAAAACACGCCTTTCGATATGCGGAAAACCCTCACCGTTGCCGATAAAGACGGAAAAGAGATTATTTCGCCTCTTGCTAACCCTTTTATGCCCTACGATGCCAATAAGCTATTTAAAATAAATGGCGGTTGGGGATGGCTTGGCGAGCGAACCATTGCCCGTTGGTACACCATGTACGGAACCATTATTCAATTGCGTAACTGGCTGCCCGATGAAATTGGCGGAGTAGAGTGGCTTGCCATGGATAACATCGCCACCTCCATTTACGTTCCCGTTTACGGCTCGGTTACTGATATTGCACATCAGTATAAGGTGCCCGGACGGGTTAATGGTTATACTCTCGAATCAGCCTGGTGGATTTTTAACCGGCTGGGAACACTTACCGCTCACCGGTGGAGCGATGCACATAAGGATGTGGATGCCGTTTGGAATCCTTTGCAGAAGCGTTTTATCGATCAGCAAAAGGAAATCGACCAAAAAGCATTGAAATTGTATAAAAAAAAGCCCTCAAAAGCAGTAAGCTTTTTAACGGATTATTCAATGGCCAAAGCCGATACCGTAATGAAAAAAGCTATTCAGTTGGGCAATCAATTTTGGACAAAGTATGATGAAAGATTTTAAACACACAATTAAATATTCGGTGCTGTTAAGTGCTGTTTTAATACTGTTTTCGTGCAGTTCAAATCCTGAAAAGTCGGGGAAGTTATTGGATAGTGGCGTTGAGTTTTACTATCACGCACAGTACAAAAAGGCTTTTGTCCTGTTTAAGAAAGCGCTGGATGCCGATGAAAGTAACTTTGAAGCGTGGTTTTGGATGGGTAACTATTTTGAAAATAGCCATGATAATGTGCGCTCAATTGAGTGCTACACAAAAGCCATTGAGTTAAACCCCAATTATGCCGATGCTTATGCCAACAGAGCATTATCGAAGAAAAACCTTCACGATGATGCAGGTGCCTGTGCCGATTGGAAAAAAGCTGCTAAACTGGGAAAAGCCAATTTAGATGATAAACTGGAGTGGTGCAGGCGCAATAAAATTGGTGATAAATAACACTTTGTTTGCTTTTGAGTTGGTGATAATGTTGACTGTCATTGAAGAACATAAATTTTTAAACAATATTTTTGTGTTATCTTTGCATCAATGGAAAAATTTGGAAACATAGAAATAAGAGTACTTGGAAACAAGGGAAATCTAAAACTTTCACCTGACAATTATGATGTGAAAGAAATTATTTCTATGCTCCAAAATATTGAGAACTTGCTTTATCCTACAAATAAAAAAGACAGACCAATTATTACTTACGATATACAAGAGGGATCGGTAAAGCACATTTTTAAAACAGGTATTCAGGCAATTATTGGATTTAGTGCAATTCTTGCTCAGGTTCAGAAAACAAACTCAATAGATTTCTTAGAGCTGAAAACTGCGCAAGCCATTGAAAATATACAGAACTTTTCATATCAGAAAAACTATGATTTTGAGATTAAAACCTCAATTGATGATGAACTGATATTTAGGATAAACCCAAATTCCAAATTTATTAGAACTGAAAATATATGGGTTGATGCTGAATTATACTTCTACGGAACACTAACGGATGCCGGTGGTAAAAGCAAAGTAAACATACATCTTGATACAGAAGAATTTGGCTTATTGACTATTACAACTGATAAAAATTATTTAAAAGAACAAGAAAAGAACCTTTTGTATAAAAAATTTGGGATAAGAGCTATTGGGAAACAAAATATTGAAACGGGGGAAATTGATAAAAAAAGTTTAAAATTATTGCAATTAATTGACTTTAAGCCAAAATATGATGACGAATACTTAAATTCATTAATTCATAAAGCTAAGGCCAATTGGAAAGGTGTCAACCCTGATGAGTGGTTAAACGATTTAAGAGGTGGATATGATGCATAGTGTTTTGTTAGATACAAGCTTTTTTATACGTCTTTTAAACGATGAAGATGCTTTGCATAAAAACGCTAAAGACTACTTCAAATATTTTTTAGAATCAGATATTATCCTTAAAGTGTCAACTATTTCTATTGCAGAGTATTGTTGTTAGGGGTAAACTTGAGGAGCTACCTCTGATTAATATTCAAATCTTGCCGTTCAATCTTGACCATGCAAGGAGAACCGGAGAATTTGCCAAAGCAATATTTGATGAAAAAAAGCTTACGAATGAAGATATTAAACCAAGGGCAATCATTCCTAATGATTCTAAGCTATTTGCTCAATCCGACTATGACAAATCCATAGTATATTTTGTAACATCTGACTCTCGTTCAATGAACATTTATAGGATTTTGTCAAAAAGAATAAAACCAAGATTTGAAATCATTGACATAAATATCCCATATCATCAACAATTTGGGATATTGGATTTAAAATAAAGCACATAAACTACACGTAACATAAAAAATTGGGTAGTGCTCAATATGAAGATTGTATAAATATATATCCACCTTAGCAAATTGAAAACTTGGTGTTCCAGCCAGTCTGCCGGCTGGTAAAAATAGCCGACTTATAGTATTACCAATCGTTGCTAGTAGTTACCTTCTACCAATTATTTCAAAAACTGCACTGTTACTAATGCTGAGTGATACGCCCTGCAGCAACTCAATGGTGGAAAACGTGCTGTTGACCGATATAACGGGGCTTGTACCGGCAGAAGTAAAAATCAGTTTGCATCCTGCATCCGGAATATAATGGGCTTCTGTGCCCCCTGCTTCTTCCCAGTTGGCTTTGTTGTTTACGTCAGATGAAACCGAGCCGTTCCAGGTTAACGTTCTGTGATGCCATCCCGGTGTCATATCTTGAGTGGCAGCACTTACAATAATCCATTCATTGGAATGCCAAACGGAATCGGGAGTTACAGCTGTATATATCCGGTATGCTCTTGAATCTTCATATTCCCAATCGGTGCCTGTGCCATTTTGGTCAACAACACCATAAGCATCCGTCATGGTTCCGCTGTTGTGATTACCACCCGAAAACAAAAAATAACCGTCGTTGCCGTTGCCGGTGATGTTTCCACTTGCAATATCGGGGTGTTTGTTATAATAAAGGTTGAAAATGGAATCGCTGTAAGCCAATGTCATAGATGAGTCCGCTTTTAGAAAACCTGTGATGGGTACATCCCGCCAGGTTGCCCCTCCGTTGGATTGAATAGACAAGTACCAGTTGCCTGTCAAAAAATCCATATCAGCTTGTCCCACATTGGTAATTTCAACATATTTGGCTGTTGCTTTGTTGGAAGGATGGGTAACTTCCGAAATAATTAATACCGGCGAATAAAGCTGTATATCAGTAGAGTCATCGGCTTGGGGAACGATGCTGTCGGTTTTGTAATCAATACTGTTTCCCTGATTGTTGTATGGGTATATGGTAAAATAAAAATGGGTTCCTGCCGGCAACCCCTGCCATGTATAGGTTTGGGCATTGTGCGATACATTATATACGCCTGCACTATCCGATAAGTCCGTATCATTTGGATATTCAACGCTGTCGGATGGAGATGTAAAAATACCCGTTTCGTTTATTAAAAGAAGGTAATTTTGAGCAGGGACGGCTCCATCGTTGTTATTCCAGGTAAGGGTAATGGATGAGCTGGTAGTGGCAGCCACAGTAAAGTTTGTTACATGGTTTGAAGGCTCTGCCAACGTTCCCGTACCCCAGATGGAGTCGATATATTCAGGGTGGTCGATAAAAGGATTTCTGTTGTGCTGATACAAATAATAGATTGAATCGTTTCTGCGTTGCTCCCAGGCACTTACAGGGTCGCTTTGATTCCACGCAAGCAGGGTGGATAACTTACCGTAAAGAGGTTCTTTATTGGGCGATGTATTTACAGAATCGACAACTTCGAGATCCACTTCGCCATTGTCGCCTTCGTACCGGGTAGCCATGTAAAAAATCATGCGGGCAACATCTCCTTTTACTTCATCGCGGGGTTCCCAAACATCGGTATCCTCGTAACAGTCGGTAGGGCCTGAGCCGTCAATGTATTGTGTTACGCCCCAGTTAAAATCGCGGTTGTTTTTAGCTGAATTTACCGAAGCATCGGCAGGACGCAGATGATGCAGGTCGGTTCCCGCAGGTGGGTTTGTGCCAAAATCGCCGTGAGATTTGGACCATACATGCTCACGGTTCCAGTTTTCCGACCCGTTGCCAAAATCATATTTTCCATAGGTCCAGCCGGTATATAGGCAAACCACTTTGCTGGTGTCAACCGTATCCTGATCGGTTACACGCAAAGCAATGGTAACACTGTCGTAGCTTAACTCATGATGACCTTTAATAATATCATGGAGGGCAGCCTTTAAGGCTCCGCCTGATAATCCTGCTGCATTATCGTAATAGCCTGCGGGTATCTGGGCTTTTGCCGATAAAACAACAAATGCCAGAGCAAATGTGAAAAAAAATTTAATCATAAACGCCTTGCTAACGTAGCGGCAAAGGTAGTAATTTCCGCAAGCATCAAAACATAATTATTTGCTGATATACTTGTAAAACGAGTTTTGCTTTTAGGAACACTTAGTTCGGCCAGATTAGCTATTTATCTTTTATACTTATTAAATCTTCAGGATTTCTTCTACTGTCCCAAACATGTACAATTCTTATTTCTGTTTCAGTGTATTTGTAAAAATTTGAATCGAACTTGTTTGATATTTGTATCATTTTACCCACCGGTTTCACCGATGGTTATTCACATTAAACCACCTCGTGGTTTGGTATTAATTGGAACTTTCTGTATTAAAAATACGGATAAACTATTACACAACAACAGGAACTTTTTACTCCTACAAAAATTGAAATATTAAATAGTAGCCTTACTTTGAACTAACTTTAAAAACCCCACTGCTTATGGTAATAACGGCGTTGGTGTCGGTTTTAAGCTTAGTGCAAAAAACGGTGTCAGCCGATGAAACAGAGGGGCTGTTGCTTGTTTGATGAATAATCAGATAACTCCCAGCATCGTAATAATAATTTGGGGCAGTACCCTCAACCTGCCAATTATTTATGTTAAACCAGTCGGTTGAAACGGCACCCGTCCAGTCGTATGTTTTATGATGCCATTTTGGGGTCATGTCAGCCACATCGGCATCATCAATTTTCCATTGGCCGGCAATCCAGGTGGATGAAGCACTGTCAACAGTGTATAATCTTACGGCTTTACTGTCCTGATATTCCCATGGTGTGCCTGTTCCGTTTTGGTCGATTATACCGTATGCATCAACAAGAGTACCGGTTGTATGGTTACCATTTTTGTATAAAAAATAACCATCGTTGCCATTGCCTGAAATATTACCATTTGCCATATCCGGATTGAACCCATAAGCTGTGTTAAAATTTGAAGTACCATTGGCAATCACCATTGTTGAATCAGCTTTTAGTGTGCCCGTCAACAAAATATCTCCCCAACTGCTACCATTTGCCTGCCGGCATAAATACCAGGTTTCAGCGGAAAAATCTATATCGCCTGTTCCGGCATTGTACAACTCAACAAACCGTGCGTTTGAATTGTCTCCGGGGTCGGCCACTTCGGAAATTAACAACAAATAAGTGGTATCGGTGTTGTTTCCTCCGCCACCACCTCCCGAGTTTCCTGTTGCAGTGGTGGTGTCTTGTGCTGTGGGTACCGTTCCATCGGTTTTATAATTTACGTTTGAACCGGTATTGGTGTATGGGTAGATGGTAAAGTAATAAACGGTTGCAGTGTCAAGTCCTCCCCAGGTATAGGTTTGTGTGCCGTGGTTTATGTTGATGTCGCCTTCTCCATCGGAGAGGTCGGTGTCATCGGTTTGTGGAACCGAGTCAACCGGTGCCGTAAATGTTCCTGTTGTATTAATCATTAGCAAAAAGTAATCGGCTGCTACAGTACCGTCGTTGTCGTTCCAGGTAAGAGTAATGGCGCTGTCGGTGGTAGTTGTTGTAGTAAAGTTGGCAACATGGTTGGAGGGTTCGGCTTTAATGGTGTCGTAACCCCAAATCGATTCGGCATATTCAGGATGGTCAACAAAAGGGTTTCTGTTGTTTTGATAATCATAAATATCGTTGTTTCTGTCAAGTTCCTTTTGCGAAACAGGGTCTTGTTCGTGCCACTGCATCATTAAATCCAGAAACCAGTTGTCGTAAACATGGTCGGAGGTGCCGTCGAGCACATCATCGGCGTTGGCGTTGCTTTGCCAGTTTGCAATAACATTTTCGTAGCGGGTGGCCATATAAAAGTAGATGCGTGCCACATCGCCTTTAAACTCATCAATGGGTTCAAAAGCCGTTCCTGAAAATCCTGCTGCATTGCTCGTTCCCAGTTTGCTGCCATTTTGCGAAGTCCAGGTTGCACTACCCACTTCCGAGTAGGGATAGTTGCTTCTTTTCCCATTAACATAACCATCGGTGGGTAGTACCTGAACAACATCATTTTTCATGGGAGATGCCTGATTAAACCAACTTTGGGGAAAGGTATGTTCCCTGTTGTAACACGATCCTTCACCACTGTAGGTTCCGCATTGGTCGCTTCCTGATAAATACTCGTAGGGGTTTTGTCCGTTTGGGTTGTAAGAATAAATATCCCAGATAATATCGGTTGATGTGCCGCTGTTGGTTAGCGCTGCGGGTAGCGTGTCGCCATATTCATAAAAACTCCAAAGCGCACTGTAACCCTGATCGTTATGATTCTTAATGATGTTATAAAGTGCTGTTTTAAGCTGATAGCCTGTTAATCCCGCAGCACTGTTGTAATACCCTGCCGGCGGTTGTGCCACCGTAATACTGCTTAGCAGCAGCAACAGTACTAATGTCCCCCAGCTTGCAATTCTTCGTCTCAACCCAAATCCGGCTGTGTAAGCCCTTCTAAAAGTAGTCGGGATGGAAGCAGGATATGCGACTTTTTTATCTATAACCGGCATTGGTTTTTCCATAGTTATCAAAAAGAGGGGTTGTTAGTTTACTGATTAATAGTTTAATATGTTATCGAAACAACTTAACAATATCGTTTCCGTTGGCAAGAATAAGCAGTGCAAACAGCAATACCATTCCGGTAATTTGCGCATATTCCAAAAACTTGTCACTGGGTTTGCGGCGCGTAATAATTTCGTAAAGTAAAAACAGTACATGGCCACCGTCCAGTGCGGGGATGGGCAGTACGTTTAATATGGCAAGCATAATTGAAAGAAATGCTGTTAACCGCCAAAAACTCTCCCAGTGCCATTCGGCAGGAAAAATGTTACCGATGGTAATAAATCCGCCCACGCTTTCGTAGGCTTTTACTTCGGGAGAAAAGAGGAGTTTAAGCTGTTTCAGATAGTTTCCTATTCCTCTCCAGGTTTGTTCAAAGCCCGCCGGGATGGCTTCGGCAAAGGTGTAATCTCGTTTGTTGAGTTTGAAAAAATTCTGTAAATCACTGTCGGGGTAAACACCTATTAACCCTTCTTCAGGAACATGCACCTTTAAGGATAGTGTGTCATTTCCACGTTTAACGGAAACTGTTACGTCCTGATCTTTATGATGTTGTAGTTCGTTTTTAAACTCGACAAAATATTTCAAATTCATGCCGTTTAAACCTAAAATGGTGTCACCTTTTTCCATTCCTGCCGCTTTAGCTGCCGAGTTCTTGGTAAAGTCTTTGGCAATAAACGGAATTCGTACCGAAATAAACGGTGTTTTTTGGCTTATGAGTTTGCTTAAGCTACCTGCCGGAAATTGGATGTTAACCGTGTCATTGTTACGGATAACTTTGGCTGAATGGGCTTCGTTTAAAATAATTTCAGCAGGAATTTTTTGAAAGTTTTCAACATATTTACCATCAATAGAAATTATTTTATCGCCGTTTTTAAATCCCATTTCCATGGCAACGCTGTCGGCACTAATACCAAACTTATTGGCTTCACGTGTGGGCAAATACTCTTCGCCAAAGTGCATAAACAGGCCAATGTAAATGGCAATGGCCAAAACCACATTCATAAAAACACCTCCGAGCATAATAATCAGGCGCTGCCAGGCCGGTTTTGCCCTAAACTCCCAGGGTTGTGCCGGCAGTTTCATCTGCTCTTTGTCCATCGACTCGTCAATCATACCGGCAATTTTAACATAGCCGCCAAGGGGAAGCCATCCTATACCATACTCGGTACCTTTGTAGTTAAATTTAAAAAGCGAGAACCAGGGATTGAAGAAAAGGTAAAACTTTTCCACCTTGGTTTTAAATATTTTTGCGGCGGCAAAATGGCCGAACTCGTGAATGATAACTAAGATGGAAAGGCTGAGTATCAGCTGGGCAACTTTTATCAGAATAACTCCTATGCTCATTATTTTTTACTATTGTTTTCAATTATTTTTTTTGCTTTCAGGCGGGTGAGGTTGTTGGTTTGAAAATAGTCGGTTAAACCGGGATTATCAATAAACCGAACCTCGTTAATGCACTGCTCGACAACGGTAGGTATTTGCATAAAATCCAGGTTGTTGTTAAGAAATGCTTCCACTGCTATTTCGTTGGCAGCGTTTAAAATGGCAGGGGTGTTACCCCCTTTTTCCAGTGCCTTGAAAGCGAGTGCAAGATTACGAAATTTTTTCACATCAGGGACTTCAAAAGTGAGGTTATGGATTTTTAACAAATCCAACCGTGGAAACTTGTTGGTTAATCTGTTGGGGTAGGAAAGCGCAAACTGAATGGGCAGTCTCATATCGGGCATTGCCAGTTGTGCTTTTACGTTTCCATCGGTAAAATATACCAGCGAGTGCACAATGGATTCGGGATGTATAACTACTTCTATTTGGTTTGGATGCAACCCGAACAACCATTTGGCTTCCATTACTTCCAGTCCTTTATTCATAAGGGTTGCCGAGTCAACAGTTACTTTGTCGCCCATTTTCCAGTTGGGATGGTTTAAGGCGTTAACGGGGGTGGCGCTGCGCAGTTCGCCGGAGGTGGCTTTCCTAAAAGGCCCTCCCGAGGCGGTGAGCACCACCTTTTCAATGGGGTTGTTGCCTTCGCCCATCAGGCACTGGAAAATTGCCGAGTGTTCGGAGTCAACCGGAATAATGGGCGTGTGGGTTTTTAAGGCCGTTTTTGTAATTAGTTCACCGGCAATAACAAGACTCTCTTTATTGGCCAATGCCACCGGTTTTTTGTTTTCCAAAGCAGCGAGCGTGGGTTTTAGCCCTTCAAAACCCACAATGGCCATTAGCACCATGTCAATGGTGTCCATTGATGTAATTTGCTCAATGGCAGTCTCTCCGGCATATACTTTTATATCGCTGTTTGACAGTGCCTGTGAAACCTCGTTATAATAGCGGTCGTTACCGATTACCACTACATTGGGGTTGTACTTTAACGCCTGACTGATAAGCAGCTTATGATTTTTGTAGGCCGTAAGCACTTCTGCTTCAAAGTGCTCCGGAAAAGCATCTACTACTTCGAGCGCTTGTTTACCGATGGAGCCGGTAGAACCCAATATGGCTATTCGTTTTTTCAAAATTGCAGGTTATTCAAATAAAATATATTTTTCGGGGTTAACGGGAGTGCTGTTGTACCAAAGTTCAAAATGGAGATGAGGGCCGGTTTGCTGCTTGCCCGACTCTCCCGCAATGGCAATGGGGTCGCCGGCATTTACGGGGTCGCCCTCTTTTACAAGCAAAGCCGAACAGTGCTTATAAACCGACACAATATTAGCCGGATGTTGTATTACCAGTACATTTCCTGTTTCAACAGTCCAGTCGGAGAGTACCACAATACCTGATAGTGTTGCTTTTATGGCTTCGTTGTTGGTGGAGGCCACATCAACACCATAGTGGTTTTTGGTAATGTCGAAATGAGAGGTGATAACGCCGATTAACGGGGTAAAAAAGTTGAAATCGCGAATGGTAACAGTTTTAGCACCTGCTTGTGCGGGCGGTTTTCCCTCGCTGAAATAGAGGTTAAACATTTGCTCGTTTTCAAATTCAGCCCTAAAAATACTATCTTCGTTTGAGTTGCGAAGTTTGATGGTGTCGTAGTTAATATCGGCGGATGTGTCAACAGGAAATTCCCGGATGGTATCTTCATTGTTAAGAATCCGGCGTAAATTTTCAAGATAGAGGTTTTTTTGTTTTTGGTCGAGCAAAAGCGAATCGACCCTGTTGTTTAAACGGTAAATTTCGCGCAACGAAGTTTGCCTTTCGTGTCCGGGGATATACTCCTTTAGAGGAGTAAACAAAATAATGAGGAAGGTGATAAAAAAGGTAATGATGGTTAAACTTACAAACAGAATGGTAGCATTGATTTTTGAAATCGAGAAAGAAAACTTTTCTTCAAAGGTTTGATCGTTGGTGATAATCAACCGGTATTTTTTACGCTGCCGCTTTTGTTCCAGCGGATATTTTTTATCTCCTTTTGACACCTTTTAATATTTTGCGGCAAAGGTAAGCAATCTTACGTTTGTGTGTAGCGGTACCGAAAGGATGGCTTTTACGCAAACAACAGGGTTCTTTCAGGTTTGCCTTCGGCAGGCAGGCAACTCCTACCGAGCTTATTGATTATTTACAGGCAAAACCCTAAAAGGGTTAAACAAAAATTATTGAACCCCTATCAGGGTTCGTTACAACTTCATTGTTTCGGCCACCGGTTTTACCGATGGTTATTCATATTAAACCACTCCGTGGTTTACTCAAGTTCGGTTAATTCGGGTATAATAAATCACTTCGTGGTTTACTTGAGTTCGGCTAATTGGGGTATAATAAACCACTCCGTGGTTTGCTTGAGTTTGGCTAATTTCGGGGAAATTAAACCACGGAGGGGTTTGGTATTTGGAAATCCCACAAAACAGCAAATAGCCGGTAAATTGGCTAATTCCTATTTTGATGTGCTGACACCATTATAGAACCGATAGAGTGTTGTCGGATTTTGTTGCCTGGGACTTTGTCAAAGTTGCTAATAATCTTAATAAAACCCTGTGTTAAATCCCCGAA
>Ga0256831_1001596_pt1 | contig 11948 bp, 9 predicted proteins | sample 132544metaG_FD_189087 | JGI IMG/M metagenome (GOLD analysis project Ga0256831, IMG submission 189087) | Hydrothermal vent microbial communities from Lau Basin, Pacific Ocean - 132-544 | ecosystem: Environmental > Aquatic > Marine > Hydrothermal vents | place: Pacific Ocean: Lau Basin | collected... | reverse complement strand
GCCTCCCGCCGCGGCCGGCGCGGGAATCCCCTTCCTGGAGCTGGAGGATCTCCCCGACTTCTCCCAGTGGGGCCCCGTGGAAAAGGAGCCCCTCCGGTCCATCCGGAGAAAAGTGGCCCGCAAGATGGTCACATCCATGGTCCTTGTCCCCCACGTGGCCCACATGGACGACGCCGACGTCACCCTCCTGGAAGAGTTCCGGATCAGGGAAAAAGAACGCCGCGCCGGGGGATACGGCGGGAAACTCACCCTCCTCCCCTTCGTGGTCAAGGCCGTTACGGCGGGCCTCAAGGCGGCGCCCGCCTTCAACGCCAGCCTGGATCCCTTCAAGCAGGAGGTGATCTACAAAAAGTATTACCATATCGGAATCGCGTGCGACACCGGGAGAGGCCTCGTGGTTCCGGTGATCCGCGACACGGACCGCAAGAGCATCATCCAGATCTCGGCGGAGATCGAGGAAGCCGCCCGCAAAGCGAGAGAAGGGGCCCTCAAGCCCGAGGAAATGCGGGGAGGGACCTTTACCATAACCAACGTGGGGCCCCTGGGCGGCACAGCCCTGATCCCGGCCATAAACTACCCGGAAGTGGCCATCCTGGGCATGGGCCGGGTCCAGGAAAAGCCCGTGGTCCGGGAGGGGGAGATCGTGGTCCGGAAGATCCTTCCCCTGACCCTGGCCTTCGACCACCGCATCGCCGACGGGGCCGACGCGGCCCGCTTCGTGGGAGAGCTGGTGAAACAGCTCTCCGATCCAAACCTCCTGCTCCTGGAGACCTGAAGATGGTAGTAGGCGACCTCAAGATCGAGACGGAAGTGGCCGTGGTCGGCGCCGGGCCCGGGGGCTACGTGGCGGCCCTGCGCCTGGCGGACCTGGGCAAGGAAGTGACCCTGGTCGAGGAGAGGGAGGAGCCCGGCGGGGTGTGCCTCACCGAAGGCTGCATCCCCTCCAAGGCCCTGATCAACGCCGTGGAACTGGCCCATACGGCCGGGAACGCCGGAAAGCTGGGCCTCACATTCGAGGGGCTCCGGGTGGACCCGGCCAAACTCCGGGAATGGACCGATTCGGTGGTCCGGAAACTCACGGGAGGGATCCGGGGTCTCCTGGAGCGCCGGGGCGTGGACCTGGTGCGGGGAAGGGCCCGGCTCGTCTCCAGGAACAGCCTCTCCCTGGAAGGAGGGGAGATCTCGGGCATCGACTTCCGCACATGCATCCTGGCCCCGGGATCGCGGATCCACGAGATCCCTCCGGCCTACGACGTTCCCGTCTGGTCCTCCGCCCAGGCCCTGAAGATCCCAGAGGTTCCCGAGACCCTGCTGGTGGTGGGCGGGGGCTACATCGGCCTGGAGATGGGGCTCGTCTACGCCGGGCTGGGCTCCAAGGTCACGGTGGTGGAATTCTTCCCCAGGCTCCTGGCCGGGGCGGACCCCGACCTGGTGGAGATCATGGTCCGTTCCTGCCGGGACCGGTTCCAGGATGTCCTGGTGGAATCCAAAGTGACGGGAATCCGAGTGGACGGAAAAGGGTTCTCCGTGGACATCGAGGGAAAGGACGGCCGGGTCACCCGGTCCTTCCACCGGGTGCTCGTTGCGGCAGGGAGGAAGCCCAACACCGGCGACCTGGGACTGGAGAACACCAGGATCCGCCTGGACGAAAAGGGATTCATTCCCGTGGACCAGGAGTGCCGCACGGCGGAGAAGAACATCTTCGCCATCGGCGACGCCGCCGGAGAGCCCATGCTGGCCCACAAGGCGAGCCGGGAGGGAAAGGTGGCGGCCGAGGTCATTGCGGGCCGGAAATCGGCCTTCGACAACCGGGCCATCCCGGCCGTAGTCTTCACCGACCCGGAGATCGCCTGGGCGGGCCTCACCGAGAGGGAGGCCGCCGCGGGGGGCATCCAGGTCCGGGTGGGCCGGTTTCCCCTCTCCGCCCTGGGAAGGGCCCGCACTCTGGGGCGCACCGACGGCCTGGTGAAGATTCTCTCCCACCCCGGGACGGGTACCGTCCTGGGGGTCGGCATGGTGGGCCCCCTGGCCTCGGAGCTGATCGCCGAAGGGACCCTGGCCATCGAAATGGGAGCCACATTGGAGGACTTGATGGTCACCATCCACCCCCACCCAACTTTGTCCGAGGCCATCCTGGAGGCGGCCGAAGCGGGGGCGGGAGCCGCCATCCACACCCACCAGCCCAGACGAAAATGACCGGCCCGGCCCGGAGATTCCCTTATATAAGGAACTACGACCTGGACGAGGACCTCCTGGAGGAGGCCGCCCGGAAGGGACGGCCTGCCATGAAGCTCTACGCCTGGAAGGGCCTGGCCCTGGTGCTGGGAAGGGGAAGCGACCCGGAAAGGGAGATCCGCCTCGAGCCGGCCCTGGCCGACGGGGTCCCCATCCTCCGCCGGAGGGGAGGAGGTTGCGCCGTCCTCCTGGACCCGGGAAACGCCGTTGCCTCCCTGGCCTTCCCCCTCCCCGGGACGGGGAGGATCACCCGTGCCTTCGACGCCTCCCTGGAGTGGCTGCTGGGGGGCCTGGAAAGAGCGGGGATCTACGGGATCCGGAGGGAAGGGATCTCCGACCTGGCCCTGGGGGAAAAGAAAGTTGGCGGAACCTGTCTCTACCGGAAATCCGGCCTGGTCTACTTCTCGGCCACCCTCCTGGCGGCGCCCAGTCTCGAGCTGGTGGAGCGCTACCTGAAACACCCCCCCCGGGAACCTGCTTGGAGGCGGGGAAGGAGCCATGCGGCCTTCATGGGAAGCCTTTTGTCCCCCCCGGACGCCCCCGAAATGGAGGGATTCCTGCGGCGCCTGCGCCCCGCCCTGGAAAAAAGCCTTCCCCCGGTCTTCTTATGATCCCTGGGCCCCGGGGGAGGGCCGGGCCCCGTCATCCCGCGGAAAAAATCCGGCTCCTGATGATGTCGCAGACCTTCTGGATGCGCTTGCCCACTTCCTCCAGGTGTTCTTTGTTCCTCGCCCAGGCCGCTTCCTTGGAGGGACGTTCTCCCAAGTGGAAGACCAGAGCCTTGGCCTGGACATGGCAGGCAAGTTCCTCCAGGGCTACGTATACGGCCTCGTCGTAGAAGGGCTTGTATTTGAGGATGGTTTCCTGGAGGGAGGCCAGGGACCGGCGAAATTCATCGATGAACCGCTTCCGGCACTCCAGGTCCGAGCAAGCGTCCCCTCTTGGGTCCAGAAGGGGCTTCATCTCGAAAAGGCATTTGTTGAGATCCACCAGTTTCGGCCAGATTTCCTTGTAGATCTCGACCTCGAGGAAAGCCTGCGGCGGCCGGCCGCCCTCCTCCTTTTGCTTTTCCTTTGCTGCTGGGAGGTCCCTTCCCTGGAGTCCCCCCCGGAACTGGTCCTCAGGGGCCCGGCGGGCCCATTCCAACAGATCATCTTTGGTAGGAAGAGCTTCAATCCGGTCCTTGAGGGGTTTTACCACAAGCCCCCAGAACCACACCGAAAGAAGGCTGAAAAGCCCGAGAATCAAAAGTTCCCCTAAGGAAGCCACGGCAAATCTCCCCGGCAGTCTAAAAAAACCACGCTTCATCCTCGCGGAAAAAAACCGGCTTGTTGCAGGCCATCCGATTTTTGCCGGAAGACCCATGAAAAATTCCTAAAAGAACCGGGAGCGGGCTTCCCCTGCAAAAGCCTCCCGCCCCGCAAGCCATCCCAGGGCTGCCGGGCGGAGAAAGCGGTCTTTTTCAAGGGACCCCCAAGACTTTGAATTCTTTATCGGACAAAAAACGAACCCAAATCAAGCCGTTTCAATCTCCAATTTTTCTTCAGAAAATAAATGCTCCCCGACCTCTCCCCCAAAAACATCCAGGCCTTCCCCCTCAGGTCCCCTCAAGGACAAGTCCTCGATTACCGATCCACTCTTTACTTGGGGAGGGAGGCGTGGACTTCCGAAACGCTCTTTCCACCCAGGACTCACTGCGAGCGAAAGGCGGGCGGGAAGCATGATCCGGGAAATCACCATCAATTTGAGCAACCTCCTCCTTTCCCTTTCCGATGCCGTGGACCTGGCGAGCCCCTCCATAGGAATGCACCAGATGAGAACAGCCTTCGCCTCCTGGCAAATCGCCGAAGAGGCCGGCTTTCCCCCTGAAGTCATCGAAAGGATCTACGCCGGGGCCCTCCTCCACGACATCGGGGCCCTGACCCCGGAAGACAAGGTCAAGCTCCACGACTTCGAAGAGGTGAACCTGGAGCCCCACTGCATCCGGGGTGAATGGCTCTACGAACTCACCCCCCTCTTGAAGCCTTCCTCGGGTATCGTCCGGAACCACCACAAGCCATGGAACGAGTGGCTGGGCCGGGAGGACCACCCCGACGCCCTCCCTTCCCAGGTGGTCTACCTGGCCGACCTCCTGGAACGGATCACGAACCGCAATGTCTATATCCTTCACCAGGTAAAGGGGATCAAGGAAAGAATTTCCTCCCTTTCCGGAACGGAGATCCACCCCTTCATCGTGAGCGCCTTCCTCCGTGTGGCCCAAAGGGAGGACTTCTGGATGGACCTGGCCTCCCCCAGGCTCTACTCCTCCCTTCTCGGAACGGGCCCGTTCAAGAAAATGGAAATCGGCCTGGAGGAGCTTTCCTCGGTGGCCCTCCTCTTCAGGACGCTCATCGACTTTCGTTCCCGCTTTACCGCCACCCACTCCACGGGCGTGGCGGAATGCTCCGCGGCCCTGGCGCGGCTCTTCGGGTTTACGGACACGGAGATCCTCCTGGTCCGGATAGCGGGGGACTTCCACGACCTCGGGAAACTGGCGGTGCCCAACGCGATCCTGAACAAGCAGGGCCCTCTCACGGAGGAGGAATTCGCCCTGGCGAAACAACACGCCTACTTCACTTACAGCGTTCTGAACACCATCGAGGGCATGGAGCAGATAGCCGAATGGGCCGCTTTCCACCACGAACGCCTGGACGGGACGGGTTACCCCTTCCACGTAAAAGCCGACAAGATCACCACCGGGGCGAGAATCACGGCGACGGCGGACGTCTTCACGGCCCTCGTGGAGGACCGCCCCTACAGGGAGGGCATGGAGGAAGCCAAGGTCAAGGGGATCCTCTCTGAGATGGCCCGAAAGAACTTCCTCGACCCAAGGATCGTGGAAATCCTCCTGGACAACTACGACTTCGTCTACGAAAAGGTCAAGGAGTGCCAGGCCGTGGCCAAGGAGCGTTTCGAGAGCCAGTTCATGGAGATCCGCTCTTTGACCTGAGGGGGAAGGTCTTGCGCCTCAACTGAACTCGGACAGGCGCTTGCGCCTTCCCGGTTCCTGGAGCCGGCGCAGGGCGTTGGCCTGGATCTGGCGGACCCTTTCCGCGCTCACGCCGAGCCTCCGGCCCACCTCGGTCAAGGTCCGGGTCTCCTCCCCGTCCAGGCCGAAACGTAGCTGGAGGACCAGTTTCTCCCTGGGCGGAAGAGTATCCAGAAGCTCGCGGATCCTCTGGGGCAGAAGAGCGGATCTCTCTTCCTCTTCCGCCGCCTGGCTCGCGTCCCCCTCGGCGGCTAGGCGGTCCTTCAAGCTTCCCCCCTCTTCGCCGGCGGGCTCCCAGTCCAGGCTCACCGTCTTGCGGTTGTCCCTCAGGGTGGTCTCCACCTTGCCCGGGTCCACGCCCAGGGCCTCTGCCACGGCGACTTCCCCTTCCCCTGGAGACATCCGCCCCGCCACCTGGGCCTGGGCTTTCCGGATCCGCCTGGTGGCCTTCTGGACCCAGGCGGGAATCCGGACCGTGCGACTCTGGTTGTAGACGGCCTCCAGGAATGCCTGCCGGATCCAGTATTCCGCGTAAGTCCTGAAACGCACCCCCTTGCGCCAGTCGTAGCGGTCCACGGCCCGGAAGAGGGAAGCGTTCCCTTCCTGGATCAGGTCGTCCCGGGCGACTCCGGGAAACCGGAACCCCGAAAGGGTAAGGAGCACGATGTAGAGGCAACCCTCGATGAACTCGTTCCTCACCTGGTTGAACTCACGGCAACGCTCCCGCACCCGAAGGGCCTCCTTGGGCCCCACGACCTTCACCAGGCGGGGACAGACCTGGGGGCCCCCCTCGGGGGTTCTGGGAACTTCCCTGCACTGGAAGGAGGCGAGGACGTCCTTCTCCTTCTCCGGGTCGATCCCGGCCTTTTCCAGGGCCCGGAAGAAGCGGGCCCGGACCAGGGCGTAACGGCGGGCCACTTTGTATTCCCCTTCCCGGTCCAGCCTGGGCAGGGAGAGGACCTCCTGGGCGTAGGCCCCCCCCATGGGGAAAAAGGCAGGTTCCTTCAGGGAAGGCCTAGGGGGGACAGGGTCGGGAACGACCCGGATCTCTTTTCGGTCCAGGACCTGGAGAATCTCCTGGAGACGCTGGTCGAAATCCTCGGGTGGAACATCCAGGAGAACGTCCAGCTTGGAAAGGCGGACCTCGCCGCCCTTGGGAATCCTTTCCAAGAGCCTGTTGCGCTTCCTTTTGACGGCCACGGCGGACCTCGTTTCGGGCAAAAGAGTTTTCCGAGTCACTGGGTTCCCTTCAACGAAAGAGGAGGAGGAAATAGCAAAATTCATGCCCTCCCCGCTCCGGGGAGGCAAAATCCCCCCTTCGCCCGGGATGAATCCTGAGTTTTTCCTTGTTTTTCCCTTTTTTTGTCCAATGGGGGCGGCGTCTCGGCACGGCTCTTGCCAGAACCCGGAGCTTTCGCCCGGCCCCCGCCCTTTGCGGGATCCCCGGGCCCTTCCCGTCCTTTCCCCACGAAAGGGAGTTTTTCCAATGATCGTAGGTGTGCCTAAGGAAACCTACCCGGGAGAGAAGAGGGTGGCCCTCACCCCCTCGGTGCTCCCCACTTATTTGAAATCAGGCCTGGAGGTCCTCCTGGAAAAGGGGGCAGGGGTCCCGGCGGGCTTCCCCGATGCGCAGTATGAGGCCCAGGGTGCAAAGATTGCGCAGGACCGGCGGGAGGTCTTCGCCTCGGCCGACATCCTCCTCCAGGTCCGGGCTTGGGGAGCCAACCTCGAGGAAGGCAAGAAGGACCTGGAACTTCTCAGAGAGGGCCAGACCCTGGTGGGGCACTTCCGCCCCCTCTTCCCCGAGGCAGCCAAGGCCGCCCGTGAGTTGGCCGCAAAGGGCGTGAACCTGGCGGCCATGGAGCTGGTCCCCCGGATCACCCGGGCCCAGAGCATGGACGCCCTCTCCTCCCAGGCCACCGTGGCCGGATACAAGGCCGTTCTGGTGGCGGCGGACCTCCTGCCCCGGATGTTCCCCATGCTCATGACCGCCGCCGGGACCATCACTCCCGCCCGGGTCTTCGTGATCGGCGCGGGCGTGGCGGGCCTTTCGGCCATCGCCACGGCCCGCAGGCTCGGCGCCACGGTCAAGGCCTACGACGTCCGCCCAGCCGTGAAGGAACAGATCGAAAGCCTGGGGGCCACCTTCCTGGAACTCCCCCTGGAGGCGGGGGAAGCCGAGGACAAGGGGGGATACGCCAGGGCCATGGACGAGGCTTTCTACGAGAAACAGCGCAAGCTCATGGCCGAGACCTTGAAGGAGACCGACGTGGTGATCACTACGGCGGCCATCCCGGGCAAGAAGGCTCCTCTTTTGCTGACAGAATCCATGCTGGAGGGGATGGAGCCCGGATCGGTGATCGTGGACCTGGCCGCCGAGACGGGCGGAAACTGTGAAGCCACCCGGCCCGACGAGACCCGGGAAGTCCATGGAGTGCAGGTCCTGGGCCCCACGAACCTGCCCTCCACCGTGCCCTACCACGCCAGCTCCATGTATGCCCGCAACGTGGCGAACCTGGTGAAGCACCTGGCAGGCGGGGAAGGAAACCTCGAACTGAACCTGGAAGACGAGATCACCCGGGGAGTCCTTGTGACCAAAGGGGGGGAAGTGATCCACCCCCGGGTCAAGGAGATCCTGGGCATGCCGGCGGAAGCCGGGAAGTAGCCCCACTTCTTTCCTAGGAGGAAAAAAGAGTGTTCGTCCTTTATTTGACAATCTTTGTGCTGGCCGTGTTCGTCGGCTTCGAGGTGATCACCAAAGTCCCTCCCACGTTGCACACCCCCTTGATGTCGGGGTCCAACGCCATCTCGGGGATCACCATCATCGGCGCCTTGATCGCCGCCGGGGCCGAAATGGGGTCCCTGGCGAGCGTCCTGGGCTTCTTCGCCCTGGTCTCGGCCACCATCAACGTGGTGGGCGGGTTCCTGGTGACCCACCGCATGCTCGGCATGTTCAGGAGGAAGGACTGATCCCATGAACGACCTGACCCTCAAGATCCCGGGCTTCCTCCAGACCAGCCCCTGGGTGAACATCTTCTACCTCCTGGCGGCGGTCCTCTTCATCGTGGGCCTCAAGGGCCTGGCCCATCCCCGGACAGCCGTGCGGGGCAACCTGATCGGCGCCCTGGGCATGCTCATCGCCATCGTCACGGCCCTGGTGGGAGAGCACATCCTCCAGCCTTGGGTGATCGTGGCGGGCCTGATCGTGGGAAGCGCCATCGGCGCTGTTCTGGCCCTGAAGATCCAGATGACGGGCATGCCCCAGCTCGTGGCCCTCTTCAACGGCTTCGGCGGCCTGGCCTCCCTCCTCGTGGCAGGGGCGGAGATCGGGACCAAAGGCTCCTTCGCATCCACCCAGATGACCGTCTCCACCGCCGCGGCGGGCCTGATCGGGGCGGTCACATTCTGGGGGAGCCTGGTGGCCTTCGCCAAGCTCCAGGGCCTGATCTCGGAGAAGCCCCTGCTCTTCAAGGGCAGGCACCTGCTCAACATCGCCCTTGGGCTCGTGGTGATCCTTCTCGGGATCTGGCTCGTGGCCAAGCCGGACCTGGTGGTGGTCTACTGGCTTTTGGTGGTGGTCTCTTCTGTGCTGGGAGTCTTCCTGGTCACCCCCATCGGCGGGGCCGACATGCCCGTGGTGATCGCTCTTCTCAACTCCTACTCGGGCCTGGCCGCCACGGCCACGGGCTTCGTCCTGGACAACACGGTGCTGATCATCTCCGGCTCGCTGGTGGGCGCTTCGGGGATCATCCTCACCAAGATCATGTGCAAAGCCATGAACCGGTCCCTGGCCAATGTCTTCTTCGGCGTCCTTGGCCCCCAGGAGGACGGGCCTTCGGCGGACGACGTCTACGCGGGAAAGATCAAGTCCACCTCGGCCGAAGAGGTGGCCATGCTCTTCGATTCCGCCCGCCGGGTGGTCTTCGTCCCGGGCTACGGCATGGCCGTGGCCCAGGCCCAGCACGCCGTCCGGGACCTGGCCAACCTGTTGGAGGAGAAGGGAATCACCGTGGAATACGCCATCCACCCCGTGGCGGGCCGGATGCCGGGCCACATGAACGTCCTCCTGGCCGAGGCCAACGTGCCCTACGACAAGCTCAAGGAGATGGACGAGATCAACCCCTTCTTCGAGCAGACCGACGTGGCCATCGTGATCGGCGCCAACGACGTGGTGAACCCCGAGGCCCGGAACAACCCCCAGAGCCCCATTGCGGGCATGCCCATCCTGGACGTGGACAAGGCCCGCACCACAGTGGTGATCAAGCGGAGTTTGAGCCCGGGTTTCGCCGGCATCCCCAATCCCCTCTTCGCCCAGGACAACACGCTCATGCTCTTCGGAGACGGCCGGGCCATGATCCTGGAGTTGATCCGGGCCGTGAAGGAGGGTTGAGAAACCCTTTTCGCCTCCCGCGGAACTTGGAAAAAGAAAGGGGCCGCCCGGAAGGGCGGCCCCTTTCTTTTCGACTCACTTTGAAGTCTACGGGCCTACTCGTGGGTCCCGAACCACTTCTTGGCCTTCTCCGGATCGGGGGTCATGGTCTCCTCTCCGGGAGTCCAGTTGGCGGGACAGACCTCGCCGGTCTTCTTCATGGTTTGGATCGCCTTGAGGACCCGGAGGGTTTCGTCCACGTTCCGTCCGATGCCGAGGTCGTGGACCACTTCGTAGGCCACGTTCCCCTCGGGATCGATGATGAACAGGCCGCGGAGAGCCACGCCCGCGTCCTCCAGGAGAACGCCGTAGTCCTGGGAGATCTTCTTGGTGAGGTCCGCCAGCAGGGGATAGGCGGTCTCACCGATTCCGCCTTCCTTGCGGGGCGTATTGGCCCAGGCCAGGTGGACGTACTGGCTGTCCACAGAGCACCCAAGGATCTCGGCGCCCAGTTCCTTGAACTCCCCGGCCCGATCGGAGAAGGCGATGATCTCCGTGGGGCAGACGAAGGTGAAATCCAGGGGATAGAAGAAGAGGACCAGCCACTTTCCCTTGTAGTCGTCCAAAGAGATTTCCTTGAACTCCTTGCCCACCAAGGCCTGCGCCTTGAAGGGAGGTGCGGGTTTCGCTACGAGACTCATGCTTTCGCTCCTTATGGTTTGCTAGGGTCTTTTGGAAAAGGCCAGGCCTCCGAGTGGAGGTACGTATGGAAAGTGCAAAAGCCGTGCCGCCTGGACTCAGCCTTCCGCCCCCAGGGGGTTGTCCTTGAGAAAGCGGTAGAGCGTGGCCCGCCCCACCCCCAGGATCCGGGCGGCCCTGACCTTGTTGCCCCCGGCCAGGCGCAAGGCTTCCTCCACCCGGGGCCGGTCCAGTTTCCTCCCGGACCTTCCCCCCGGGAAGGCGCCCGGGCCCGGGCTCCCGGGAAAAAGCGGGCCCGAGGGCAGGGAAGGCGCGGGGTTCCGGATCTCCGAAGGCAGATGTTCCACCAGGATCTCCTCTCCCTCGCACCCAATGGAGGCGAACTGGAGGGCGTTGATCAGCTCCCGCACGTTCCCGGGCCAGGGGTAGCGGTAGAAGAGATCCATCACCTCCGTGGAGACCCCCTGGATGGATTTTCCCGTCTCCAGGCGGACCCGGGCCAGGACCTGGTCCACGAGAAGAGGGAGGTCCTCTTTCCGGTTCCTTAGGGGGGGAAGCTCGATGGGCACCACCCGGAGCCGGTAGAAGAAGTCCTCCCTGAACCGGCCTTCCCGGACCATTTCCCGGAGATTCCGGTTCGTGGCGCTCACGATGCGCACGTCCACCGTGACGGTCTGTTCCCCGCCGACCCTCTCGAAGCGTTTCTCCTGGAGGACCCGGAGGAGCTTGACCTGGAGAGCCGGGGAGAGTTCCGCCACCTCGTCCAGGAAGAGCGTCCCCCCATGGGCCAGCTCGAAGCGGCCCTTCTTGTCCCGGATGGCGCCGGTGAAGGCGCCCCGCACGTGGCCGAAGAGTTCGCTCTCCAGGATGGATTCCGGCAGGGCGCCGCAGTTGACGGGGACGAAAGGACCGTCCTTCCTCGGGCTCTCCCGGTGGATGGCCTGGGCCACGAGTTCCTTTCCTGTTCCGCTCTCCCCGGTGATGAGCACCGGGTAGTCCGAGAGGGCCACCTGGCGCACCGTCTGGAAGACCGATTTCATCACCGGCGAGGTCCCCACGATTCCGTGGAAGGACTCCTCCGTCTGGAGTTTGTCCCTGAGAGTGGTCACCTCCGTCACGTCCTGGATCAAGGCGAGGACGCCGGGAGGCTTGCCGGGAAGGACTTCCAGGGGGGCGCGGGTCATCTTCAGCCGCTTGCGCCGCCCTTTCCCGTTCAGGAAGAAGACCTCGTTCTCCCGCCTTCCCTTCAGGGGAGGCCTGCCGGGGTAGAAGGCGCACTCCTTTCCGCAGAGCCCGAAAGGACCGAATACCTGGCGGCAATCCCTGCCGAGCACATCTTTTCGGGGGAGCCCCAGGATCTTTTCCGCCGCCTGGTTCAAGAAGGCGATCCGCCTCTTCTCGTCGTGGATCAGGACTCCCACGTCCAGGGAATCCACCAGGAGGTTGCGCCGGGCCCGGAGCCGCGCCAGGGCCTCCAGGTAGCCGTGGCCCAAAAGACTCTGGATTCTCTCCTGGAGAAAATCCCGGGCCCGGCGCCAGGCCTTCACCGAACCCGACCCTCCCGGCCCGGGAAGCTCGGGAAGGGACCAGTCCAGGAGGATCGGATCGGAAAGGAAG
>Ga0256831_1001595_pt1 | contig 11948 bp, 5 predicted proteins | sample 132544metaG_FD_189087 | JGI IMG/M metagenome (GOLD analysis project Ga0256831, IMG submission 189087) | Hydrothermal vent microbial communities from Lau Basin, Pacific Ocean - 132-544 | ecosystem: Environmental > Aquatic > Marine > Hydrothermal vents | place: Pacific Ocean: Lau Basin | collected... | reverse complement strand
AAAATAAACTTACAACAATGGTTAAATTATCCCTTTTTAAAGCCCCAAAAACCACCTGATAAAATAATTCAGGGGGTTCTTTTTTGATTTTGTATTTTTTATATCCTATTTTATTGGTTATAAGCTTTTATTTGCTTTGGTAAAATTTATTTAGGACACTATTGTCAAAATATCTAATTTAAAACCAATATGAATGAATATCAGATTTGACTCAGTGACAAAGTTAAAAGCATTAATAATCCTGACTAAAAAATAAGTATGTTATTAGGTGAAAAAATTCAATTATTCTAGTAGAAATATTCACAATAACCAGAGCTATTACTGAAAATACAGGTTGCGCTTAATTACTTAATCAGGATTTATCTCAGGGATTAATCCAATAATAACCAGCCTGATACCAAGATATTTTAATCCTTTACCCTCTGATTAAATAATTATCATATACTATTTTAAATTATATATTATTTGTAATTATTAAAGTTAATCGTAACTTTATCGCTCTATAAACTATTTTATTAATTAAATTAAATACATTATGAAAACCAAATTAAAATTGTTTTATGTGTTTGTGTTTGCAATGCTCATGAATATTGGGCTTGTATCAGCACAATCAATTATTGTGAAAGGTACTGTTTCTGATGAAAATGGAGAGCCGTTAATCGGAGCATCGATTATGGATCAAAATTCTCAAATGGGAACTATTACCGATATTGAAGGAAAATTTTCCATAAAAGCCCAAAATGGAGATAAAATATCTTGCAGTTATGTAGGGTATTCTACAGCTACTAAAACTGTGGCTGGAAATATCCTGGACTTTGCATTAAATAACGATTTATTGAAATTAGACGAAGTCATCATTACCGGAGCATCTGGCTTGACTACTAAAAAGCAATTGGGATCCACTATTAACTCTGTTGATGCAAAGGATTTAGGTGAAGGTCAAGCATCAAGCGTAACAGAGGCTTTACAAGGTAGAATCTCAGGAGCTCAAATTACGCGAAATTCAGGAAGCCCTTCTTCAAGTATATCTATCAGATTGAGAGGACCATCAACTATTTTAGGTAATTCAGATCCTCTGATTATGATAGATGGAGTAATCGTAAATGGCGATGCTAGATCAGTTGTAAGCCTTGGTAGCTATACCCAAAATCCATTGGCTGACATAGATATGAACGACGTGGAAAGAATTGAGGTCCTTAAAGGTGCTGCTGCAGCTGCTTTGTATGGTTCGTTAGCAAGTAATGGTATTATCCAAATTTTCACCAAAAAAGGAAAATCAGGCAAACCAAAAATCTCGTTTTCTTCAAGTGTAAACTTCAATAACGTATTGAAGTACAAGCCTTATAATACAGTAAACAAAAAATGGATTGCAGATCCCAATAATGCCGGAGAATTTATCACTACTGAAGCAAAAAGATACAACTGGCAAGATTATATATTTGATAAAACTCAAGGATACGAAAATCATATTAGTGTAAGTGGAGGGACTGATAATACTACATATTCTTTCTCAGGATCACTATTAAACAATGGTGGAATATTGAGAAATACAGATTTTAATAGAAAAACTTTTAGAATAAGATTGAACCAAGTGCTTACAAACTGGTTATCTGTAAGCGTTGGAAACTATTCTTCATTCAATAAATCCAAGGAAATATCCTTTGGTAACGCTTGGACAGGAAACCCGATGGTTGCCCTTCTTTTTGGTGATAATTCACAAGATCCAAAACAAGATGAATTTGGAACCTATCCTAACATTGGATGGATGAGTAATCCATATGAAGACGTAGATTTATTAGATATTTACCAACAAAATACTAGGAATATTTCTGATATTCAGGTAAACGCAAACCCAATTAATGGCTTGAATCTTAAATATACTTTTGGCTATGATTACACTTCTTCAAATGGAAAATTCAAAATCCCTTATGGTTTTACAAGGGACGCAAAAGGTAATCTTACAAAAAACAGATCAACACTAAATATACTTAATAGTAATTTTGATGCTTCATACAAATATAAGCTTACTTCCGGTATAGTTGCAACTACAGGTGTTGGTTATGGATATCAAAAGAAAGCCTATGAAGGTGTAGCACTAGCGAACGATAAAATATCAGAATTTGATAATATAGATATCATTTCAGGGGATGTGACAGCTAGCAACTATATAAAAGAATTGTCATACTGGGGCGGATATATCCAACAACATTTTGACATCAACAACAAGATTTTTCTAACTTTAGCAGGTAGAGTTGATGGTTCTTCAACATTTGGAGCTGACCAAAGACAGCAATTTTATCCAAAAGCAAGTTTGTCTTACTCATTATCCGACGAAGACTTTTGGCAAAATAGCCTTGGTAGCGTAATCAATACATTCAAATTGAGAGGTGCTTGGGGACAAGCAGGAAACTTAACTGCTTTGGATAAAAATCCTTATGGTATATATTATAACTATGGTGTTGGATCATATAATGGAGCGACTTACTATTTACCTAGCACAACTTCAGGCAATACTGAATTGAGACCTGAACGCCAAACAGAATTAGAGTTTGGTATGGATATGTCCTTATTATCAAATAAATTGGGATTAGAGTTTACATATTATAATCAAAAGGTAAATGATTTATTGCTTAATAGAAATCTTTCACCTTCTACCGGTTATGCCACAAGATTGGAAAACCTTGGTAGTTTGACCAATAATGGTATTGAGATATCAGCAAATGCCTTTGTGATGAATACAAATGACTTCAAATGGAATATTAAAGCAACATTTAGTAAGAATGTCAACAAAGTTACTCATGTAGAGGGAGGTAGAATATCATTAGGTGGTTTTGGAACTGCTGTTGCACAGACAGATGAGGCTCTTGGAGTATTTTATGGATATTTCTTTGCTAGAAAAGACGGAGAGTTAGTGCTTGATGCAAATGGTGTTCCACAAAGAGCTCAGGGACACTATGACACAAAAACTACCAGCGATGGTGAAACAATTACAGTAGCTGTTCAAGATTTTGATGATAATGGTCAGCCTACAGGTGAAAAATTAAAGAAAGTATTGGGTGATCCCAATCCTGATTTCTTGGCATCTTTGACAAATGAATTCTCTTATAAAAACCTTACTTTGAGAGTACATTTCGATGCTGTACAGGGATTTGATGTAATGGATTGGGATAAAAGAATCGCTTTAAAATATCCTGGAGGATACTTCTATGGTCAAGAATTGGCTGGAGAAAAACCAAAAGGTTATTATGGCAATCAATATTATATTTATGAAGGTTTTGTCGAAGATGGTTCATTTATCAAATTAAGGGAATTATCACTTAGCTACGACTTGAAATTGAATTCACCATATGTAAAATCAGTTAAATTTATTTTGAGTGGATCCAATTTATTAAATATATCAAACTATTGGGGATTTGATTCTGAAGTAAACTTTGAAGGTGCTAGCAATGGTGCAAGAGGTCAAGATTTCGGAAATATTCCGATTCCAAAAGTTTATAAAGTTGGTGTTAATTTTAATTTTTAATTTTAAAAAAAAGAAAATCATGAAAAATATAAATATATATATAATTCTTGCTTTTGTATTTATTCTCTCAAGTTGTGAGAAGGATTTTACAAACAAAAATCAGATTACAAATGACCAAGTCTATTCAACAGAAGCAGGCATAGTAGGTGCTACTGTTGGTATGACAGAACATTTTGCAAACACAACTTATGGAGCGATTGTTGAAATTCCCGGGATTACGACACGTGAAATAGGTATTACCAGTACTTTCGCTACTCCTTTTGAACTTGCCGTAGGAGGTGAAACTTTACCTAATGAAAATGCCGGAATTACAAGATTATGGGGTAGATTATTGAGAGATAAAGCAATTGCTGAAGAGATAATTGCAAATGTCGATAATGTTAATATGGAACCTAAAAAGAAAGCAGGAATCAAAGCATATGCTATGTTTTTTAAAGCTATGACTCTAGGATATTTGATACAAAATTTTGAAAAAGCTCCAATCGATAATTCTGCTGACGGAAATGCAGTATTTAATGATAGAAAAGATGTATTGAACGAATGTGTTAACTTATTAAATAATGCCATAAGCTCAACTACTGCTGAATCAGCAGCATTTATAAACTCTCTCGTATCTTCTGAATTCAGTTTGATAGATGTTCTTAATGCTTATTCAGCTAGATATAATTTATTTGCTGGAAATTATCAAGATGCTATCAATGCTGCCGATAAAGTAAATCTTACAAGCAAATCAACATGGGGTTATGACGGTACAAATCAAAAAAATCCGGTTTTCCAATTTGCTGTATTTGACAATCCGGATACTTGGCCTACTGACAATTTCGGTTTGAAAGGTGATCTTACACCGGAATCAAATGATGGAAGACTAGCATTCTATTTATCTCCTCTGGACTCTGTAGGAACTGAGGAAACAGGTTCTTGGGCTATTGATGGACTTTTAGGATTTTTTAGTGCTGTTGACTCAAGCATTCCTGTTTACTTACCTGGAGAGATGCCTTTGATTAAAGCTGAAGCTTATACCAGACTTGGAAAATTAGGAGATGCAGTTAGCCAGATAAATATTATCAGACAAAAAACTGATGATGTTTTTGGTGTAAATGCCGGACTTGATGCGTGGAATGGAGATGATAGTAATGTAGATGCTATTCTAGATGAAATTTATAAAAACCGTTGTGCAGAATTATTCTTCTCAGGTATGAGACTTGAGGACAGTAGAAGAATCCACAGATATTTTGTGCCATCATATGACACAGATACACAAAGCGAAAGAAATAGAAACTTCTATCCTTATCCTTATGAAGAAAGAATTAATAATAAAAATATTCCGGCTGACCCTAGTATTTAATTTTTAATACTAAATTATACTTTAAGCCCCTTACTATTAAAAAAGGGGCTTTTTTAATGGAGGCTTTTATTCATTCTTAATTACTACAAATCTAAAACAATTCGTAACATTGCAAATAAAAACATGACTACTGATGTAAATATTGCTATTATTGGTGCAGGAGTGGTTGGACTTGCTATAGCATCTAAATTATCAAGCCATTATGAAGGTGTTTTTGTTATTGAAAGAAATATAAAATTCGGACAGGAAAGCAGTAGTAGGAATAGTGAGGTTATTCACTCCGGATTGTATTACCCGACTGATTCACTAAAGGCAAAGCTATGCGTGAAGGGTAGAAATATGCTTTACGACATTTGTGATACAGAAAATATTCCATATAAAAAATGTGGCAAACTTATCACCGCTTCTGCACCGGATGAAATAGAAAGGTTGGACTTTATCTATACCAAAGCATTGGCTAATGGCGTAAATGATTTAAAGTTTTTAAACTCTGAAGAAATATCACTTATTGAACCAAATGTGAAAGCTATAAGGGCTTTGTTCTCTCCTTCGACTGGTATAATCGACACACATGCTTTGATGAAATATTTTGAATCAAACAGTATAAATAATGGTGTGGATTTCGCTTATAAAACTCAAGTCACTGGAATAGTAAAAAAAGATAATTTCTATATAATAGAAGTTAAAGAACCCAATCAAACAAAGTTTTCATTTACATCAAAAATCGTAATTAATGCAGCAGGACAGGAAGCAGAAAATATGGCAAAACTAGTTGGAATAAATAATGAATCTTACCGCACTTATTTTTGCAAAGGAGAATATTTCTCCGTCAAACCACCAAAAAACAAATTGGTCTCAGGTCTGGTTTATCCCGTCCCATTCAAGAATTTCACCGGTTTGGGAGTCCATGTCACAGTTGATTTGGGAGGTAGTCTTAAACTCGGTCCCAATGTGATATACATGGACAAAAATGTCTATGATTATTCGGTTGAGGGAAACCATAAAATTGACTTTTTCAATTCGGCAAAAAGGTTTTTGCCTTTTCTAAATATAGAGGACCTTCAAGCGGAAATGGCGGGAATAAGACCTAAAATCCAAAAAGAAAATGAACCTATCAAGGACTTTGTCATCAAGGATGAAGTCAAAGAGGGATTCCCGGGTTTTATCAATCTTATAGGAATAGAATCCCCCGGATTGACATCATCTCCTGCTATCGCAGAATATGTTGAAAGTCTCATAGCAAAGTATTTTTAAACCGTAATAACCCCTACCCACTTTATCCTCTTTTTTTCAAATATTGTCCTGTATATGATTCTTTGCAATTGGCCAAATCTTCTACCCTGCCCTGGAATACAAGATCCCCCCCCTTATTTCCACCATCGGGTCCTAAATCAATCACCCAATCTGCTGCCTTGACAATATCGAGATTGTGCTCTATGACCAGTACGGTATGTCCTCTTTCCACCAAAGCATTAAGCGAATCCAATAGTCTGGCAACATCGTGATAATGCAATCCTGTAGTAGGTTCATCAAAAATAAAAAATATATTATTTCCATCCTCCCTTTTTGAAAGAAATGATGCCAATTTGATTCTTTGAGCTTCTCCACCAGAAAGAGTATTTGAAGATTGCCCCAATTTGACATACCCCAATCCCACATCATCCAAAGCTTTAATTCTTTTGGTTATCTCCTTATGGTCATTGAAAAATATCAAGGCTTCTTCTATCGTCATATCCAAAACATCATAAATATTTTTCCCACGGTATTCTACCTCCAAAATCTCTTTTTTAAATCTCTTGCCATTGCATTCATCGCAGACCAATTTGATATCAGCTAGAAACTGCATTTCCACATTAATTTCTCCTTCACCTCTACAAGTTTCACATCTTCCCCCATCTGTATTAAAAGAGAAATATCCGGGCTTATACCCCCTTATTTTTGATAATTGTTGATTGGAAAATATTTTTCTTATATGGTCATAAGCTTTGACATAAGTTACGGGATTTGATCTTGAAGATTTTCCGATTGGTTTTTGGTTGACATACTCTATTTGCTTAATCAAATCGATATCTCCGCTTACCAAAGTATTTGCTCCCTGTCCATGCAACATAACTTCAGCCAAACCGGGTTCAAGTACTTCCTTTATCAAAGTAGATTTTCCACTTCCTGAAACACCTGTTACGACTGTCAATGCATTAAGAGGAATTTGGACGTCAATTCCCTTAAGATTGTGCTTTCTGGCATTTTTAATGAAAATATTTGCAATCAATTGTCTTTTATGAGGAGTTACTTCAATCTTTCTTTCTCCTGTGAGATATGCCGCTGTCAGATTGTCATCGGCTTGTTTTACAAATTCCGAAAATTCTCCTGAAAAGACAACATTCCCACCATGAGTTCCGGCAAAAGGACCTATGTCAACTATATAATCTGCATTTTCGATAATATTTTCCTCGTGCTCCACAACAATAACAGTATTGTCAAAATCTCGCAATTTTTTCAATACTTTCACCAGTCTGTTAATATCTCTGGGGTGTAGTCCTATACTGGGCTCATCCAATATATACAGAGAATTGGTAAGATTGCTACCCAATATTCTTGTTAGATTGATTCGCTGCGTCTCTCCTCCGCTTAGAGTATTACTAAGTCTGTTCATAGTCAAATAGCCAAGTCCTACATCAATCATCACTTTCAATCGCGTATTGATTTCAATAAGGAGTCTTTTGGCTATTTTTTCATCTGTCGCAGAAATATTAAGCTTATCAAAAAATGTAATTAGATCTTCGATTGGCATATCGACCAATTGCATAATATTTTTGCCATCAATCTTTACATAGCTCGCTTCTTCTCTCAATCTTCCTCCTTCACAGGCATCACAAGTCGTACGTCCTCTGAATCTTGATAATAAAACTCTATTTTGAATCTTATATGATTTGGCTTTCACCTCTTCAAAAAAGCCCATTATTCCTCCAAAATTATTATTGCCTTTCCATAGGATATCCTTTTCTTCATCACTCAAATCCATATATGGTCTATGAATCGGAAATTTCAAAAAATCAGAATGCATAATCAATTCGTCCTTCCATCGTCCATATTTCACGCCTTTCCAACAGGCAACAGCTCCTTCAAAAATAGATTTTGTCTGATCCGGAATAACCTTATTGGGGTCGATCCCTATAATTCTGCCATATCCTTCGCATTTTTTGCAAGCTCCAAGTGAATTATTGAAATTAAACAGTTGGGGATTTGGTTGAATAAAAGTCATTCCATCAAGTTCAAAACGATTATTAAACTCTGTTTCCTCTCCTCCTATAACTTTAACTATACATTTACCCATACTTTCACTAAGAGCAACTTGAACAGAATCTGCAATTCTCTCGAGATTCTCTTTATCATTGCCTGCAACGATTCTATCGATTAAAATAAAAATATTTTTGGCTGTATCCGAATCTAAGAATTCTTTATTGTCAACTATTTCTTCTTCCAAAAAATCCTCGATATTATATGTTTCTCTCTTGTATATCAAGCGAGGAAAACCCTTTTCCATCATATATTTCAATTCATCAAAGATAGTCCTAGTTTTATTTTCATGCAATGGAATATAGATTAAAAGCTTTTTCCCTTCTTCAATAGTTTTTATGAAATCTACGACATCTGTCACAGTATGCCTCTTTACAATCTCATCCGAAACAGGTGAAATAGTTTTGCCAATCCTCGCATATAGCATTCTGAGATAATCATAAATCTCAGTCATAGTTCCAACAGTGGATCTGGCATTTCCCCCAACGGTTTTTTGTTCAATGGCGATTGCAGGACTTAGCCCGGATATCATCTCCACTTCAGGTTTTTTCATTCTTGACAAGAATTGTCTGGCATAAGACGAAAGGCTTTCAACATATCTGCGTTGGCCTTCTGCAAATAAAACATCCATCACCAAAGAAGATTTTCCCGATCCGGACACACCTGTCACCACGACCAACTGGTTCTTTGGAATAGTCAAATCCACGTGGTTCAAATTATTAGTCGTTGCACCTTTTATTATGATTTCTTCTAAAATTTGTAACTTTTTTTCTTTCGACATCGTTAATATTATATTAGAGTGCAATTTTAACGAAATCAACTCAAACAAAGGTTAATTTTTTGTTAAAACAAGAAAAAAATAAAAATAAATGTCTTTTAGGCTTGATTTTTGAAATAAATTGTATATATTTGCACAGCTAATAAGATAATTTTATCTGTTAACCTAAAAAATTGTTGCCTATAGAATTCAAACATCTACACTTAATTAAATTAAAATAGTAATTTTATGAATAAGGATGTTATGAATTTAACAGATCAAGAATTAATTGATTTGTATATTGGTGGTGATGAAAAAGCTTTCGAGATTTTATTAAACAGACACAGAGATAAGATATTTACCTCCATCTATCTATTTGTAAAAGATCAAGAGTTAGCAGAAGATATTTTTCAAGATGTATTCATTAAAATAATCAGATCTCTAAACAAAGGGAAATACAATCATCAGGGCAAATTTTTGCAATGGGCTATGCGTATCTCATACAATATGTGTGTAGATCATTTCCGTAAATCAAAGAGAAGAACGAAGATTTCTCCTACGGAGACTTTTGACATATTCGATATTCTTCAAACAAAGGAGGAGAATATGGAGCAAAAAATAATCAAGAGTCAAGTACACAGGAAACTTCGTAAAGTAGTAGACAGATTACCGGATGAGCAGCGTGAAGTAGTGATACTCAGACATTATGCAGATATGAGCTTCAAGGAAATTTCAGAATTGACCAATGTAAGTATCAATACTGCTCTTGGTAGAATGAGATATGCATTGATCAATATGCGAAAAACTATAGAAGAAGAAAATATTCAATTGGTTTAATTTAATTAGTTTTGCTTTTCTTCTTAACAGGAAGAAAAAAGGTTCAAAAGAAATAATTCTTTTGAACCTTTTTTTATACGATGTATTAAAAGTTGGTGGGAATTATTAGGTATTTCTATAAAGAAGAAACAAACCGGATTTTCATTTTATACTTAATGAATAAATAATAATTTCATTTTTGTCTTGATACTTCGGCAAGCTCAGTATAAATTCCATAAATGAAGCAATGAACTAATGATTCACTTCCGAAGTTTAGTGCTTAAATTTTACTCAATAATTAGTGAACAGATTTATCAAAATCGGAACGGCTATTCATTTTACCCCAAAATACAGCAGAATAAACATGAATAACAGTGGATGATACCAGCAGTAAATACATAAGAAAGGTTACAACTCCGAATGGAGTTGAAAGTATATAATATCTGCAAGAAAATAGGCAATTTTTAAAATTCAGGTAATTATTATTCAGATTTTGATTAAGTTTCAGTTCGCATTCGTATATTTGTAGATGTGTAAAATTATTAAAAAATCATTGTGTACACTCAATAATTATTAAATATGCCAACTACTTTTTTAAAGAATATAGCACTTATATTGTACACAATATTGAGTTTTACTTTATATAGCCAATATCCCGGCTTTAGAGATGTTAAGCAATTATATAATCATCATCAAGGAGTACCTATTGAGCAAATGTTTTCAATAGGGGAATATAAGTATCTATATACTTCTAATCTCAGAAAAATGACAAAGAGCATAATCTACGACGATGTGCTATTATGGGAAAATGAAAATGCCGGAGATAAATTTGAAGGTCGAATCTTGATTAAGGTGGATAGAGACAATAACTATATTGATCATATGATATTAAATAATCATACTTTAAGCCCAATAACAAGTGATAATGGTATGATATATTACACCGAGTATAAAGGGAAACATCCTACCGAAACCGTGATAGTTGGAATAGATTCAGATTTTAATGAGATTTTCAGGCTAAAAACAATCAATCTAACTATAAGTAAAATTATTGTAAAGGACTCTAACTTGTATATTGGCTGTTTTGTTTTAAAGCATGGTATTGATGATGGAAAAGGTTATATTGATAACCACCTTGTTGGAGATCCAATGTCAAGTCAAGTAGGGAGATTGGTAAAGTATGACATGTTATCATCTGAGATTTTATATAATATTGATTTTGGACATACATATTTTTTCACATTGCGCGGCATGGAACTTACCAGAGATGATGAAGTGATATTTTGCGGCAATTGGGTATATAGTAGGTTTTGTGTATTGGGAGATACAATTTACAATTCAGCTCCCTATAATAATCTGAATACAGATAGTTATATAGTAAAGATAAATAATGATGGAACATTAGGATATCTTAACCAATTGCATGGGACAGAAGGAGAGGGAATATATAAGATGAAACTGGATAAAGAAGATAATGTATATTTATATAATACAACAGATTCAGATAGTTTGTTTTATAATGATTCACTGGTAAGGTATGCAGATGTTGGAGAAAGTAGATTTGGTTTAATGAAATTAAGTAAAGACGGCGATTTACAATGGTATAATGAATGTAATCGGATGCATCATTTAAAATTAAGTGAATTTCAGGAAATTGATAATGAACTATTTTTAATAATATCACATGTAGAAGGATTTGTGTTTAATGAACATATTATTAAAGGAGCTGGAACCGGGGTTGTAATATTTATTCTGGATAAAGAAACAGGTAAAGTACTGGATGTTGAGAATATTAATAATAATAAAAATGATGAAGCGTATGTTAAATATCCTTCATTGATTAATGGTAAACAACTCACATATTCAATTGGCATTTATGGCTCACCAACAGATTCTATTGAGTTTGATAATGGAGTTAAGATTAAATATGGGAATACATATTCAGATGGAGGCACATTTGTTTTTAATATTGATAGGTCAATAGTGAATAATATAGAAGTGAATAATCATATATCTGAATTTATAGTACTTCCCAATCCAGTATCAAGAAATGATATTTTGTATATAACAACTGAGGATTATGTCCAAGGGCACAGAATTTCTCTTTATAATAACAATGGACAAAAAATATATACAGGCTCAAATTCAAAAATGATTGATTTGGCTCAAATTAACAATATTGAATCTGGAATATATCATTTGATGATAGA
>Ga0256831_1001594_pt1 | contig 11951 bp, 14 predicted proteins | sample 132544metaG_FD_189087 | JGI IMG/M metagenome (GOLD analysis project Ga0256831, IMG submission 189087) | Hydrothermal vent microbial communities from Lau Basin, Pacific Ocean - 132-544 | ecosystem: Environmental > Aquatic > Marine > Hydrothermal vents | place: Pacific Ocean: Lau Basin | collected... | reverse complement strand
GGCACTGCCGAGGCAGTCGCTGTTAATGTGCTGGAAAATTTTGACCAGACCCGGGATTTCATCGGTGGCGGTGCATTGATCCGGCAGCAGTTTGATCTGATATCCACCTATGCCCGCTCCGTTCTTGCGCAAACGGATATCTTCCAGGCCAGGATAGAGGCGGGCAGGATACGGGATTGCCATGGCGACCTGTATTCGGCCAATATCTGTCTGGCCGACAAGGTGTATATCTACGATTGCATCGAATTTAACGAGCGGTTTAGGTATTGTGACGTGGCCAGTGATGTCGCTTTTCTGGCCATGGACCTGGACTTTCATGGTCTGCAGGAGCTGTCTGCGCTCTTTATTGATCGGTTTTGTGCCCGGTCAGGCGACGAGGGGTTGCGGCGAATGCTCAATTTTTACACCTGCTACCGCGCCTATGTTCGTGGAAAGATAGGATTGTTTACCGCCGCTGATCCGGCTGTTGATGCCCAGGTCAAAAAGACAAGTCTGGCGGCGGCGGCTGATTATTTTTCGCTGGCCTGTCACTATGCGGAGCAGGGATAAAGGTGAAGTCATATCTGCTGGTTTTTTTCGGTATGATTGCGTCGGGCAAATCGACCCTGGCCGAAAAATTTGCCGAAAGCGAAAATATGGAGTATCTCAACACAGACCGGGTGCGCAAGGAACTGGCCGGTATTGAGGCCACCCAACATCAGTCGGAAGATCCGGGCCAGGGTATTTACAGCCCGGCCTTTACCGAGCGCACCTATGCGACCATGCTGGCACGGGCAGCGGATGGTTTGGGCCGGGGAAAGGGTGTGGTCCTTGATGGTTCATATAGCCGGCGCAGGGACCGGGCGGCCGTGCTTGCCTGTGGATGGCACGAAAAGGTGCCTGTTCGCTTTATTCTCTGCTCCTGCTCCGATACTGAAGTCAAACGACGCCTTGAGATGCGCGCCCGTGACCCGCTGGCGGTGTCCGACGGCCGCTGGGAAATTTATCTCCGGCAGAAGCAAAGTTTTGAACCACCGGATGAGCTGGCCCCGGACCAGCTGCTCCGGTTGGATACCGAGGCGGAACCGGATTTTCTCCTGCAGCGGATTCGGCAATGGCTGGGCACTTAGATTGATACTATTAATCGGAAAAAAACAAAATATGTATACGAGAATTTATTTTTTACGCTACCCCAAGGAGACTTCAGACCAGCCCATTATATATCAACTGGTAAAACAGTATGACGTGGAATTTAATATCCTGAAGGCGGATATTCGTCCGCAACGTGATGGAATCATGATCCTTGAGCTGAAGGGCAATAAGGAGAATGTGCGGGAGGCGTTGGCTTATTTAAAGAATCTTGGGGTGCGTGCGGAACGGCTGGCGGCCAAGATTGGACGGGATGAACGTAAATGCTTTCAATGCGGCGCCTGCACAGGTATCTGTCCGGTCGGGGCACTCTACATTGAGCGGCCGACCATGGAAGTTCGGTTTGATCCTGAAAAATGTACCGGCTGCGGCCTATGCGTAACCGGCTGTCCGGTCAGGGCCATGCATGTTTCCCTTGACCAGTTGCCGGAAGAGGACGTTCTAACCACTGTTTAAGGGCCCTGGGATAATTATTTCCCCTCGTAACCCTAATCCGGTGCTCCGGCAATATGGGATGAGGTCAGGGGGTTTTTGTCTTTTTGTGCAGGTCCTTGTCCGTATCCGACTCCCAGAATTTGAGAGTGGGCATATGCAGATCAGGCATCCAGCGCCGTAGCCCCCATTTCGGCGGGTTTCCTGCTTCCAGCCGGGCCAGAAGGGCCTTGGCCTTAGGCGCGATGGCCGAATCCGGATACATCTTCAAGAGATATTTAAGACGATGTTCAGCCTGTTTGTATTTTTCGGTCCGGACATAAAAAACAGCGACAAAGTATTCATGGTTCACCAGGAATTCTTTTGCTGCGACTATATGCGCTTTCGCCTCTTTTGTGTAGGGTGAACCCGGAAAAGAACGCAGCAGCTTGGAAAAGTCGTTGATTGCATCCTGGGCACCGGAAATATCACGGTCGACCCTGTCCGTTCGTTTGAAATCACACATTCCGATCTGGAACATGACATAGGCCATATTCCTGTTGGTGGGATGGCGTTCTTCAAATTCCTGATACAGAGTTTTTGCCTCGATATATTCCCCGCGATAATAATGGCAATCCGCCGCCCTCAGTTCGGCCTCTACAGCCTGGGCGCTGAATGGATATTGATCAAGGATCTGGTTGAAGGCCTGCAGGGCATCGTAATAATTCCCTGTATTATATGCCTCCATGCCTTGGGCAAGGAGATTTGCCGCCGCCTCCTGGTTGACTGCGGTATCCTCGCCGTTATCGATAAAGGGGAGAAAGTCAAAGGTGTCTTTGACCGTGGAGCATCCCGTTATTGTCAGGGACAGGGTAACCAGAATCAGGATGCCGACAGTGCGGCGTATCAGGGAAGTTTGTTGTGTCGTTACCATAAAAGATTACCGGTAAGCCGTCACGGGCACTCCGCGCTTTTGTATGGTCACGATCGCCCGCATAGAGGGGCTATCGGAGTCTCCGCTTCGCTTTGCTTACCTGCGAACGAAATCGACTATACAAAATCGGGGCACCCGTGCCAACTTACAATTCCTGGAAAATGAAAACAAATAGTTACATATCGCATGACCAGTGGCGATTACCGGTATAAACAAAAAAGTTCAAAAGTTACCCGCACAGTACCATTATTTCGGCATGTTGTCTTCGGGCGGAAAGGATGTGACCTTGAGCCCGCTCAATGTTGGCCGGTTTCATGCTCCTGGCCTGCAAGGAACTGTTCAGCTGAAAGTTCTGCATTTGCTCCTTCCCCGGCCGCATTAACGATCTGGCGAAAGTTTTTACTGCGGATATCCCCGGCGGCATAGATACCGGGAATAGACGTTTCCATCTCGGTGTTGGAGAGAATGAATCCGGCATCATCGACCTGTAGCTGATCGCGAGGGAGAATTTCATTATTCGGCGCCACTCCGATAAGAATAAAGATACCGGTCACGGCAAGGTCCGTGGTCGATCCGTCCTTAAAGGCAACTTTTACGTTGTTGACACCACTGGCATTTCCTTCAATTTTTTTCACCTGGGCATTCCAGAGGAAATCGATCCGGTCATTGGCAAAGGCCTTTTCCTGAACGATTTTTGTGGCCCTCAGCTCATCACGGCGATGGATGACAGTGACTTTGTCGGCAAATTTTGTCAGATGCAGGGCTTCTTGGATGGCGGTATTACCGCCCCCAATTACCGCTATCTCCTGCCCTTTATAGAAAGGGCCGTCACAGGTGGCGCAGTAGGAAACCCCTTGCCCGGTGAATTCCTTTTCTCCTTCAACTCCCAAGGTTCGTGGCCTGGCGCCGGTACAGAGAATAATGCTGCGGCAGGTCAGCTTTTCTCCGTTTTCAAGAAAAACGGTTTTAACGGGGCCAAGCAGATCGAGTTTACTCACCGCTGTGAATTTTTTTTCAAGACCGAATCGATCGACATGAGCCGTCATTTTGTCGATCAGTTCAAATCCACTTATTCCCTCGGTGAATCCCGGGTAGTTGTCCACCCAGTCCGTGAGGAGAACCTGACCTCCGGGAGCGCCTTTTTCAATGAGCAGAGCCTTGACCCGCCCTCGGGCAGCATACAGTCCGGCACACAGACCTGCCGGCCCGCCCCCTATTATGATAAGCTGATAATCAGCCTGCATTAAATATATTACAGCGCTTTGTTGATCAATTCATTCAACTGTGCCTTGCCGACCGCACCGGTGATTTTGTCGACCACCTCACCGTCTTTAAAAAGAATCAATGTCGGAATAGCGCGGATGCCGAATTTCCCGGGAGTAGCCGGATTGTCGTCAACATTCATTTTGGCGATCTGTACTTTGCCATCAAATTCCTCCGCCAGTTCTTCGATTACCGGGCCGATGGCTTTACAGGGGCCACACCAGGGAGCCCAGAAATCCACAAGGCAGGGAAGGCTATTGCCGACAACCTTGTTGTCAAATCCATCATCGGTTACGTGTAATACCTTGTCGTTTGCCATTATTTTTCTCTCCTTCCGCTGTTGAAAATCGTGCCTGAAAAATTGTTTTTCAGGCAATTTCTCGGGGTTGTCGTGAATAAAACCCGAAACTCAGCTTCAATCCTGTTGGTCAGGGGCCTCCGGGAAAAATACTTGTCTCGGCATGTTCACCTTTTGCCTCGCTTCCACGTTTTGAATCTGAAGTAAAATCCGGCTTACTCCAGGATAACTATTTTTTCCTGTGACCCGTATAAAATAGCTGGACTCTTATGATGTCAATAAATTACATAATTTTCATGCAGTTATTTTGACAATAGAATTTCCAGCAGTTATTCTACCTTGCCGTTGCACCACTGACAAGGAAAAATTGTGTCGTCTGAAAGAAGGGAGGGACATCGGTACTCCGCAAGGGACTCTTTCTTGTTTTGACAGATGAATGCGGCCCATGTTAGATTGTACTTTTATCTGTGCATAGCTGGTCAATACAATTCATGTTTTATTGGACAATCGAGCGTGAATAGAAGAAAAAAGCAGAGAAGGTGAACCGGCCGTGTTTATTTTTATTCCAAAATGGTGATGGCGTCGTAAAAATTTCGGTCTACTGCGTCGTGTGTCCCGTGACGATTCACAATATACTACCTGTATAGTTTTGACCCGCCCCGGAACACTACTTCTCGGAATCTACGCTTACCTGTATACCTATGTTTTTATCTGGTCATCCCGGGAAATATTTAGAATTTTAACAAGATTATCAAATGGTGAATATATGAACCATGAGCAGTCCCGCGAATTCTTTATTCGCGCAAAAAAAGTGATTCCCGGAGGAGTGAATTCTCCGGTTCGCGCCTGTAAATCCGTCGGCTGTGATCCTCTTTTTGTCCGAAAAGCCACGGGATGCAGCATTATTGACGAGGATGGCAATTCTTATGTTGATTTTGTCTGTTCCTGGGGACCGATGATTCTCGGTCATGCCCATCCCGCTGTTGTGGAAGCTATCAATACGGCGGCACCTCTTGGTACCAGCTTCGGTGCGCCCACATCGCTTGAGGTCGAGCTTGCTGAACTGGTTTGTGACTCCGTTCCCTCGCTGGAAAAGGTTCGCTTCGTCAACTCCGGCACTGAGGCTACCATGAGCGCTGTGCGACTGGCACGCGGCTACACTGGAAGAGATGTGGTGGTGAAGTTTGATGGTTGTTATCATGGTCATGCCGACTCGTTTCTGGTCAAGGCCGGATCTGGGCTTATCACCCTCGGGATCCCCGGCAGCCCCGGTGTGCCTGAGGATATCGTCAAAAATACCCTGTCTATTCCCTATAATGATACGGAGGTTCTTGAAGAGACGTTGCGGGCTCGGGCCGATGACATTGCCTGTGTCATTGTGGAACCGGTTGCCGGCAATATGGGGGTGGTGGTGCCGGAGATGGCGTTTTTGCAGACGTTACGGTCGCTGACAAAAGAGTTGGGAATTGTCTTGATCTTTGACGAGGTGATAACTGGTTTTCGCCTTGCGCTCGGCGGCGCCCAGGAGAGATTCGGTATACTACCGGATCTTACCTGTCTGGGGAAGATAATCGGGGGTGGTTTGCCGGTGGGCGCATATGGCGGCAGGCGTGAAATTATGGACCAGGTGGCACCGGACGGACCGGTTTATCAGGCGGGAACACTCTCAGGCAACCCGCTTGCCATGGCAGCTGGCCTGGCCATGCTGAAAGTTGTTCGACAGCCGGATTTTTATCCGGTGCTGGAAGAAAAAAGTGATTGGTTTGCTGGTGAGCTTGCAGGTATTGCCGGGAGGAGTTCCGTCCCAACCGTGCTGAACCGGATTGGGTCAATGATGACCTGTTTCTTTACCAAAGAGCCCGTGCGTGACTTCAAGACTGCTGCCGCTGCAGATACCAAACGCTACGGGCAACATTACAGACAGATGCTCGCAGGCGGTGTCTGGCTTGCACCTTCACAGTTTGAAGCAATGTTTATATCAGCTGCACATGACCAAATTTGTTTAAGAAAGTCGCTGACGGCAATAGAGTCGTCATTGAAAAAAATATCTGCCCGAGAAGAAACCTATTAAAAATTCCGCGTGTACTCGCTGCCGAGCTTACTCTTTAAATGTCTGTCACTGACTGAATCATCATTCAAAAAAATGTCGATTTAGAAAAAAAATCATTGCGATTGCGGAATGCTCATGCTAATAACATCTCCACTGTGAGAAACACGCGTAGCCCGCAGGTACAGAGCCATGGATGCAATATTTTTAATATAAAATTTTATTAATATTTATGTTAAAAAAAATGTATTAAGTAGTGGGGGATTTGCTCGGGGCGCTCGACAGTAGCATAAAAGAGATATATATAGCTTGATGCCATTTAGAGATTTTTCTGCTTGCGGGAAGTTATTCGCCTGCAGAGGTGAAGAACAGTTGAAACTTTCTTGGTTTCGTCTTTTTAATATTTAATGATTTAGGTCAAAGGAGGTGTCCTGGGATGGAACATCCAATATTATTCATTAGTCTGATTTTAAATGCAATGGGTTTGCCTGCACATGGAGGTCCTACATTTTTAGATCAGATTCTGGCGCCGCATATGCAGTATGATTATCTCGCCATAGTGGTTTGCCTTTTGTTGGCTGTTTTAGGTACTTCCAAGCTAAAAATAGTTCCAGGTGGGCTTCAGAACATTATGGAAATGTTTGTCGGCGGTCTGTTTGGTTTTGTTACCGAGCAGGTGGGAAGTGAAAAAAAGGCATTGATGATTTTTCCCATGATTGCAACCTTCGGGTATGTAATCCTGATATCGGACTTTTTTGGACTGATTCCGGGCTTTATGTCTCCAACGGCAAATATTAATGTTACATTGGGGAATACCATCATTGCTATTATTGCTTATCATGCCATTGGCATCAAATTTCACGGCCTGAAGTATATTAAGCATTTTATGGGGCCGATTCCCGTGATGGCTCCGTTTTTTCTCGTGGTCGAAACCTTTAGTCATATGGGCAGGATTGCATCGCTTTCCATTCGTCTTTTTGGTAACATGATGTCGAAGGAAATGTTGCTCGGGTTACTGGTTTCCATGGCCGGACCGTTTTTTGCACCACTGCCTATCATGTTGCTTGGAACATTGGTCTGTATTTTACAGGCTTTTATTTTTGTGGTATTACCAGTTACGTATTGTGCGGAAGCCTTTGCCGAGGCGCATTAGAAAAATCAGAATAGAAGGAACAGGAGGAGTATCGTTATGAAAAAAGGTATGTTAATTTCCGGTTTAAGTGTAGTCTTTGTGTTGGCTATGAGCGCTTTGGCTATGGCCGCAGGCGAAGGCGCAAGTGCTGCTGCCGGTACAAACACTCTCGTAATGGCGGCATCTCTTATCGCTGCGGGTATTGCAGTCGGATGCGCTGGTGGCGGTTGTGGTGCCGGTATGGGTAATTGTGCTCGTGGTCTTCTTGAAGGCACAGCTAGGAACCCTGAAATGGGCGGCAAGCTGACCATTACCATGTTCATCACATTCGCTCTTATTGAAACATTTACTATTTATGCCTTGGTTATTGGTCTGATCGCTTTGTATGCCAATCCATTTCTTTAATAGGTGCCGATAGTAGTCAATGTGTTGTTTGTTTTAAATATCGAGTCTCCTTAATAGGGAGAGGTAGAATTTTAATGAGCGGTGGGATCTTTGATTCCACCGCTTTTTTTTTGAAAAGCAATGGTTGAGTAACCTTTCTCCAGTGCGAGAAATAATTTTGATACGCCTGTCCATCTGCGGCGTGGTCGTTCAGTTCTAATGAATCAATATACGAAAAAACATTTTCACGACATCCTTCGAATTCTTGGCCAGATTTCCACTATGGCTACGGCTATGGTTTTTTCAACTTTTTGCGGTGTGTGGTTCGGCTATTGGCTTGATAATAGTGTCTTTCATGGGAAAACCCATCCATGGTTGACGATTATATTTTTTTTGTTCGGGTTAGCCGGTGGCCTTCGCAATCTTTTTATGATGGGACAGCGTCTGAAGAAAAGGGAAGAGGAACACGATAACAATCGAAACTCAATGAGGGATAAGAAGGACTGACAGTATGTTGATATGGGTGGGAGAGGTCGACAAGGGACTTGGCAAGAGATTTCTGATTGCTATATGGATTATTTTATTGGCTTTAGTGGCTGCGGGTAACCTTTTTTGGACCCCGAAAGGAGTTCATGGAATTTTACTTGGAGGTGTGGTTGCCGGTATTAATGCATTGGGAATTTGGCGTGATATCCGGCGATTGGTTCGGTTACGAAACGTAGCAATTTATTTTATTGGCTGGACAGCCCGCATGGTCCTAGCTATTTTAGTCATTGCAACCCTAGTGATAAAATTTCCGGATAAATTTTCTTTACTTGGAATTTTTATCGGTATTACGGTTGTTCCCATTACCTTTTTGGTTTTGGTTTTTCAAATGCAGGTAATAGGGCGAAAGAATAAAAAGGAGGAAACGGATAAATGAAATTTCGACAAGAGAGAACGTATTGTATGTTAGCCTGAACAGAAAATACCTGTACAATTTGATTCCATGAAAAATGGAATGACCATCCTTGCCCTTTCCGCTTTGTGGAATGGGATGAAAAGTTCCGGAGAAAATGTTGAACGAAGAAAAAGAAGAAAAACAGATTACTCTTCAAAAAGAGACAAAGAAGGATAGTGAAAAGACAAAGGTCAGCGGTAAAGACAAAAAGGCCATTATCGCCATGATAGCTATCGCAATTGTTTTTTCTATCAGAGGCGGGTCCTTTCCCGGCTGCGTTTCCGCTACCTTACTGCAGATAGCATCATGCTTTATTTATGGTTTTGGTATGGTTTATCTTTTTATTGGTCTGACTAAAAAAACGTTTAAATATAATCCAACTAAAATTCAGATAATTAGGTGGGCAGTTACATTGGCCGCTATTTTTGCCTTTAGCGAGATGTTGCACGAAGGGTATCTTATTTACACGCACCAGCTTCCTGTTAAAAAATGATTATCACCTGAAATGAGGGGTATTGATCTTTTCCTTGACGCGGGGTTTCGATTTTTTTTTTACTTTCCTCTGTTAACCTAATTTGTATGAACACGGAAAAAACCATGCATCTTGTCAGTCTTGGTTGCGCCAAGAACCTTGTCGATTCCGAGGTGATGCTGGCCGTGCTTGAAAATGCGGGATACATTGTTGTTGAAGATCCCGGACAGGCAGAACTGCTGCTTGTGAATACCTGCGGTTTTATCCAGCCAGCCGTGGAAGAGGCCGTAGACAGAATCCTGCAGCTTTCCGAATATAAAGAACAGAACAAAAATGCAATCCTGGTCGTCTGCGGTTGCCTTGTTCAACGCTATGGAGAAGAATTGCTTGAGGAACTGCCGGAGGTTGATCTCTTTATCGGTATCAATGAGATAGCTGATATTGCCGATCTGATCGACCAAAAAATGGTAGCGGGCAAACCTGCTTTGCATCTGCAGCCACCTGGTTTTCTCATGAAATGCTCGACCCCTCGCCGGTTGTCAACGCCTTTTTTTCAGGCTTATTTGAAGATAACCGAGGGATGCGACAATCGTTGCACCTATTGCCTTATCCCCTCCATTCGTGGAGATTTGCGAAGTCGCACCATTGAGGACCTTGTTTGTGAAGCGCAACGGCTTGAACAGGGAGGTGTTCGTGAATTATGTCTCATTGCCCAGGATTTGACCGCCTACGGAAACGATCTTCCCGGCGACGTGTCCCTGCCTATGCTGTTGGAGCAGTTACTCCGGGCAACTGATATTCCCTGGTTTCGTCTGCTCTATCTCTATCCAACGACCACCGGCGATGATCTACTAGCCCTGATGGCACGGGAGGCGAGAATCGTCCCCTATCTTGATATTCCCTTTCAGCATGTCAGTGATCACATCCTGCGTGCCATGAATCGTCGATACACACTGGAGGATCTTGATCGCCTCGTTGTTAATATTCGCCGGTATCTCCCTGAATGTGCGCTCCGTTCGACTCTACTGGTCGGATTTCCCGGTGAAACGGAAAAGGACGTTTCATTGTTGATTGACTTTCTTGAGCGTTGGAATCTTGACCATGTGGGTGTCTTTCAATATCAGGATGAACCGGGATGCGCTGCCCATCTGCTTGCGAATAAGGTTGCTCCGGAGGAAAAAAAGGAGCGGTATGACAGGGTGATGAAAATCCAGGCCGGAATCAGCGCCGACAACATAAAACGATTCGTGGACCAGGTGGAACCGGTGCTGGTTGAAGGCGTCAGCTCTGAGACGGAGCTTTTACTCGAGGGTAGGACCCGCTTTCAGGCCCCTGATATTGACGGCTGTGTTTATATTACCGATGGCCGGGCAAATCCGGGGGATATTGTTTCGGTCCGGATTACCGAAACGCATACATACGATCTGGTGGGAGAAATCATTCGGGAGTGATCAGAAGTCCTCCCCTTCCACGGTTTTACCGGTATAGCATCGGGAAAGACACCACTGCATGCCTCATGGAAACCGGTTTGACGGTGGCATCCTTGCCGTTCTATGGGCGTGCTATGCCGGACGGTTTTTGTTAACCCGTTCACGCAGGTCTTTACCGACTTTAAAGAAAGGAAGTTTCTTTGGGGCGACTTTGATCTTTTCTCCCGTTTTTGGATTTCTACCGGTATAGGATTCATACTTCTTAACCACAAAAGAACCGAAGCCTCTGATCTCAATAGAATCCCCCTTTGCCAGGGCATCACTCATGGTATCGATAATGGTGTTGGTGATCGATGCAGCCTCTCGAACAGGTAGCTGCATTTTTTCCGCCAAGGCTTCAATCAGTTCTGATTTGTTCATGCTGTTCTCCCTCACGCAGCAAGTTTGGAAACCGGTCTGCCAGGTTCCTTCTGGATGAACGCTTCAATCTTTTTTTCACTATGAAGATTTAATCAGGTATGTTTTTGATTGTAAAGGGAATTTTTCCGGAAAAAATTTTTTTTAGATCTTTTTTGGTCAAATACCGATGCTGAGCACTACGCAAATGACCCAGCCTGAGCCCTCCATACGCTGTTCTTTTCAGCCTTTTCACCGGATGACCGATTGCCGAAAACATTTTTCTCACCTGTCGCTTTTTTCCCTCATGAAGAATGATTTCAAGGCGGATTTTTGGTTTCTTGGGAGAAAGAAGGCGAATCTTTGCCGGCAGGGTTTTCACGCCATCGATAAAAATTCCCTGTTCGAGTCGGTGCAGCAGGGCAGGGGTCGGCGCCTTTTCCACTGTCACTTCATAGGTTTTAGCGACCCCGTAACGGGGATGGAGAATATAGTTGGTGAGACGGCCGTCATTTGTTAACAGCAACGCGCCTTCTGAATTGAGATCAAGTCGGCCCACTGGAAATATACGTCTATCAATACCCGGGAGCAGATCGGTAACAATGGACCTGCCTTGGGGATCTGACAGGGTGGTCACATAGCCGGTTGGTTTGTTCAGAAGGATATAGACTTTTGGTTCACAGGTAATGGGCTTGCCGTCAAAGGTAATCCGTACCCTGTCGGGATCGACCTTGTATCCCATCAAGGTAATACGATCACCATTGATCTGCACTCTTCCCGCTTTGATATATTCCTCACATTTTCTCCTGGATCCTATCCCGGCCCGGGCAAGAATTTTCTGTAATCTCTCTTCCATTGGCAATAGTTTTTTAGTCCTAAGTCAAATTTTTTTCAAAGATGGCTAAGTAAAAATATAGATATACAGGTAAGCGTAGACTCCGAGGAGTAGTGTTCCGGGGCGGGTCTCAACTATACAGGTAGTATGTTGTGAATCGCCCCGGAACAGGACGCCATAGATCGAAGTTTTTACGACGCCATCAATTTTGGTTCGTTGATCTTCCGTAAGAGACAAGACAGGGAAATATCTATCGCAGGCGTGCCGGTATCATTGCGGTA
>Ga0256831_1001593_pt1 | contig 11957 bp, 13 predicted proteins | sample 132544metaG_FD_189087 | JGI IMG/M metagenome (GOLD analysis project Ga0256831, IMG submission 189087) | Hydrothermal vent microbial communities from Lau Basin, Pacific Ocean - 132-544 | ecosystem: Environmental > Aquatic > Marine > Hydrothermal vents | place: Pacific Ocean: Lau Basin | collected... | reverse complement strand
TTTGATATAGGAAAGGCTGTAGGTAAAGGAACTTTAACAGTTGTTAAAGACTTGGGCTTTGGAACTCCCTACGAGAGCTCTGTTCCTTTAGTTTCTGGTGAGATAGCTCAAGACATAGCTTATTACTTTTTAAAGTCTGAACAGATACCCTCTGCTGTTTCTTTGGGCGTTTTAGTCTCTGAAAACGGTAAGGTTGAAGCTGCCGGTGGATTCCTCGCCCAGCCCCTTCCCGGAGCTTCAGATGAGGCGATTGTAAAACTTGAAGAGAACGTGAGAGCTTTGCCTCCTGTTAGTTCTCTCATAAAAGAGGGAAAGCGCCCTGAAGAGATAGCCGAGCTTATCTTCAGGGGATTTACGACGGAGCTCCTGGCCTTAAAGGAGCTCTCCTTCCGGTGCCGCTGTTCAAAAGAGGTTGCAAGGGGCGGTCTTGTGGCTATGCCGGTTGAGGAGCTCCGCCAGCTTAAAGAGGAGGGCGGAGTCTCTATCAGGTGTAACTTCTGCGGTGAGGAGTATTTCTTCACTCCCGATGAGATAGAGGAAGTTATACGAGAGAAGGAAAAGGGTGATAACTGATGGCAATCTGTTCCCTCTACTCTGTAGGCGTTTCGCTTCCAGAAGTTGAGGAGGAGGCTAAAAAGGTTTTAGAGAGTAAATTCGGCCTCCTTCCACGGTTTGAAGGAGTGGTTCCTCCCGATGCCAGAGGTTCCCGCTACTCTCAACTTCTTGCAGAACTTCAGCTTGAAAATATTTTGGTTAGGAAACCTGAAGATTCCCTTTTTATTCTTGCTCTAACTCCCTACGACCTCTACTCCGACGGTCTCAACTTCGTTTTTGGGGTTGCCTATCCCTTTAAAGGGTGCATCGTTTCCTACGCAAGGCTTATTTCAGACGATGCAGATCTTTTCCTCTCAAGGGTGAGAAAGGAAGTTACCCACGAGATGGGCCACGTTTTCGGTCTTTCCCACTGCTCCAACCCAAGATGTGTTATGCACTTCTCAAACTCTCTTGCCGATACAGACTACAAAAGTGAAGATTTCTGCCCTGACTGTAGAGAGAAGTTACTTATTTCTATGAAAAGGCTGGGTTTAGTTTGAGAAGTAGGCTGCTAAACTTTTTGCTACTTTACCTTTAGCTTCAGCAAGAAGCTTGAATATTCTGTTTATGCTTTCCGATATTCCAGATAGACCTTTAACGTTTGTTGAAACTCTCTCCTGTTCACTGTAGATTCTGTTTAGAGTCTGGGATATTCTGAGCAGTTTTTCCATGCCTTCAAGGAGCTCCTCTGAAGCTTTCTGGAGCTCCGACACCGTTTCAACCGTTTTCCTCAGGACCGAAACCTTTTTGTCAATCTCTTTGCTCAGCTTCTCTATCTCCCACAGTATCCTGAAGGTCTCTTTAGACATCTCTTTTATCTCATTGGCAACAACGGCAAACCCCCTTCCGGCCTCTCCGGCCCTTGCCGCTTCTATGGCAGCATTTATCGCTATAAGCTCAGTATCGGAAGCTATTTTTTCTATTTCTGATAGATTGTTGTTTATCTTCTCAATCTCTCTGGAAAGATTGAGAATATCGCTGGAGTTACGGGAGAGCTCATCAACTATCGGTGTAAATACGTTCATAAACTCCCTCAGGCTTTCGGAAACTTCTGTAAGCTCTCCTACGTTATCTTTTATAACTGCGTTGTTCTTTAGAAAAACTCTGCAGATGTTTTCTACCATGTTGTTGAGTGTTTCTGCCGTTTCTTTCTGGGAGAGGTAACACCTTTCTAAAATAGAAAGGGCTTTAGAAAGGTTGTCTACTTCATAAGGTCTGTGCCGCATTTCAGATTCTCCATAAACTTGATGAAATAGTTAACGAAACTTTCGGGAATTATTGCTCCGTGTTGAGGAAGAATAGCCTTAACGTTTAATTTTTTAACCCTCTCTGCCCAGTCCCTCGTTACCCTGTTACTTGCCATTAGAATTTTGTGGGGAGGGTAGATGTAATCAAGGTGTTCTATCCAATCTCTAACTATCAGGTAGTTAAAGTCTCCTAAAGCTATTCCTACATCTCCTGAAAGTAGAAAGCCGGATACAGGGTCGTACAGGTTGAAGTGGTTGGGAGAGTGCATGTAGTGGGCGGGTATTACTTCAATCGGTGCCTTTCCGATATTTAAGGTTCCCCCTTCTGAAGGTATTGGATAGGCCGCTTCTTCTATGTTTTCAACTCCAAAGTGGGGAAGGAATCTTACCCAGAGCTCCCCTATTGCAATTTTTGCCTGAGGGCATACATCCTTCCACATGGGAAGGGAACCGCATACGTCAGGGTCTTGATGGCAGAAGTAGATGAACTTAATGTTTTTCAGAGGTATGTACTTGGATATGTTGTAAACCATGTGGGGAAAGAGATGGTAGCCTCCCGGGTCAACTATAAGCCCTTCATTTCCGTTTACTATCAGGTAGGAGAGGACATCAACGCTGCCTGAGTGGGAGCTCCCCCTGCTTCCAAGATAAACAACCCTGTGTTCTCCTTCTTCAAAGAGAACAGCATCCTCAAACGGGCTGAGGTCAGGATTCAGGTTGTACCCCATATCCCTCCTCTTTCTGAGGGTAGTTTAATTTTATGAATTTTGATTCATTATATCAGATGAATTCCCCTCTCTAAAATCCGTTTGAGTTTCTCTCCCCTCTCTTCAGAGAGTTTTAGAACCTCTTCGTGGTCTGCTTCAGGCTTTAGAGTATCGTTTGTAAAGATTGTAAGGGCTACAACTTTCATTCCGTAGAAGTTTGCAGCTATAACGTCTGGAACCGTTGACATACTTACGCAGTCTGCTCCTAAAACCTCTAACATTCTCACTTCAGAGAAGGTTTCATAGTTTGGGCCAAGGGTGGCGGCAAGAACTGCAGGTATGGTTTTTACGTTCTCCTCAAAACCTGCCTTTAAGAACGTTTCAACCAACCGGCGGTTGTAGAACTTCTTACCGTTTACAAAAACCTTACTTCCATGTTTTTTTATAAGACCTGTTAAAGGGTTTCTTCCGGTGAGGTTTATATGATCATAAATAATTCCAATTTCAGACTCTACTGCCCGCCTTGAAACGGCCCCCGATGCACAGGTGGGTATGAAAATGTCAACTCCTAAGGCTGCAGAGAGTTCCGGTATAAACCTTATCTCCTCATCACTTCTTCCCTCGTAGTAGTGAAACCTTCCCTCAAAGAAAAGAACCTTTTTACCTCCTGTTCTGATGAACTTTAAAACTCCTTTATGCCCGGGAACTGCAGTTTGAGGCATTCCTGGTATTTCTGAGTAGGGTATTTCAACTTCTGCTTTTCCTATATCAATTCCAGAGCCGCCAACTATTGCAACGTCAAAATTCTTCTCTTTCGTAATTTCTCTAACTTTTTCAATAGCTTTCTTCACCATAACCTCTAAATCTTCGGTTTTATAAACAGGAGTTTTGACTTGGGATTTGTAAGTATGTTTACCTTTGTAAAGATTGCTACGAAAAGGTCCTGTTCAGGCAGGTAGTCAAACTCTTCAATACCTCCTGAGTTGTAGATGGGGGAGGTGGCTTCTTCCCAGTTAAATTCGTCTCCGCTTCTGTAGAGGAGAAGTACTCTTCCTCCGTCAAATGTGTAGATGTTTCTCAGCACTCCCGGAACTGCGTTTTTGTTCTGAGAGAAGAGGACTTCCTGGTTTCCGTCTCCGTCAACGTCAACAGGTTTTGGTTTCGGGGTTATGTAGTAGCTGACCAGCATGTCGTCGTTGTACCAGTAAATGGCGTTGGGAGATGCTCCTATCTGTATAGGTGAACGCCACAGAACCTTTTTACCGTCTGAAACGTTGAAGTAGTAGTCAAGGTCGTAGTAGGCAAAGAGCTCTTTTCCCTTACTTTTGAACATCTGTGCGCTGGTTACCTGAAAGCCGGCAGGAACTGTTATCTTTTTACCTTTTATCAGTTTCTTTCTTTTAAGCTCCATTCTGAAGACTTTCTTGCCGAAGAACTTATCGCTTTCGCTGCTTACTGTCTGTCCAAATATAGAGTCGTTTACACCGTCTCCGTCTGTGTCAAAGCAGGAGAGTATAAGGTTTGACGTTGCCATTTTCTTCAGGTGGCCCTTTTCAAAACTGAAGATTCCTGAAGAGACACTCTTTGTGTCCTGATAGAAGCCGTCAATAACCATTTCCGGTTTTCCGTCTCTGTTCAGATCAACGGGGCAGATGTGGAACAGGTAGGCTCCTCTGAACGGGTTTTTCAGTTTTTTGATGAGTTTGACGCCGTAAACCGCAGGTTTGAACAGGTCTATTCTGTTTTCTTCGCTTACAACTATTTCCTCTCCCGGGGTTTGTAGGAGGTTTGCTACAAACAGGCTTGTTGCGTGGCCTTTGAAGTTGTAAACCTCTCTGTAGTTTGCCTCCATTGCTACGGCTATTGAGCTCTGGGGAGCTCCCTCCCACGGGAAGAACCTTATCAGGTGTTTGGTTGTATCGTACAGGGCAACACCTTCCCTTGATACAACCATGTAGGCGTCGTAACCTGTAAGTTTGTCAATGGGAACCTTTCTCCTGAAATCGCTGGGATACCTCAAATGGAAAGTTTTCTTCAGTTTTTCTCCTTCACTGTAAGGGGCCAGTTTTAGATTTTTAACCTCTTTAGAAAGTTTCTTGTAGAGCTCCTCTCCCTTCTTCCCTGCAAAGTTTATGAATGCCACCCTGTTGAACGTGAGTTTCTGGACAGTTTCCCCTACTGTTGGATTTCCCAGAGTTGGTAGAGCTATGGAGTAATTTTTTCTTACCTCCCTTACCTTTAAAACAGCTCCGCTTTCAGAGATAAACCGGTCTCCCACAGATATACCTTTGTCTTTTCCTGCGTCTATTACAAAGCCGTCGTAGCTGTTGAGGACAATTTCCGCTTCAACCGGCGAGAAATACTTTTTCATAAAGTAAACTACGTTTTCAACACCTTTCAGCCCGGAATTGGGTTCTTTTTCAGACTGTGATGGAACGTAGGGTTTGTAACTAACCTCTTCCTTTTTGCTGAACGGGTTCAGACTGCTTAACCCGCAGGAACTGACGAAAAAAAGGGAAAGAAGGAGAACGCTTTTTCTCATATTTGTCACCCCGTTTTGGTTTCGCCAAATAATACCAAAACCTGTTAGGCATAGAACTTGCTATATAAAAACTCTGGAGAAACTTCTCAGGAGGTGCAGATGGAAACAGGAATCCACCATTTACTTCAATCCCTGAACATCTTTTACCTTCTCGCCGGCGCTGTGATGATCCTCTCTATGCACGCAGGTTTTGCATTCTTAGAGGCAGGAACTGTAAGAAAGAAGAACCAGGTTAACGCCCTTGTAAAGATAATTGTTGACGTTGCCGTGGCCACAATGGCTTACTACCTGATAGGTTATCCTCTGGCTCATAAAGTCTGCTTTATTAAACCGGCCTCTCAGCTTATGGGAGATCAGGGATTGGAGCTTGTTCGTTTCTTCTTCCTTCTTATGTTTGCTGCCTGCATCTCAGCCATTGTTTCAGGTGGTGTTGCTGAAAGGATGAAGTTTAAACCCTACGTTACTGCCGGCTTTTTCCTTGCAGGCGTTATCTATCCAGTATTTGAAGCCCTCATCTGGGGTGAAAGGTGGTCTCCTGCCTTTCAAAACTGGGTAAAGCACATTTTTGGTGCACCCATACACGATTTTGCAGGTTCTATGGTTGTTCACGGGCTTGGAGGCTGGATAGCTCTTCCTGCAGTTCTTCTGCTTGGGCCGAGAATGGGCCGTTATGTTAGAGGAAAGTCAAAACCCATTCCAATCAGCAACATTCCCTACCTTGCTCTTGGAAGCTGGATACTGATAATTGGCTGGTTTGGGTTTAACGTTATGAGTTCTCAGAAGCTTGAAGATATCTCTGGCCTGGTTGCCGTTAACTCTCTCCTTGCAACTGCCGGAGGGCTTATAGGCGGTGTTATTTTCGGTAAGAATGACCCTGGATTTATTCATAACGGAGCTCTGGCTGGTCTTGTTGCCATCTGTGCAGGTTCTGATGTTGTTAACCCTCTGTCTGCCTTTGTCATCGGGTTTGTGGCGGCTCTTATCTTTGTAAAGGCTTTTATTTATGAGCAGGAAGTTCTTAAGATAGACGATGTTTTAGGAGTTGTTCCCCTTCACGGCCTTAACGGTTTGTGGGGAGGAATTGCTGCCGGAATATTCGGTCAGAAGGTTCTCTGGGGTCTTGGAGGAGTTTCCTTCTTAGCTCAGATGTTTGGAGCTCTCCTTACCCTCATCTACGCTCTTGCTGCAGGGTTCATTCTCTACGGAACCCTGAAAGCCGTTATGGGGCTCAGGCTCTCTGAAGAGGAAGAGTTTGAGGGAGCTGACCTCTCAATCCACCACATTACAGCTTACCCTGAAGACAGAATAAAAGTTTAGAGCTTCCCCTTCACTTCCACCCCCCTTTTGCCCCCTTTTGGGGGCTTCTCTTTTTTAAAAAGAACAGTTATTATTTAAGCAGTCTAAATTGATGCAGGAGGGAAGTTTTGGAGAAGCTTGAGACTGGAAAGAAGAAGCGGAAAAGGAATACCCGCCAGAAGGCGGTTGTCTATCAGGTGGTTCTTGACTCTAACGACCATCCAACTGCTGAAAAGGTTTATGAGAGGGCGAGGAGGGAGCTCCCCAACATCAGTCTTGGAACAGTTTACAGAGTTTTAAAAGAACTTTCTCAGGAAGGGAAGATAAAGGAAATTATTGTTGACAAGCAGTCCCACTTTGAAGGAAGGACCGATTTTCACCACCACTTCATCTGTAAGTCCTGCGGAAAAATAGAGGACGTTGAGACTCCCCTCTGCCGTTACACCTGCAGGAAAGTGGAGCAGAAGGGATACGTTGTAGAAGATATTGAGTACAAGTTTTACGGCCTCTGTTCAAAGTGTGCACATAAATTGGGCAGAGATCAGTAAGGTTTGAACACTATTTGTGCATAACCGGCCGTTTTTCCCTCTTAAAAGCTGGCATTTCCCTTGCTGATATAAAAAGTTGAACACGTGCAGTTTAGTGGTAAAATAGCAGACAGTAAGCGGGGTCTGGAGGAAAAAATGAAAAAGATAGAAGCCATCATTAAGCCTTTCAAGCTTGAAGAGGTCAAAGACGCCCTTACAGAAGTTGGCGTTCACGGTCTTACAGTTTCAGAGGTTAAGGGCTTTGGAAGACAGAAGGGCCATACGGAGCTCTACCGTGGTGCAGAGTACGTTGTTGACTTCATTCCAAAGGTAAAGATAGAGATTGTTGTTCCCGATTCCCTTGCTGAAAAAGTTGTTGAAACAATAGTTAATGCCGCAAGAACCGGAAGAATAGGCGACGGAAAAGTTTTTGTTATTCCCGTTGAAGATGCCGTCCGTATCAGAACCGGAGAGAGAGGAGAGAACGCAATTTAAACATAAAGGAAGGAGGGTTTCATGAAGCCACAAAATGCAAAAGAAGTTGTAGAGATGATTCAAAGGGAGGGTGTAAAGTTTGTTGACTTAAGATTTACAGACATGTTTGGGACCTGGCACCACATCACCTTCCCTGCACATGAAATTTCAGAAGAGAGCTTTGAGCAGGGGCTCTTCTTTGACGGTTCCTCAATCAGACAGTGGCAGCCCATCAACGCAAGTGACATGATGTTTAAGCTTGACCCAACAACAGCAACAATAGACCCACTTTCTGAGGTTCCAACCCTTGTTGTTATTGCAGACATCGTTGACCCTGTTACAAAGGAACCTTACCACAAGGACCCAAGAAATATTGCAAAGAAGGCTGTTGAGTATTTAAGGTCAACCGGAATTGGTGATACTTTCTACTGTGGACCGGAACCTGAGTTCTTCATCTTTGACGATGTTAAGTACGATGTTGGAACAAATTACAGCTTTTACGAGGTAGACTCTGTAGAGGGCTGGTGGAGAACAGGAGCAGAAGAGAATCCAAACTTAGGCCACAAGATTAAGCCCAAGGGTGGTTACTTCCCCGTTCCTCCAAACGATCAGCTTGACCACATCAGGAAGATGATTGCCCTTAAGATGGAAGAAGCTGGAATTGTGGTTGAAGCCCTCCACCACGAGGTTGCTACCGGTGGTCAGTGTGAGATTGACTTCCGCTTTGGAACCATAATTGAGGCAGCCGATAACATCCAGTGGACAAAGTATATCGTTAAGAACGTTGCAAAGATGTTCGGCAAAACCGCCACATTTATGCCCAAGCCACTCTTCGGTGATAACGGTTCTGGTATGCACACCCACGTTTCCCTCTGGAAGAACGGAGAGAACCTCTTTGTTGGAGATAGCTACGGAGGCCTTTCAGAGCTTGCCCTCTACTTCATCGGCGGAATTATCAAGCACGCCAAGGCTATCTGTGCCTTTACAAACGCCACAGTTAACTCCTACAAGAGGCTCGTTCCCGGTTACGAGGCTCCCGTTAACCTCTGCTACTCTGCAAGGAACAGATCTGCAGCAATAAGGGTTCCTGTTGTTACATCTCCTAAGGCAAAAAGGATTGAGGTCAGGTTCCCTGACTCTTCGGGAGCTCCCTACCTCACATTTGCAGCTCTTCTCATGGCAGGCCTTGACGGAATTGAGAACAAGATTCATCCGGGAGAGCCTGTTGATAAGAACCTCTACGATCTTCCACCTGAAGAGCTTAAAGATATTCCTACAGTTCCCGGATCCCTTGAGGAGGCCGTTAACGCCCTTGAGAAGGACTACGAGTTCCTTACAAAAGGCGGCGTAATGAGCGAGGAGTTCCTTGCCGACTACATTGAGTACAAGAGGAAGGAAGAGATTGACCCTGTAAGGCTCAGACCTACACCTATGGAGTTCCTTCTCTACTACGACGTATAGATGCTGCATAGCCTATTCTCCTTTAGCCCCCGCTTCTGCGGGGGTTTTCTATTTTGGAGGGATTATGAGTCTGTTTGACGAGGCGGCCAGAACCTGGGACTCAAAGCCCCACAGAGTTGAAACGGCACGGAAGGTGGGAGAGGCGATTCTCTCAACTGTTCCTGTTTCTATAGACTGGAAGGTTCTTGATTTTGGAGCGGGAACGGGGCTTTTAACCTTCTTTATAGCTCCTCACGTTTCAAGGGTTATAGCACTTGATAATTCTAAAGGAATGGTAGAGGTTCTTAGGGAAAAGGTTGGAAAGTTGGGAGCCGATAACGTTGAGCCGGTTTTGGGTTCTTACAGCGACTTTAGGCCTGAAGAGCCTTTAGATCTTGTAGTTTCCAGTATGTCTGTTCACCACGTTGAAAATGTAAAGGAGCTCTTTGACTGGTTCTCCTCCATTTTAAAGCCGGGTGGTTACGTTGCAGTTGCAGACCTTGTGAAAGAGGATGGAACCTTCCACAGGGATAACACTGGCGTTTTCCACTTCGGCTTTGAAAGAGAGGAGTTTGAAGGTTATATGACCTCTGCCGGAATAGAACCTGTAGAGTTTAAGGTTGTCCACTCAATAGAGAGAAACGGCAGGGAGTATCCCATCTTTCTTTCAGCTGGCAGGAAAGTTTAAAACTCTCTCGCTATGAGGTCTGAGAGGGTTTCTCTCTGCCTTATGATTCTGAAGCTGTCTCCCTCAACCATTACTTCGGCAGGCCTTGGCCTTGAGTTGTAGTTTGAGGCCATTGTGAAACCGTAAGCTCCGGCGCTAAGAACGGCTATGTATTCTCCCTCTTTAAGGGGTGGGAGTTCTCTTCCCTTCGCTATAACGTCTCCCGTTTCGCAGATTGGGCCTACAACATCTGCAACAACGGTTTCGCCGCTTTTTTCTGTCAGCGGAACGATATGGTGGTAGGCGCCGTAAAGGGAAGGCCTTGCAATGTCGTTCATTCCAGCATCAACTATGTAGAAGGTTTTGTCTTCTCTCTTTTTAACGTAGAGGATTTTTGTTATGAGAACTCCGGCGTTTCCGCTTATTCTCCTTCCCGGCTCTAAAATAAGGTGGCAACCGAGCTCTTTTACCACAGGGATTATTTCGTCTGCTAACCTCTTTGCCGGTATTACTTTCTCTTCCGGTCTGTAGTTGATTCCGAGTCCTCCCCCTGCGTCAAAGTATTCAATCTCCACTCCTGCTGCTCTGAGCTCCCTACAAAGTTTGCAACCTTTCTGGCAGCTTCTCCAAAAACGGAGGTGTCTGTTATCTGTGAACCTATATGAAAGTGTATTCCTGCAGGTTTCAGCCACCTGCTCTTCTTGGCGTACATGTAGAGCTCAAAGGCCTTTTCAAAGGTGATTCCAAACTTTGCCTCTTTAAGACCGGTTGAGATGTAAGGGTGGGTTTTGGGGTTAACGTCCGGATTTACCCTTATGGCGAAGGGAGCTCTCTTGCCGAGCCTCTCTGCAACCCTTTCCAGTGCGTGGAACTCACCTTCAGACTCAACGTTTACCATCAGAATATCCCTTTCAAGGGCGAAGAGGAGCTCCTCCTCCCTCTTCCCGACTCCTGCAAAAACTATCTTCTTCGGATCTATTCCTGCCGTCAGTGCCCTAAAGATCTCTCCCACAGAAACCGTATCTGCTCCAGCTCCCAACTCCTTTAAAGCCCTTAAAACGTGAACGTTTGAGTTTGACTTAACGGCAAAACAGGTTGTATGGGGAACTTCTGAAAAAGCGGCGTCAAACTCGCCGAACCAGTAGTTAAGTGCCCCTCTGCTGTAAACGTAAACCGGTGTTCCTGTATTTTCTGCAATCTCCCTCAGGGCTACTTCTTCAAAGTGGAGCTCCCCGCTCCTGTACGCAAGTTCAGGGTATATCTCCCTCATTTGACAACACTCCTTTTCTCTTTTGCCTTCTGGAAAAACTCCTTGAGCCCTTCTCTATCCTCTTCTTCAATAAGCTTTTCCACCTGTTCAAGGGCAGATTTAAAGGTTTTCAGAGAGTTAAGCAGATTCTTCCTGTTGGCTATACAGATATCCCGCCACATTATCGGATCGCTCATCGCAATCCTCGTAAAGTCTTTAAAGCCACCTCCCGTGTAGTCAAAGAGGTTCGTCTGAACTTCTTCAGATAGCCGGTCTATAGCTGCAACTATGGAATAGGCAACAACGTGGGGAAGGTGGCTTACAGCGGCAAAAACCCTGTCGTGGTGGAAAGGGTCCATCTCAACAACATCAGAACCTAAGTTCTGCCAGAGCCTTTTAACTTTTTTAAGGGCTTCCGGGTCTGTTCTCTCTGTTGGAGTAACTATGAACTTTGCATCAACAAAAAGGTTCTCAACGGCGTTCTCAACTCCCGACTTTTCCGTTCCCGCTATGGGATGACCTCCAACGAAGGGAGCAACACCTTCAAGAAGTTCTTCACACCTTATAACTATCTCTCCCTTAACGCTTCCAAGGTCTGTTACTACGGTTCCTCTTTTTATATAGGGTTTAATCTGTTCTATAACGGTCTCGTAAACTCCTACCGGTGTTGCTATTACTATGAGGTCTGCACCCGATACAATGGAGTGTTTTATGCTTCCACTGTCTATAAACTGAAGTTCTAAACCCTTTTCAATAGCTTCAGGGTTTATATCTACAGCCGTTATCTTTCCGGGAAAACCTTTAAGTTTAAGGTTCAGTGCAAACGAGCCACCTATTAACCCCAGTCCAATTACGCAGATCTCCTGAAAGTCCCACTCCAAGGGAGCTCTCCTTAAAAGTTTTTAAGTGCTGTCAGAATTTTACAGGAGTTTTCAAGGGCAGAGATGTACATAAGGGCCTCTTCCGGTGTTCTTCCAGCTGCGAAAGGACCGTGGCTGTAAACGACTGCAACCGGATGTTCCTTGAGGATTTCAGAAAGCTTCTGGGCAACCTCCGGCGAAGAGACTACTTTCCTGGCTTTAACAACTGGAATTTCACCTAAGAGGAGTCTGCCTTCAGAATCTGCAGGAACTATTCTGTCTGTTTTCAGAGAGCAGGCAACGGTGAATGGAGAGTGTGTATGGAGAATTGCCCTTACTTTCTCATTCGTTCTG
>Ga0256831_1001592_pt1 | contig 11964 bp, 12 predicted proteins | sample 132544metaG_FD_189087 | JGI IMG/M metagenome (GOLD analysis project Ga0256831, IMG submission 189087) | Hydrothermal vent microbial communities from Lau Basin, Pacific Ocean - 132-544 | ecosystem: Environmental > Aquatic > Marine > Hydrothermal vents | place: Pacific Ocean: Lau Basin | collected... | reverse complement strand
GGATCGGAGAGCGCGGGTTCGGGAACGGCAACCCTGTCCGACACCCTGCGCACGTGCTCGGGCAGTATGCGGTCAGCGCCCTCAGACTCAGCAGCAACCGCAGCCTCATAAAGGCAGGAAATAGCCACGCGGGCGTCACCACCCCGCTTCCACGCCACAGCAGCGCAGAGACCGAGAACGGAGTCGGAATACGTATTCGGTGCAAGGGCGAGCTTGGCACGCTCGTATAGGATTGTCTTAAGCTGGGGCACAGTATACTTGGGGAACTCAACGCGTCGAGAGAACAAGGTGGATATTACACGCGGATCTAAGCGGGAGAGGAAATAATCGGTGTTCGCAACGGTTATGACCACGAGTGGAACATCAACGAACTCGTTCAGCCTGGAAAGATCATAAAGAACATCCTGCGCATTGGATAGACGGTCTGCTTCATCCACTACGATCACTGCACCCCTGCTCGAAGATATCGTGTCAACAATGGAGGAAAAGATCTCGTCCGCAGCCAAGCCGCGCCTGGGAACGGGGCTCTTTATTTGAACGGCAATCTGGCTGAGCACGGCAAAACGGCTGCGATGGACCCACGCATTCACGTACGCCTGACGGACAAGAGGTGAGTAGGAACGTAGCTCGCGTAGCACGTACCGCAAGGATGCCGTCTTACCCGTGCCGGGCGGGCCGATGGCAAAGAGGTTTGTGGATCTACCCCCGTCAACGGCGTAGGCAATAGATGTGGCTATATCGCGCAGCTGCGGCTCTCTGAATGGAAGAACATCGGGAACGTAGTCGGGATCGAGCACCTCGGGGCGAACGAGTATGGTGCTCTGCCTCTGTCCGAAGAGATCCACGGAATAAGTTTGGGTGCAAGGGTTTTTATCAGCGGATGAGCTTCCACTTGAGTACAGTCACGTAGTCATCGGGGGTAATGCGCGGGTAGTGACGGCGGAGAGCGCGGAGAAGGGCTGAAAAGGACTTGTAACCCTCCATTTTAATCTCGTGTGCCGTCAGTTTCCTAAGAGGCTTAACGGTAACCTCCGTAAGCTTGGCGCGAGCCACGGGCTTACCCTCAACGGCAAGGTAAAGGATGTTGCCGGGTCGCACGCGGTACCGGTGGCCGTAGCGGATTGTGATGCGCTTCTTTCCGGATACGATGTCCCGCAAATATCGCCTGTCGAAGTGGAGCATCAAGACAGCTCACCCAGATACCAGCGCGCGAGTCCCAGGAGTATTCTGTCCATGCGCCGGGCAACCTTCATGGGATCCTTGTGGAAGACGTCACCCACGCCCTTCCACGTGCGCTTCTTCAAGACCTTCTCGATGAGATAGAGTTTGTCGCGCTCCTCCATGGGTGGTTCCTGGTTCCCTATGAAGTAGTTTATGGTAATCCGGTAGATTACCTCGGAGAGCGCATCATAGTGCAGGCCGCCCTCCACGTACCGCTTCAATTTGCGCTTCTCCGGCGTCGTAAGGTCTGCTGGAACCCTGCGAAGCTCTCCGGAGGAAAACAGCTCGAGGGCAACCTCCGGCTCCATGTTCCTGTAGAAGTTATCCAGTTCGTAAGCAAGTCGAAGCTTCATACCGAAGTTTGCCGCCCTCACGATGTCAGCAATGCTGTTCTTCAACGGATGGAGAACCGCGGTGGAGTACTCACCAGACTCGGGGTTACGCTTGGGGGAGACGTGTACAGGAATAAAGCGGTTCTTTAGCCAGAAGCGCAGGAGCTTGCGGGATGCGCCAAAGACGGATCCCACCCATGCGTAGTCGTTTTCCCTTGCATAGTCGATGAGGTGCTTGAGGGCGAAGGATCCGATCCCACGGCCCTGATACTCAGGGTGCACCGCTATTCTGACGACGCGCAGTCCCTTGGCACGGGCAAAGTTGTCGTACCCGTAGTACTTCAGCATGAGGTCGGGGATTATGTTGCCCTGAACAATCTCGCCGGCTCGCAGCGCGTCAATAACGGCCTTGGGAAGCCCGCCCTCCTCCGCAACCTGCAGCGACGCAACAACCTTGCCGCTGGGAAGCGTTATGGCAAAGGCCCTCTGATTGGGGGCATCCGCAAGGATTGCAATATCCCGCGGGTTGTTCCTGTAGTGGGCATAAACGTAGATCCCTACGAACTGGCGCAGAAGATCCTCCTGCTCGAGGAAAAGCTTCTCCACGTCGAGGGGAACAAAGTTAAGCTTGCCCTCCTCGATTGCACGGAGATCTTCCTCATCAAGGCTTGCGGGCTCAGCATCAAGCAGGAAAACGTCGTAGAGCCAGCGCTCCACGGGGTCGCCCGGCCCGTAGCGAATGGGCTCTGACATGCGGAGTATATCCACGTCGAAGGCTTCCTGCAGCTTCGGGAGGAACCGGTACTGGAAAAGTCGGCCCGTTCCCTCGTAGCCGTGGGTGGTGGTGGCAAAGATGATGCGCTTGTGCTTGCGTAGGAGTGCCTGAAGGACGGAAACGTAGATGCCCGCGGCCTCATCAACCACAAGGAGATCGGCACGCTCGTCAGCAGCCTCCAAGGGCTCCAGGAAAACGAGATCGCCCTTCCCCTTCACCTTTATGCGGCGCCCCTTGTCCTTATACTTCACGCCAAGCTCGTCAAGCCCCCTCTTTACGAAGTGGAAAATCTCCTCTGCGTTCTGGAAGGACGGGGCAGTGACCACCACGTGCCAGTCGTGGTTGGACAGGATTGCCGAAAGGGCGAGCCCTACCACAGCGCTCTTGCCGCGGCCGCGATCCGCCAGCAGGACGAAGGCGTGCTTCTTATCGGCGTACTTCTCCTCGAAGGCCTTAAGCACGTTAACCTGATCCTGTGTTGCGGCAAGCTGGAATATCTCGCGCGGGAAAACGGTGGAATCCGGGATTTCGATATCCCTATTCGTTGATTCCGGAGATTCCGGCTCTGGAGGCGCCTTGAAAACCTTACCCTCATCCGTCAGGACGTAGACACCATCATGCTCCATGATTTTACGAACTACACGGCTGAGGAAAATATCCCTACAGTCATTAACGGAATACGGCGGAGTAACGACGTACTGTTCGTGGAAGAAAAGCTTTGAGCGCGCCCACTCCGTGAGCTCGGGTACCAGAAGTATGATCACACCTGGTCCGCGGACGGTCTCCACCATAATACCGATATCCCGCGGGGGGAAGTTCTCGTGGGCGTCTATAACGAGCACGTCAAAGGTCTTTCCAAGAACGGACTGTGCTATCGCGAAGGGCTTCTTCTGGACGATGTACCCGACGCCCCGAATACTCTTGGCGAACTCCTTGAACCTACGCTCCCCAATATCCGAATCCTTGGGAAATTCGGCAAAGTAAACCAGGTCCTTGCCCACGTAGTTCTTCGCGAGCTTGAGGATCTTTCCAGCTACCTTAACGCCCTTGCGCCAGTCTCCAGAGATCACGAAGAGCCGCCTGTGGCGCTGAGCCCTCGCATTCTCCAGTGCCTTCTTTATCTGCTCCATACTTACTCACCACGGGTCTCCGCTATATACACCTCGGTTATCACGGCGGCGGACATGATGAAGGAAATTGCCTCGTACAGGTAAAGAAGCGGGTCAGCGAGCTGGGGCACGTATCCAGCGATCCAGGAGAAGATTGCGAGGATCAGGGATGTAACGACTGCCACCCCAATGTAATAGAGGATTATCTTCCACCAGGCGCGCCTGCCCACAATCAAACCGTCGGAGAGCGCACGCCGAACATCGAGGTTATCCACAACAATGGCGGGCAGCACAGGGGCTACGAAGGCAGTATAAAGCACTGCAAAGATCGTAAAGAGCAAAAACGATATCAGTATCCCCGTGGCGGAGCTGGGAATGGCTACAGCTAGGGCAAAGGCAAAGATTACGGGTGCTCCGATGATTATACCAGCTACGATAAACCGAAGGTAAACGTGAAGCGCGTGGGCAAAGGGGTTTTCGGGAAAGTCCGTTCTCCTCTTAGATATCCAGGAAATAACTAGAGCTGAAAGGTAAACGATGAAAAGGGAGTACACAACCACTGCAGACAGATAAAGAAGGCTCGAAAATACCGTAGATACAGCAGCGGAGAGCGCGGGCTTGAGGGCAAAGATGGGATTGGTGGACGCGATTATCTCAAGGGTATAAGACGACTGAACAGCAGCAATTACGGGGCCGAGGAGCAGACCGATTCCGTAAAGAACGAGCGCAACCAGGACAAGGAGCCCCAGGTCAAATCCGTCCGCGAGAACCCTGCGAAACACACCCATATGGAAAATTGGAGCAGTCCAAGTATTTAAAGGACAGACTACGACATTTATAAACCCTACTCAGCCGTTACTACCTGATCGCCATGCCTGGCGCCCGAAAGAAGAAGGCGGAATCGCCCAAGGACGGCGAAATCGCCCCTGCTGAGGAGAATGTTGAAGAATTCGGAGACGAGCTCAGCGAAGACGACTGGAAGGAGCTAGAGGACGAGTGGCCGGAAAATGACGACGACTGGGACGAGGAAGAGTGGGAAGAGGACTGGGAAGAGGAAGATGAGTGGGACGACGAGGGCGAGTGGTGACTGCGAGGGGCAAATCAGGAAGCTATGGGAAGAAAGGGGCTTCAAGGAACCAACCCTAGTCCAGAGGCTTTCATTTAACTCCATATTTTCTGGAAAAAACACGCTCATCATTGCACCCACGGGTTCTGGGAAAACGGAGGCTGCACTGATCCCAATACTGGCAAGGATGTGCAGGGAGCGCCCAGAGCCGGTGGCTCTATTATACATAACCCCCCTCAGGGCCCTGAACAGGGACCTACTGGAGCGCATACGCTGGTGGGGGGAACGGCTCGGGTTCAGGGTAGATGTGCGACACGGGGACACAAGCGGATACCGACGGGGAAAGCAGGCAAGGGAACCGCCGCACATACTCATAACAACGCCCGAGACGCTGCAATCAATTTTGCCCGCCAAGAAGATGGGGGAACACCTGAAAAACGTAAAGTACGTTATAATCGACGAAATCCACGAAATGTATGCGGAGAAAAGGGGTTATCAACTGGCTATAGGGCTGGAACGGCTCGTTGAAAGGGCTGGGGAGTTTCAGCGCATCGGCATAAGCGCAACGGTCGGAGATACGGAAGTAGCGAGCAGGTTCCTGGTGGGCAGCAGAGAAAAACCCGTAGTTGTGGACGCCAGACACGAAAAGGGCTATGAAATAACGGTGCACTACCCAACGCCCGACGATACGGACAGGGAGGAAGCGAAGCGCCTGGGCATATCTCCTGAGGTATACGCGCGCCTAAAATTCCTGAAGAAGGTGATAGAACGGCACAAACAAGTCATAACCTTCGTAAACACAAGAAACATGGCGGAACAACTTTCCCTATACTTCTCGGCGCTACACGAAGCCACTGACGTCCACCACTCGTCCCTCTCGCGTGATGTCCGGCTACAGGTAGAGAAGACCTTCAAGAGCGGGGAGATACGACACCTAATAGCCACAAGCAGCATGGAGCTGGGTATTGACGTGGGTGAAGTGGATGCGGTGGTTCAGTACGGCTCCCCGAGGCAGGCATTAAGGCTGTTGCAGCGCGTTGGCAGGGCTGGGCACCGCTGGGATCGCGTCTCAAGGGGCTACGTCATCGCCCTCGACCCGGACGATTTCACGGAAGCCGCAGTAATCACGAGAAGGGCGCTGTCCGGATACGTCGAGGCGCCGCGGGTGGAGGAAAAGCCCCTTGACGTGCTAGCGCACCAGGTAGCCGGAATTCTCATGGACTTTGGGGAAATAGAAATCGAGCGCGTGTTCCGTATTGTAAAACGCGCCTTTCCATACCAGGGCCTCCAAATCCACGAGCTGGAGTCCGTAATACGGCAGCTCGAATCGGAGATGTTCCTCAGGCGCATGGGGGATCGCATAAGAAGATCAAGGGATACGTGGAGATACTACTACTTCCACCTGAGCATGATACCGGACCAGCAGCGCTACAGGGTGGTGGACACCATCAGCGGAGCGCCCATTGCAACGCTGGACGAGGACTTCGTGGTGGAGTACCTGCAGCCAGGGATCAGCTTTGTGGTAAAGGGAAGGCCCTGGCGAGTGGTGGCCATCGAGGACGAAAGAATACTTGTGGAGCCGTCCGCGGACCTGGCAGGCGCAATACCTGCCTGGATTGGCGAGATGATACCCGTCGAGAGGGAAGTAGCCGAGGACGTGGCAAGGGAACGAAGAAGACTTGCCGACAGAATGGAAACCATCGGAAACGTGGCGGAATTGGGGGACATAGAGAAGGTGCGCCCCGCGTTCAAGGACTACCCGCGCCCAGACGAGGTGCGGGTCGAGGTGGGGGATCGCTTCGCCGTTGTGCTGGCACCGCTGGGAAGCAGGGGAAACGCGGCACTGTCACGGCTCTTGGCGGTGGAAATAAACAGGAAATTCGGCATTCCCGTAAGGACGTTCTCATCCCCCTACGCCGTCACAATAGAATTCCCGAGCGAGGGTTTCAAGGCAGAAGACGTGCGCAGGATCATGGAATCGCTGAACCCAGAGCTCGTGGAAATCCTCATAGAAAACTACGTGACAAAAACCCGCCTATTCATATCGAGGTTCCTGCACGTGGCCCAACGCTTCGGCCTGATAAGCAAAAACGCAAAGCTAAGCAAAATAAACGTTCGGAAGCTCGTGGACGCCCTGGCGGATTCGCCCGTATACAGGGAGGCGCTAAAGGAGCTGTTTACGGAGAAGCTGGACATAGAGGCGGTAAAGGACCTCCTTGTAGACGTAAGAGGGGGAAAGAAACGGATAACCATGGCAAACAACCTGAGCGCATATTCAAAGAGAGAACTCAGCCGAGCACTCCAAGTGCCAGAGCTTGTGAACGCGGATACCCCCGAAAAGGCGATCCTTGACATGTTCAGGGAGCGCATACTTGACAAGAAGGTTCATCTAGTGTGTACGTCGTGCGGCGCAACCATGGAGCGGCGCGTGAAGGATCTACCAGAGCGGCCGAAGTGCATACGCTGTGGTTCAAGCTTGCTGGCGGTGGTACACGACCCCGAGGAGGCGTCTGCAGTCATAGGGAAAAAGAGACTCACCAAGAGGGACGAAAAGAAGATGCTCGAGCTCATAAGAAGCGCAGAACTGGTAGCGGAATTTGGAAAGAAGGCAATCATAGCAATGGCGGTGCCAGGCGTTGGATCCACAAGGGCTGCAAGGATACTTAGGACGCCGTACAGTGAGGAAGAGTTCTGGAGGGCTCTTCTAGACGCCGAAAGGGAGTACTACAGGACTAGGATGTTTTGGGAGAAACGTACTGGGCAGAAATAACAAGGAAATTCTTGTCGGCGCTGGGATACACGGAAAGTTGAATCTCCGAGCCGTTAAGCTCTCCGCGGGCCACCACTACCCAGTAGCCAGTGTCGGTCACGTGGAGAATCTTGTATCCGCGCTGCTCAAGGCCCTTGGCGAGTTGATCGGGATTAACATCGGGTAGAGGCTTGTAGTAGAGAAAGTGGACGAGCGTGTTGTCCGTCTTCCGCGCGAAGCGATGGTCGAGGGTAAGATTCTGCCCGAGGACGGACAGAACATCAGAAGCTACCTTCTGCTCGAGGGCGCCAGTGGGCTTTGGACCCGTGCCGGGCAGACGAGGCGGTTCAACGTTGGGAACACCGTGGGGTCCGCTGTGGTAGTACCAAATGCCCAGAATTATGACCGCCAGGAGTATGAGCTTCCAGCCCCTCACGTATGTATCTGAGCGGGGGTTCAAAAAGGCTTTAGGGATAATCACTACATGCCCACCATTGTCATATCGAAGCGGGACCCCGCCTCCAACCTCATGGGTAGGTACCTAACGGAAAACTACTTTGAGAAGACCGAGAAGACCTTCGGGAACTACCACGTCTTTGAGTACAAGAACGCGGACCTCATAATCATCGATTCCGAGCACATATACGCTGACTGGCTGGCGGAGCGATACCCATCTGATCTCTACATCTTCGCATCAAGGCACTCGGCGGAGTCGGGAATACCCTGTCTAACGGTGCACACCACGGGAAACTGGGGCGACGCGATGTACGGCGGGGAGAGCAGAACCCTCGCACGTGCCCCCGCGCAGCACATGCTCGCCGCACTGCAGTATCTAAAGGAACACCAGATAGATGGATTCTCCGTGTCCTACGAGGTTACCCACCACGGGCCCACCCCTGACGTACCGGTAATGTTCGTGGAGGTGGGAAGCACCGAAGAGCAGTGGCAGAACGAGGAGGCAGCTGCAGTGGTGGCGGAGGCAATACTGGCAGCGCTTGAGCCCGTGGATGCACCCACGGCGATAGGAGTGGGCGGAGGACACTACGCACCCAGGTTCACCCAGATCGCCCTGAAAAAGGGCATAGCCTTCGGGCATATGGCCCCGAAGTACGCTTTTGACTTCCTGGACGAGTACATGCTTAGACAGGCGGTGGAGAAGACTATACCACGCCCCGAGTACTATAGCGTCCACGGCGCCAGCGATGAGATCAAGGAACTCGTGGAGGAAATTGCCCAGGAGTACGGACTAAAGAAAGCCAAGTAACTCCCCGACGGCACGGTTTGCAACGGATAGGAACTCGTCCTCCGAACCACGGGGTATCCTTGCGCCGGCGGCGGGCTTGTGTCCCCCCGCCTCACCGCCCACGGCCTCGGCCGCCCTTCTCATAACCACGGAGAGGTCCAGTCCTCGCGAAACGAGTCTTCTAGTAGCCCTCGCCGAAACCTTGACGTAGTCCTCGTCCTCGTAAGCCATTGCGATTATAGGTTTAGTTGGTGGGACAATACCGGAGCCGTAGACCATTCCTGCAACGATTCCAACTATGGTAGCGGGGATTACCTTCCCCGCGTGGAAGTAGTAGATGTACTCCATTTCGGAAACGCCTACGCTCTCCACCCACTGGATTCCACGGCGTAGGGCCTCACGATGGCGGTTCAGAAGCGCAAGGGCCTCGCGGTACCACCCCTCACGGTCACCCATGGACACGCGCACACCAATCTCAGGGTAACCATGGCGGCCGCAGGCGTTGAGCAGGGTGGCGAATTCCCTCGCCTCGCGAAGCGGAGAGTAGAGATCCTCCTTGGGCAGATCGTAGACCTCTCCCATGAGCAGCTTCACCCGCTCGGGGGACCAGCCGCGGCGCATGAGATACACAGCGAGCTCCGAGAAGAGATGCCGTTTTTCCTCCTCACTGAGATCCACGTAGTGCAGCCAGCGGTCCCCATCCTTATACGGTATGTGTGCTCGATCCAGGAACTCGAAGACCCCCCGCTCGTTCGCCGTGAGTCCGGGAAGGATGGGATCCGTGGAAAAGAGGAGCATATAGGGGATCGGACGGGATACGCGGCCGTAAAGCGCAAGATCTGTATAGGCAAAGATGTCACCGGCCGCAACGGCATCTGCAAGGGAGACTACCTTGTTAAAGCCGGTTAAACCGTCTCGGGCCTGGAGATCCCCAACAGCACCGACCACCGCGAGCTTTGCCAGGTCCGCATTATCCCCCAGGTATCTGGCAACGGCGTAGGTAACACCAGCCCCGCTGATCTCGCGGGCGCCGTCCATTCCAGCAAAGGAGGGGTGCAGGAGGAGTGGGTGATCCTCACCAGGGGGAATCCTGTGGTGATCAAGAATCATGAAGGGCTTCTCGAGGTTCTCCCGCAAAAAGGGAAGCTGACCAACGCCAAAATCCACGAAAACCAAATACTCTCCAAGATCTTGAATTTTCTCCACGTCGTCGGAGTACAGTTGCTTTAAATTCACAAAGTCTACACTCTTTCCAAGCCTTCGGAGCGCAGAAACCATTATGGCGGTGCTCGTTATGCCGTCGGCGTCGTAATGGCCGACAACGACAATATCGTCCCAGCTGCGGAGCACGTTTGCCATATGCTTCGCGAGCTGGAGGAAAACATCCACGTAAAAAGGGGTATTGCAAGGTTTAAAGAGGAGATCCGACCAAATTTTTTCGGTGAGGTAGATGAACGCTGAGGAAGAGGTCATAAAGACCATAGAGGCCCTCCGGAGCGCAGGCTTTGAGCCCGTAGATGCCATATTCAAGGGGATGATCACCGTTATGAAGAAGAGCCAGCTCCAGTGGATCCAGCAGCTCGCGGACGCAAAGGAAGCGGTTGGAACGATAACAATCATCTACAAGACGCCGGATGGGGATGTTAGAACCATAGAGATCCCCATAGGAAACATACCCGAGGAAGAGGGCGAAGCGGGTGGAGCAGGACCGGCACCTCAATAAGGCGCTCGCATTTCTCGCGGCGGGCATCCTCATCTCCGCTCCAATCTTCTACATCATAGGCTACAGTATGGCAAACGCAGGGTGCACCGAAAAGACTGCCAAACTGCAGGAGCAGTACAGGCTCGTCAGCGAAGCGCTACAGGCACAGCTCCAGAGAAATCAGTCCCTTCAGAGCAGGGTTCTCTACCTTGAAGATTCGCTAAAGACCATGGGGCGGGTCCTAGAAACGGTATACTCCAGTGTTCAGCAGGTGCGCGTCACAAAGGACCTCAACACCATCGTAGTCAGCGCCCAGATGCTCTACGCAGTCCCGACAGACTTCTGCATACCGATATGGGTGCGCAACAAGACAAACAGGCAGATATCCCTGCGAATAGAGCTCACCGGCAAGGGTGTGGCGAGCACCGTGAGGGAAACCAGCATATACCCCGACGAAAACAGAGAGATACAGCTCTGTAGCACGATAACGGACATCGTTTCCGAGGCAAAGGTTGTAATAAACGGGAAACCCGTGCTACCAGTCGTGCTCATCAGCAAGTAGCGGAACACGGTGCACGGGCCCCTTCGGATACTCCTCCTCAAAGACCTCCGCAGTGAAGCGGTACACCTTAGTCTCCGGCCACATCCACGCGTCGGGGGGTAGCCCCGCCTTGATTGCAGTCTGTGCCAGAAACTCAAGGGGATCCCACCCAAACTCCACGGGCACCTGGGGCAGCAAAAGACCTGAATACGGACCATAGCGGATTATCAAACCATCGCGGCCTATTTTCACGAGTTTGGGCAGCTCCCCCTTGGGGACATCCAGCAATTCGGGCGGGGTAAGAACACTGACCTCCACCACGAGATTTTCAAGCTCCTCTGGGCGGACTGGGGGAAAGCGAGGGTCCTGAGTAGCTGCAAGCACAGCAGTCTCCGCAAGAGCTCTGTTCAAGGGCTTAATAGGCTCTGGATAGCCAATGCAACCGCGCAGCTCGCCGGAGGGGTATCTCTTAAGGGTGGTGAAAACGCCAAAGGGCTGTGCAAGCTTATCGTTCGGCGGCTGTGGTGTTAAAACCTCGCCCGTCTCGAAATAGTGCTCGAGCACGCGGCGCGCCGTGCGAACAAGCCACTCCCCCTCGGCATCGCTAAAGTATGCCATATTGTTAAAGGGGAGGACACCATATTAAAGCATGGATCCGATTGTGCGAACGCTCCTGGACTGGAGGCTCTTCGCCGAGCGCGTCTCGAATCCCTTCGACAGGGAAGAACTGGAACGCTTCATCACCTCCGTGGGAGAAGACCTCGCATTCACCGTGGTGCGCAGATATCGGCGCTGGGCAGCCTCCGCAGAGGTAGCCTGGTTAGACGGCAATAACCTATTCCTCGCCGCAAACGTGGAGTTCGGCAGCAACCGAGAGCGATTAGGGGCTGTAGCAGAGCTGTATGCGTTAAAGCCGCAGATAGCAGTGGTAATGACGTCAGATACGTTGCTAACAAAGTTTCAGGATCTCGTAGCAGCTGTGGAGCAAATGCACGGCCCGAAAACGGTGCTTATAGACGTCAAAAACAGAAAACACAGAATAGTAGGGGAGAGGTAGCTCATGGAACCGATGGGATATGTGATCCTTGGCATCGCTGCCGGCGCCCTATCGTACAGGGGTATCCGGGGAAGGAAGTGGACCGATGGCGTTCTGGGGGCGCTCCAGGGCATATTACTGGCGGCAACGGGCAACTGGTCGGTCCCCGCCGCGGTAACCACCGAGATGT
>Ga0256831_1001591_pt1 | contig 11973 bp, 9 predicted proteins | sample 132544metaG_FD_189087 | JGI IMG/M metagenome (GOLD analysis project Ga0256831, IMG submission 189087) | Hydrothermal vent microbial communities from Lau Basin, Pacific Ocean - 132-544 | ecosystem: Environmental > Aquatic > Marine > Hydrothermal vents | place: Pacific Ocean: Lau Basin | collected... | reverse complement strand
ATTTTTATGTAGGTTTGCACAAATTAAAAAATAACAGATGAGAAATATAATTTTAGTTTTTATTGTTTTCGCTCTTAGTTTTTCTAATTCTATTGCACAAGAATTTCATTTTGGAATTAGGGGGGGTACAAACTTTGGAAAAATACAAGGACCGAGTGAAGAAGGAGCAGATGAAGGACACTCTTTTGGAAATGGATTTCATTTTGGTGTAGAAGCATTGTATTCTTTTAATGATTATTTGAGTATAGGTACAGAATTAAGTTATAATCAAATAGGATCAAAATATCATTATAAAGGAAAATCTTATCATATCTTTTTCGCAGAAGACAAGGTACTATATAATGATGATGTAGAATATAATTTGAATATTTCAAACTCTTATATTAATATACCTGTAAATGTTTATATAAGACCTTTGAGAAAACTAGAATTTAAACTAGGAGGATACATGGGATTTTTAATCAATCCTACCGCCTCTGGAAAAATGCGGTTCGGAACAAAATTTAATCAGGTTCTTAATTATAATTACTATACCGATGCAAAGCCGGATCCATATGGATATAGAGGAGGATTATTATACATAAAAAACCCTGAAGCACCGGATGATCCCACAAAAAACCTATCAACTAGAAAGGTTGCACATGCATATTACCAATTTCCGTCAGAAGATTACAAAAATGAGAGATTTTACAATGTTCTGGATTTGGGTTTAAATGCCGGTATAAATTATTATATAAACTCCAGCCTTTATTTGGGACTTAATTTGCAATACGGAATGTATGATATTACCAATGATAAACTAGATAGATCCTTAAATAGCTTGGGGGGTAATGGTGATACTACATTTGATAGTGCAGATTATTTGATATACAGAAAAGACAAAGACACAAATCTAAATCTACAAATATCTTTAGGTTTTAGGTTTTAAGAGAGTTTATTTTTTTGCATGTCATTTTTTTTCAAACCTTATAGGTTTCAAAAACCTATAAGGTTTAGGTATATAACGGTTGCACAAAATATATTTGCCTTGGAAACCGTTTCAAAAGTAGTAATTCAGGCTACCGCAGCATAAAGGTAAAAGCTAATGAAAAAAGGAAGGAAGTGTTTTATTTTAAAACAAAAACACACACATGAAAAATCACAATTACATTGTAAAAAGATATCTAATGTATATTTTGATAGTAATCTCTTTCTTTAAGATAGGTTATGGGCAAAAACGCAGACTTGTTGTCAAGAATAAAACAACCGAAGTAAAACTAGAAAAATCAGGAAAACCTAAAAGTTCTATTCCATATAATCAATGGGTACTTTTTAACTCGGAAATTAAAACATGGAAATTAAAATATGGTACATACAAGAATGATTCTGTCGAATATAATGTGGGCATATTTGATAAAAACAAGAATGGTTCATTTACCGATATAGACGAAGATATTTTATTTGTTGGAAGTAAAACAGATTCTTTATTTGAATACACTTCGGATATTTCTTCAAGGGCAACAGTACTAAAAAACAACAATTACCTCAATTATGATGATTTGTACACGTATAAAATTTCTCAAGAAAAGGAAAATGTGTTAATTATCGAAAAAGTTAATAGAGAAGACCATCCTGCCAATTTAATATATTTTGATTTATTGCCCAATGAAAATCTAAAGTTGTTAAACGAAAACAAAATAATTAATCTCAGATCTCTTGTGAATGGGAAACCAACAAAATTAATTTTTTGGGCAACATACTGTATTCCTTGTTTTAAAGAAATGGATATGCTAAAAGAGAATAAATTGTATGAATCTTATAACATAGTATCATTGTTTGGTGATGGTGATATAACGGAAGCGCGTGCGATGATAAAAGAGAGAAAATATCCTTGGCTTTTTCTCCAAAGCAATGAAAAAATCAAGAGAATATTTAGTCAAAATGGCTTTCCTTATACTGTCAATTTTAATAAAAAAGGGCTTATGATTAAATAGTGCTTGCAGAATTTTAACCTATTCTAACAAACTAGACATAGTATTTAAATACATTTCAAATGTATCAATATTATGATGCGTGGCTCTTTCGATTTGGATATAATTTGTTATAGATTTATTTGATTTATCATAAAGTTTTTCACTGGAGATAAGTGGTATTACACGGTCTTCAGTACCATGAAAAATTGTTGTCTTGCATTTGACTTTGTCTATAAAACTATCCGTTTCAAATTTGTATTTAAGTAAAAAATCAAATGTCAAAACAGGATAATGATAGTCTACGACATTCATCAAATTACAAAAAGGTGCTTCCAATATCAATTGTTCCGGATTCCGCTCTGATGCTACTTTTGTGGCAAAAGTGCAACCTAAAGAACGGCCATAACTCACGATGGTAGAATACTTATTTTTTAAGTAATCAAAAGACAAAAGAGCATCATCATACATTGAATTTTCATCGAATTTGCCTGTGCTTTTACCATAACCACGATAGTCTGGAACAAAAACATCAAAACCGAATTTGGTGAATTCTTTTGTGACATTCCCCCACCTTTTGAGGCTTCCTTTATTTCCGTGAAAATATAAAATAACACCTTTAGGATTTTTTACTTTAAAGAGTAACGCATTTATATTTTGACCATCCTGAGGTTTTAGATTAATCTCATCAAAATCAGAAGGGAAGTTGAATTTGAACTCTTTATTGAGCTTTTCACTCTGAAAAATGAATTTTTCCTGAAAAAAATATAGTACTGCAACAGAGAAGATATACAAAACCAAAACCCCAAGAATTATTTTTAATACCATTTTCATCTGTTTACTTCTTTTTGCCTCTAATAAATCCTATACTTGTATTTTCCCGATCTATTTCTTCAGAGGGTTTAGAATTCAAAATTTCTTTTAGGGCTCTGTGATATTCTTCAAAATTATGTATATTTTTATGCCCACCGTCTATAATAGGATAAAGCCTTGTTTGCTTTGGTTTTATCTTAGCCAATTTCAAACTATTCTTAAATAATACTACCTTATCATTGGTGCCGTGAATTAATTTGATTGGACATTTGACATATTTCATCCATTTATATGTCGGCATAGCATATTTAACTACAAACGACAAAGGAGTAAATGGTAGATATCGTTTCATATTTTGAAGTATACTATAATAAGGGCATACCAAAATCAACATTCTAGGATTATTTACCGAAGCTAATTTTGTGGCAAAACCCGTACCAAGCGATCTTCCATATACTATGATATACTTTTCCGGAACACGTGATTTAATCTCATCATAAACCCTCTGCACATCTTTTTGCATTTCTTTTTGTGAACGTTTCCCTGTACTCTTTCCAAACCCCCTATAATCTATCATTATGACATCCCAACCGTGATAGGTGAAATCTACAGCAAATTTACCCCAGCCTTTGATGCTTTTTGTATTGCCTTTGAGATAATAAACGATACCCTTAGGGTTTTTGCTTTTGAAATGCAATCCATTGATAATGACCCCCGGCTTTACTTCCAGATTATATTCTTCAACATCCTGATTTTTATATTGAAATTCAAAGTCTTTTGGGAGTTTTTCAGGATGAAAAATCAATTTATCTTGAAAAAAATAAATCAATATCAACATCATTACTATCAATATTGAAATTGTAGTAATAATGAATGTGATATTATACTCTATTATAAGATTAGCCAAAAAGCCCTCCTGTTATATCGCCTAGTTTGTCCTTTAATACATCTTTTGCCATATCTCCAATTCCACCATTAAGACCTAATTTATCCATAATTCCGTCTTCTGTAACTTTGCCATCATCTCCTTTTAAGACTCCTGTCAAATTCCCCATTATTCCCTCAAGTCCATCACTTGCAATGATATTTGCAACACTAGAAGGTAATCCTAGTTTTGATATAATTCCGGATAGAAACAGGCTTTTGATACTTCCGAAAATAGGATTATCAGACATAGAGCTACCACTGTTAAACATACTCAAAATTCCATTGATATTTCCACTTGTTACCTGTTCTAACAAGCCTGATTGAATACTTTCTTGTGCAATTGGTAGTACTTCCTTTGCTTGATCAGTTGTTATTCCTGCTTTTCCGGTAAGACTAGTAATAACATCTCCTCCAAATGATTCAAATAATTTGTCTAACATATTTTTATTTTATTTAAAATATTTAACGGAGCAACAATAAGTCGCCCGATTTTATTTCTTTCTTGTTTGATTTATAATTTATTATTATCATATAAACGTAAACTCCCGGATTTCCTTTTTGACCTTTGAATGTTCCATCCCAACCATCAGTGGCATTATTGAACTTTAGATTTTCTCCGTAAAATATTTTCTCACCCCATCTGTTAAAAATATACATTGAATATGTTAAGTCCAATGCATCGCTCTTAGCATAAAAATATTCATTATTGCCATCTCCATCAGGGGTAAAAACATTTGGAATGTCTATTATAATTTCTCTTTCTATCGCTTCTAAGTAAATAGTATCAGATACAATACACCCTTCCTCATCAGTAATAGTAACAATATATTCTTGATCATTTTCTGGTTTGGCGATCAGATTCAAACAATCATCACAAGACAGATAATCAGAAGGAGTCCAGACAATTTGCTTTGGATTGATATCTGTTTCAACATTTATAGAATAAGAATTGTCTAAATCAGTAACTTTAATATCAATATTATAATCAACAAAACCATCAATAGTAAACACTTCATCAAAATTGCTTTGACAACCATCTTTATCCGTAAGCGTAAATGTATAATCCCCTGCTTTCAAATTTTTAACTTCAAATGGAAATTCTGTTATATCAAATTCACCTATATTATTTATCATTAATTTTACGGGCAAAGTAGCACCTTCCATTTCTTCGATAATAAATTTTCCATTCCCTTGGCAATTTTCTTTTTCGGTTAAAGTATTTGAGCTAATGCTTTTTTCAGTAATATTGATTGTTATAATGCTATCACACCCGACAGCATTGGTCAATAATTCTGTTCCTGTCGGATTATCCAAACTATAAGTACCGGTTCCAATAGTTAGACTTTGTCCCGGGCATAGTTTTTCATTAATAGTAGAAGAGCTTATTTCTTTCACTTCTACTGTTATTAATGCTTTTGATTCAGGACAAGAGCTAGATCCGGCAATTTTATATTCAAACCTATATATTCCTCCTTTCACACCTTCAAATATCACATCTTTACCACCAGAAGTTTGTATATCTACACCGGAATTATCAATATCTGACCAAACACCTCCGCCATCATGAACACCTAAAAGACTATTTACATCGACACTTGAGCTATCATTACAGACTTCAATGATATTATCTGTTCCGGCATTTAATTTTTCAACGATATTTATTGTTAGAATAGATGTATCTTTACCACAGAGATCTTGATTTCCTGTTGTCAACGTAAATAAGAATGTTCCCTTATTCAATTTACTGATATCGATACGTCCGTTATTGTCAAGGAGAGCACCTGTTTGAGCAACATCTTCCAATATATACTCAGTATTTTCTTCAGGTTTAAGTTCATTAATGATATTGACAAATTCATTCCCTCCTTCGCAAAAAGTAAGTTCTTTATCTGTTCCTGCAAATAATTTAGCCTTGACATCAACTGTGATAATTGCTGAATCAGATGGGCAAGTGCTACTTGAGGTCACAAGGTATTTAAAGATATATGTTCCTTCAGAAATACCGCTAAAATCAACTTCTTTTATATTACTGATATCAATATCCGCATTAGTAATCTTAGTCCATTGTCCCCCCGTATCGTGTGTTCCCAACAAATTCTCTAAATCAACGGTATTGTTAATCTCTCCGTTACAAACCGTTAATTCATTGTCATTTCCGGCAACTGGTTTAGAAACAATAGAAACTGTCAAGTAAGCCAGATCTTCAGGACAACTACCACTAGGGGGAACTAAATATTTGAAAACATAATCCCCCAAAGCATAATCCTTAAAATCTATGTTTTTTGAGTTGCTTACTATAGTATTAGTAGATGTTAACCAAAGACCTGTATCAGTAGAATATCCCGACAAATAATCAAATAAATTAAATAAATCAGTTGAGCCTTCGCAGACAGAAAAATCAGTTCCTATTCCTGCTTCTGGTGCCTTTAAAGTAGTAATGCTTGCATATGCAGTATCACCTTGGCAAGTGCCGTTTTGTGGTATTATATACAAAAACTTATATTCTTTTAATTCATCTAAAAGTACATTATTATAATTTGTGATAGTATCCATTTGTGAATTCAACCAAATACCACCGATATTAGCGTTTTTTAAAGAATCAAAAAGATTTATGGTAGATCCTTGGCAAATAGAATAACTATAGTTGTCACCGGCATAAGGGGATGAAACAATACTTACAAAAACATAAGCAGAATCATTACCACAAGGTCCGGAAGTCACGTATAAGAAAGAGTCTATTCCTACTGGTTCTGCCGTAAAAATCATAGTATCCGGTCTCGAAATATCAATAGAATCACCACCTATTTGTTCCCATACTCCGGTTGTATCATATTTTTGTCCCAAGTATCCAAATAGAGTTATTGTATCCGTATTTCCAACACAAATACTTCCTGCCCCATCTTTTCCTGCAAATGGAGCATCGGTTACAATCACATTAATTATCGCACTATCTTCTAAGCATATGCCATTATCTGGTATCAAGTATTTGAATCTAAAAGTATCTGTTTTTATACCACCAAAATCCACATAATTAGGACTTGATAAATCAACCCCCGAGGAGTCTAGGTCAAACCAATCTCCATTTGAATCATGAACCCCAAGAGCTAATTCTAAATTTATTAGAGTATTTTGTCCGCTATTACAAACAGAAATAGTATCACTTTCACCTGCATTTGGTTGACTGATTATTTCTATTGTTATTTCTGCATGGCTAGTATCGCAAGGGGCATTGTCAATAACATAATAATATTTATATGTACCAATAGCTTCTCCTGATAAATCAAGATCATTAGAAGGATCAACTATATTGTCGAACTCATCATACCAAGTACCTCCATCGTCGTGTGGATTGCTTAAGTAGCCATTCAAATCAATAGAATTTTGTGGCGGACCACAAAAAGTATCTGAATTATCTTCACCGGGATTACCGGGATCGGAAACGATAACCGTTAAAACCGATGAAACAGTATTGCATTTACCATCAACATCTTGTGTAGTATAGGTGAAATTATAAGTTCCCGGGTTAAAATCCTTGAAGTCAACACAATTAGTAGCATCTAAATCAACTCCGGTATTATTGTCATCACTCCACACTCCGCCAGGTTCATTACCTACTTCAAAATCAAAATCAACGCAAGTTCCATCATTACAAACCTCCGTAGTAGCATCTGTTCCAGGATTTGGAATATCAATCACAATAAGATCAACAGGAATTGTATCAGAATTACATTTTTCATCGGTATCATCTGTTAAAAACACATAAACGGTAGTTGTTACTGTTGTAAATGATGTTGGATCTGATACCGGATTGGTACAGTTACTATCTTGATACCAGTTTGCAGTCAAATTGTTTTCGCCATTTTTCAGTGGATCATCATAATCTGTTAAAACAAAAGTCGCTTTACCATCAAAATCATAATCACATTCCTCTATTGGTCCAACAGCAGATATATCCAAATCATCTTTGAAGATGAGAGTCATAAAATCAGGATTTATATTTTGAGCAGAACAACCATTATCATCTACTAAAGACGTTAATGTTATTGTGCCACTTCCTGTAAAGGGTACTCCAAACATTGAGGTTGGAACATAAAATGTTTGTGAAGAAGCATCCCAGTAAGGAGCAATACTTCCAGAATAACAAATAGTAATTTCATCATCAGTATCATATGCAGGCACATTAAAAGGCACATTAAAACCGGCGATATTTAGAACAAAAGATGCATCATATGGCTCTGTTCCACCTGTTATGACTGTATTTATTTGATTGCAATCGCCAGGACAAAAAACCGTCAATCCAACCAAAGAAGCTGTTGGTGATTGAAAAATCTCAACCACCTCACATTGTTGTGGAGTGCAATCATTAACAGATGCTTGATCCAAAATAGCACAAATATTATAAATCCCAACCGGCATAGTACCCGAAGTTACTGTAATATTGGCTTCTTGATTTGGGTCTGTCCCGGTTAGACCTCCATAGGGAACAATATCTAATGAAGTTCCGCCTGAATAAGCATCAGCAGGAGGCGATGCTCCAGGAAAATAAACAAATTCAATCCCAAAATCTTTATCTGTATTAGCGTTTTGTCCCATATTGGCTAAACCTGTAGCGGTAACATCAAAATCTTCGTAGTCACATAATGCCATTGGAATTATTGTAATTCCATTTATTTCAGGACAAGGGGGGATACAACTCAAACTTATATTGTTACAATCAATAGTACCGTTTCGTATAGCATTAATCAATAATTGGTTTGCGGTAGAATTGGCTTCTCCTGGAGTTTGGTTGGTTATTGTATAATTGTTGCCATCAAACCAATCACCACAATCAAGACCAATAGACTTATCACTAACATCAGCTAAAGGAGAAATATCAGGCATCACATTTACACCACCAAATCTTAGTGCATGGTAGTAAACCTCAGAAGCATTTCTGGTTTGAAGAATATCTCCCTCATTCCTCATTCTAACGTAGTTATAATCACCACCGGAAGTACCGCATGGAGTATAATTGGGATTAGATGTATTCGGAGAGGTAGAACAACCATCCACCATACTAGCAGTAATCACGAATAACCATGGAGGATTGTTGGCAGGCAATGGAGAATAGGCTTCATGTTCATTATAAATTAAAATTATAGCACCCGGATTAACAGAACTAAATGTATTGTCAAGTTTTATATGACCAGAAGCATTACCTTCTCCTACTTGGTCAATATTATTGTCATCTATAATCCACCCTTCCAAATTCACGGGATCTGTAGGATTGGCTGGGTCACCGATCACCAAGAGTTCTATATACTCAATACCACTACCTGTCTCATTATAAATCTCATTAACAAAAATAGCACCTCCTGAAGGACATTGACCATATGATATACCCAAGTTGAAAGTAAAAATAAAAAGTATAAGAATAACTCGGTTAATCATGACGAGGCGTTTGAATATTATTAAAATAGTTATTATCCGCATTTTATGCACTTGTTTATTACAAAATAATAAACAGAGCCTACAAATTTATAAAATTATTGGCTAAATAATGTTTTTATAAGATTAATTTTGATAATTTAACTATTAATAATATTCAAGAGTATTTGGTTTTGTCACATTACAATCCTGCTTTTTTGCTTATTTCCAACATTCTGTCGATGCACACTCGTCCTTCATCAATTACACTTTGTTTCAATACAACTTCAGGCAATTCATACTTTAATGCAAGATAAAGTTTCTCAACAGTATTCATTTTCATAAAAGGACATTCGTTGCAGGCACATTGTGTAGTAGGCGGAGCAGAAATAAGTTTTTTCTCCGGAGAATCTTTTTGCATTTTATACAGTATTCCGGGCTCAGTTGCTACAACAAACTCCTTTTTGTCGGTATTTTTCACATACTTCAATAATTGACTTGTGGATCCTACAAAATCGGCAATTTCCAAAACATGGGGTTCACATTCGGGATGTGCTATAAAGTCTGCATCGGGATGTTCTTCCATAGTAGCCATTATTTTTTCCCAAGAGAACATTTCGTGTACTTGACATACTCCATGCCACAATATCATATCCCTACCGGTTTCCTTAATCAGATATGCACCTAAATTTCTATCCGGGGCAAAAATTATTCCTTTATCTTTAGGAATACTATTGATTACATGCACGGCATTGGATGAGGTGCAGCATATATCTGTCATAGTTTTCAATTCTGCGCTACTGTTTACGTATGAAACAACGACATGATTAGGGTGAAGAGATTTAAATGACTTGAATATATCTGCAGGGGCTGAATTGGCAAGAGAACACCCTGCGTTCAAATCAGGCAGTAAAACTTTCTTATCGGGGTTCAACATTTTAGCGGTTTCAGCCATAAAATGTACACCTGCAAATAATATCAAATCAGCATCTGTTTTTGCCGCTTCTTGAGCTAAACCAAGACTATCTCCGACATAATCCGATAGATCCTGAATAGCAGGTTCTTGATAATAATGCCCAAGTATAATTGCATTTTTTTCTTTTTTCAATCTTTTTATTTCTTCAAATAAATTGAGACTTTTATCAATTTCTATATTCAAAAAACCGTTTTTTATCAGATTGTCTTTTGCTTGTTGTAGTGTTGAACTCATTTCGTAATAATTTTTATTTTTGAAACGGAAACCTTTTTTTAAAATTGTGTGCTTGTGATTTTAAAATACATATATGTTATGTTCAAAATGACAAATAAATTAATACTCTAAATTTAGGGTAACGTTTGCTTCTATCTTTATGCATCTGTCGCGTTACGAAATACTTGAAATATAATAATATATCTGCGTTTTTCGATGCCTTACATCTATATAGAGCTAAAAACATGAATAATCAGGGTTATATTGCTTAGCACATCAAAACAGGAATTAGTCTTTACAACTCAAAAAAATATGATATAAAATAGCTTTTTAGAGTATTATCTGTAATATTGCACTTTGGTATTTATTAAGGTTTGTTTTTTTGACCTTGAAAAGATAGTTTTTATTTCAAAAGCTATCTATCCTGATAGATATTTGTTTTTATTAAACTCAAATCACTTAATATGGCTCTTATACCACAATTGAAAACATTTTCATCTCAAGATTGGGTGGATATTGTATTGAATAACTTTGATGAGTTTTTGCAAGATCATGCTGATGGAGAGCGAAAAGTTGCAGCAAACTCGATGGGACTTATAGCCAAATATCCCGATAAAGTGGAAATGATTCCACATTTGGCTCAAAATGCTATTGAGGAGTTAGTACATTTTAAGATGGTATATAAATTAATGCTTGAAAGGGGAATTCAATTGAGGCATTCAATGCCAAAAGACGAATATGCAGTAGCTATGATAAAAAAAGCACATTCCGGTAGGGTTGAAAGATTTTTGGATAGATTATTGATAGTTTCTATCTCAGAAGTTAGAGGAAAGGAAAGGTTTGGAACGATTGAAAACGCCTTGGATGATCCTAAATTAAAAGCACTGTACAGAAAAATCAGGATTGATGAAGAAAAACACGGAAGCGTTTTTGTCGATTTGGCTTTGATGTATTTTGATCGGGATATAGTCGAAAAACGAATTAAATACTGGGAAGAGGTGGAAGATGAAATTTTCAATAGTCTTCCTTTGAGACCTTTATTACATTAACTAAAATAGTGTTTGTAATAAAACACATATTAAAATAACAATAAAAATTATAAATTATGAATATTTTAAAAAGTTTGGTTTTGTTAGTTTTTATATCTGCAATGTTGGCATCTTGTAAGCAAGATAGTGATACCAAAAGTTCAAAGAAAAACGGTATTGAAACCAAGAGTACTAAAATCACGGATTCTAAAGAATTTGAATCTTATTTCTTGAATTTTTTTAAATTGTCCGATAAAAACACTAAAACAGACCTTCCGTATGTCAATAAATTTATGGAGGACAAAAAATTATTACCCTTTAAAGATATTTGTGAATTATTGAATAATGATACTATAAAATCAGATGAGCGGGTCTTTAATTTTTGGAAAAAACGTTGCGAATTCAGTAAAGCAAAAGACAAATTGATGAGAAAGTATCATATTGACGGAGATTCCATCAAGATATTGATGCAAAATGCTATAAAAGAAGGTAAATACAATGAAAAACTTAAGTAGTGTTATCTGCCTGTAAAAAATTGAAAAGCTTATTATTATACATATAATATTTATAGTTTTTTGAATTAAATGCCATTTGCAAAGAGTTTTAGCTCAAAATATTAGCATATTTCATTGATAATTAAAAACAAAATAATACCTTTGCG
>Ga0256831_1001590_pt1 | contig 11975 bp, 12 predicted proteins | sample 132544metaG_FD_189087 | JGI IMG/M metagenome (GOLD analysis project Ga0256831, IMG submission 189087) | Hydrothermal vent microbial communities from Lau Basin, Pacific Ocean - 132-544 | ecosystem: Environmental > Aquatic > Marine > Hydrothermal vents | place: Pacific Ocean: Lau Basin | collected... | reverse complement strand
TCAACAACAGACTCCCAGTCGGTTCCCCTGGGAGGTGCAACTTCGGCGGTAATAACAAACTTTCCCTTTAAAACTTTCTCTCTGAAAGTCAACTACTCCTCCAGAACCAGCTTTCTGGGATAGACAGAGAGAGAGTAATCCTTGGGAGGAACTCTTTTCCGAAGCTTTTTCAGCTCTCCAATCTGCTCCATCCTTTGAGCTATCTTAAACCAGATACAGGGTAGGTTCGGGTCAACCTCACACTTGCCGGCAATTGCTCCACCGCAGGGGCCGTTAACTAACGACTTAGGACACCTAGCAACAGGACAGATTCCTCCGGTGTCTGAGATTACGCAGTCTCCACAGGCAATACAGTACTCCTCAAAGTAGCGGCCTTCCCTTTCAGCACCGATAAATAGCGTTGTAACACCAGTTTTAACCGGAATCGATACGTTTTCAGCTATCAGCTGAGTCCCCGCACCGCAGGCCAAGGAGAGAACGACATCTGCCGTTTCCTGAATCTCCTTCAGGAGGCTCTTTGATGAGTGATCAAGCCTTTCAAGAACGCAGGTTCCTCCGGGGCTTTTAACTCCCACAATCTTAAACCCTTTCAGTTCTAAGTAACCGGCAACCCGATAGGCCTCCCGAAGACCGCCGTTTTTACACCTGGCAGACCCCAGCTGACAGCCAACGATAAAAACTTTTTTAAAACCAGAAAGGGACTCAACAATCTCATCTAACGGCTTAAGTTTTACGGTAACCAAGGGCTCCTCCGGTAGAGTTAAAAAGCCAAAGCTCTAAAGGAGGTATTCTACTATAAGAGAGCTAGAAGAACAGGCATCCAGTTAACTACCGATGGTTTAAAAGCCCATTTAAGCCTCTCTGTTCAGTTGCTGTTATCAGCTACATGTAAACCTTAACGCTGGCCTCGCGCTTTAATCTATCGAGGTAGTTTTTAAGTGCCTTCTGAAACTCCACCATGTACAGCTGCTGTTTTATCTTTTTTCTGTCACAGTGGCCTTTTTCTTCAGACTTTACGTAAACGACGTAAAAACCCTCCTTCGTTCTTACGAGCTTGTAGGAGCCCGGTTTTATACTCCACACTGCCTCATCTAAAGGCTTTATCAGCATTCCTGGAGCCACTTTCCCAATGTGCCCGCCTTTAACTGCAGTTTCTCCACTTTCAGAAAGTTCTTTGGCAACTTTTTCAAAAGGAACGCCGTTAGAAAGGAGCTCCATCGCCTTCTCTGCAACGGAACGGCTCCTAGTAAAGAGGTAGTAGACGTCTCTTACGGGTTTTCCCTCCTCCTTCTGACAGATCATGTCAACTTTTCCCTGGGGAACTGAGATCTTTGACTTTACCTCCCGAGCTATGAGCTTAGCTATGAGAAGCTGTTCTCTTATCTTCTGTTTTAGGTCGCTCAGAGTGAGTCCTTCTCTTTTAAGGAGTTCTTTGAGCTGTTCTTGGTTCTCTATACCGTTCCTCTTCATAAAGTCTTTTAGGGCTGCATCTACTTCTGCGTCCGATACTTTTATTCCTTTTGACTCTGCCTGCGTAATTAGAATCTCCTTCTCAATGAGCCTATCCAGAGCCACTCTCAGGTCTAAGATACCGTTTTCCTTGGCGTAGGAGACGACCTCACTGTAGAGTATTGGCTTCCCGTTTACAACTGCAGCAATGTAGTCAACAACCTTGGCACCTGCCGGAACTGAAATCAGTAGGAAAAGGAGAAGGAATGTTAAAAATCTCAACCTACACCTCCGCCATTGAGTTAAACGGGAGCGGGAGCTCCCTAACCAAAGTAAAAACGAAGTAGAGGAAGCACGCTAAAAGTCTACAAAGCCCACTTAAAACAGTGGTAAAGTCTACTTAACGTAGAGTTCAACTTTTGAGTGCTTCTCAAGCTGAGATATGTACCTATCAACAGCCTTTCTGAACTCCTCCTGCTCTTTCTGACGCTTTAAACTCTGAACGATAAACGGCTTAAGCTGCTCGTACGGAACGTACTTGCCGTTAGCGTCTTTAAAACGCTCTTTGTTCTTCTCGTAAAAAGCTTTGGCCTCTTCGTCTGTAACTTTAACCTGCCCCGGCTTAACGTGTTTTCTGAGGAGTGCCTGAATCAGTATGCGCTTCTTCATAAGCTCAATCTCTTCCCTTACTTTGGGGTCTTTGTCAATTCCCTCTTTAAGGGCTTCCTGGTAGAGGAGCTCCTCCTTCACCATGTTTTCAAGGAGCTGCTTCCTGAAGGTGGGATTGTTCTCCAGAGTTTTGTAGTTGGGAGGTAGAGTCTCCATGGCCTGTTTAAGGTCTTTCTCTGTAATGGTTTTCCCGTTAACCTTTGCAAGAACCTTGTCGGCAGCAGAAGACGAGGCTGAAACAGAAAGTGAAACAACAAGTGCCAGTAGCGCTTTTCTCAATGTATCCTCCAGAAAATTAAAGTTTTTCCAGCCTAAAGTTAGTCTGGAGTCTGCGAGATTGCAAAGACAGGGGTTAAGCATAATTTTATGGAGCGATTTTTCCCTAACCGATTGTAAGGTGGTAAGATGAAGAGAAAGGTTAACCTTAACGAGATAACGGCAAAGGAGCCGCTAAAGGTTAAGACAGAGATTCAACCTTCGGTAATGAACCTGCCTGAAGAGGAGGTGAGCAAAGCGTCTCCCTTCAAGTTAGAAGTTGAAATACAGAAAAAACCTGTGGGGTATCAGGTAAAAGGACACATCAGCGGAGACGTAGAGCTAACGTGCAGCAGGTGCATGAAGAAGTTTACCCACCACGTAGAGCAGGATTTTGACTACAAGCTGATGCCGACCTCTGAAATCTCCGGCGGCGAGATAAAGGGAAGCGACCTTGATATAAAATTCTCCGACGAAACTGTCATTGACCTTGCAGAGGTTACAGAGGAACAGATACTCCTCAACCTTCCGGTAAAGCCGGTGTGTAGCGAAGAGTGTGGAGAAGTCCACTACAGAGAGTGGGAAGAGGAGAAAGAGGAGAAGCAGGTAGACAAAAGGTGGGAGAAGCTGAAGGAACTTCAAAATAAACTGAAAAAGGAGTAGAGGTATGGCAGTTCCAAAGAGAAAGGTATCAAGGACGAGAAGGGACAAGAGAAGGACACACTGGAAGGCTAAGAATCCGGCTATCTCTGTATGTCCCAACTGCCTCCAGCCAAAACTTCCCCACAGGGTGTGCAAACACTGCGGTTACTACAACGGCAGGACTGTTGTAGAGGTTGAAGAGTAGATGAGGGTAGTCCTTGACGCTATGGGGGGCGACTTCGCTCCCCACACTCCGGTCGTCGGAGCTGTTCAGGCGGCAAAGGAACTGGGAACGGAAGTAGTTCTGGTCGGAGACAGGGAAAAGATAGAGAGGGAGCTCTCCCGGCTTTCCTACCCGAAAGGACTGATTGAGGTAGTCCACGCAGAAGAAGCCGTTCCTATGGACGAACAGCCTGCAAAGGCTTTGAAGAGGAAAAACTCCTCAATACACGTGGGACTGCAGCTTGTAAAGAACGGCGAGGCAGACGCTTTCGTCAGCGCCGGTAATACCGGTGCAGTTATGGCAATTGCTCTGTTTACGGTAGGAAGGCTGAAAGGGGTGGAAAGGCCTGCAATATCTGCAATACTTCCAAACCTGAAAGGCCACACATTCCTCCTTGACGTTGGAGCCAACGTTGACTGTAAACCCCACCACTTACTTCAGTTTGCCGTAATGGGAAGCGCCTACGCAAGGTACGTTCTAGAAGAAGAGAACCCAAGGGTGGGGCTTTTAAACATCGGCGAAGAGGAAGGAAAAGGAAACGAGCTGACAAAAGAGGCCTACAAAATTTTAAAAGAGGCGAGGGAGAAAGGTTTAAATTTCAAGGGAAACGCAGAAGGAAGGGACATCTACTCGGGAGATTTTGACGTTATAGTCTGCGACGGCTTTGTAGGGAACGTTGCTCTAAAACTGAGTGAAAGTCTTGCAAAGATACTGGCAAAGATCTTAAAGGAAGAGATAGAGAAGCACTTTATCTCAAGGCTTGGAGCAATAACTCTGAAACCGGCAATAAAGGGTTTTAAAAAGAGGATAGACTACGCCGAGAGGGGGGGAGCTCCCCTCCTTGGAATAAAAGCTCCTGTTATAATTTCCCACGGGAGCTCCAACGCAAAGGCCATAAAAAACGCCATTAAAACTGCAACTCAGTTTGTAGAGTCTGAGCTTAACAGCCACATAGAGGAAGAGATACAAAAGTTTTCGGGTAGGTAAATGGGCGTAAAAATCGTCTCTACAGGGTCTTACGTTCCAGACAGAGTTCTTACCAACTTTGACCTTGAGAAGATGGTTGAAACCTCCGACCAGTGGATAACTACGAGAACGGGGATAAAGGAGAGGCGGATAAGCGAAGGGGAAACGACTTCCGACATGGCAGCCGAAGCAGCCCTGAGGGCCCTTGAGGGAAAGGCCACCCCTGAAGAGATAGACCTGATAGTTGTAGCCACTGCCACCCCCGACGCCTTCTTTCCGTCTACCGCCTGTAAAGTCCAGTCAAAGATAGAGAACAAAGGTGCCGTGGCTTTTGACATATCGGCAGCCTGTACCGGGTTCATATACGGACTCTACACAGTTGACTCAATAATGAGAAGTAAGGGCGTTAAGAGAGCTCTCCTCATAGGAGCCGAGAGGTTCTCAAAAATACTCAACTGGCAGGACAGAACAACCTGCATACTATTTGGAGACGGTGCAGGAGCAGTACTGATTGAAGAGAGCGATGAAGAGGGAATTTTAGGTTTTGACCTAGGAGCGGACGGGTCTTACGGGGAGCTCCTTGCTGCCCCTTCTGTTGGCTCAAACGAAGAGCCTCCCCACTACCTCAGGATGAGGGGAAACGAGGTATTTAAAGTTGCCGTCAGAACCATGGTTGAGTCGGCACAAAGGGTTTTAGAGAAAACGGGAGTCTCCCCTGAAGAGATAGCCCTTCTCGTTCCCCACCAGGCAAACGTTAGAATAATAAACGCTGTAGCAGAAAGGCTGAAAATACCTCAGGAAAAGGTATACGTTAACCTTGACAGGTACGGCAACACGAGTGCAGCCTCAATACCGATAGCCCTAGACGAAGCCGTAAGGAGCAAGAGGGTAAAGAGAGGAGATAAGATTCTGATGGTTGCGTTTGGCGGCGGATTCACCTGGGGTTCCTGTATAGTTGAGATATAAACTGTGGAGGGAGAATGCTGAAGACAAGGGTGTGTGAAATACTGGGAATTGAGTACCCAATCCTGCAGGGGGGAATGGCCTGGATAGCAGACGCGGAACTGGCTGCAGCGGTTTCAAACGCAGGCGGACTCGGAATAATAGCCGGAGGAAGCAGGAGCGCAGAGGAGCTCCGCCACGAGATAAGGAAGTGTAAGGAGCTTACAGACAAGCCATTTGGCGTAAACGTAATGCTCATGATGCCCAACGCCGAAGAGATAATAAAAGTCTGCCTTGAAGAAGAGGTTCCCGTTGTAACGACGGGAGCGGGAAACCCGGGAAAGTACATCCCTGCATTTAAGGAGAAAGGAATAAAAGTCATTCCCGTAGTTGCCAGCGACGCCCTCGCAAAGAGAATGGAGAGAATAGGGGTTGACGCCGTTGTGGCAGAGGGTATGGAGGCTGGAGGCCATATAGGTAAGTTGACCACCATGGCGCTTATTCCCTCAATAGTAAGAGCCGTCAAAATACCGGTAATAGCCGCCGGAGGTATAGCTCTGGGCGAACAGGCAGCAGCAGCCTTTGCCTTAGGAGCAGAAGGGGTTCAGGTTGGAACCCGATTCCTGGCAGCAAAGGAGTGTAACGTCCATCCAAACTACAAGGAGAAGATTCTTAAAGCAAGGTTTAACCAGGTTACCGTTACCGGAATAACTACGGGGCACCCTGTAAGGCTCCTTGAGAACAAGCTAACGAAGAAGTTTGCAGAGCTTGAGTTTTCTGGAGCTCCCAAAGAGGAGTTGGAGGAACTCGGTAAAGGAAGGCTAAGGTTAGCAGCCGAGAAAGGGGACGTTGAGTGGGGCTCCGTAATGGCAGGTCAGGTAGTTGGCTACGTTAACAAAGAGGAGACGGCAGAGGAGATAGTTAAAGACATAATGGAAGGAGCAGAGAGAACGCTAAAGAACCTCTGTAGCAGGTTCTTCAACTGTTAAGAGGTAGAGATGAAGGTAACCGAAGGAAAGCTGTTAGCCGAAGGTTTCAGATTTGGAATAGTTGTAAGCAGGTTCAACTCCTTTATAACGGAGAGACTCCTTGACGGTGCCCTTGACTGTCTGAAGAGGCACGGCTGCAGAGAGGAAGACATAGAGGTCGTATGGGTTCCCGGCTCCTTTGAGATACCCTTAGTTGCAAAGAAAATGGCAAAGAAGAGTTCCTACGACGCCGTTATAGCGCTGGGAGCAGTAATAAGGGGAGAGACCCCCCACTTTGACTACGTTGCAGCAGAGGTTAGCAAAGGGATAGCCGCGGTTTCTCTGGAAACTGAAAAGCCGGTTGTGTTTGGAGTTCTTACTACAGACACGGTAGAGCAGGCAATAGACAGGGCAGGAACAAAAGCAGGAAACAAGGGTTGGGAGGCTGCCCTCACAGCCATAGAGATGGTAAACCTACTAAAGGAGATGGAGGAGTGATGGGTAACCTCTCTAACCCGGAGAAGAAGAGAGCAAGGGAGCACGCCTACCTGATAGCCTACCAGACCGACGTGTCCGGTTTCTCCCCTCAGGAAGTAGCAGAAACCTACTGGGAAGAGCTTGAGGAGGAGAGGGGAGAGGAGAAGAAAGAGGTAAAGGAGCTGGCAGAGAGGCTAGTTTACGGAACCTTCAGGAACCTCCTTGAGGTGGACTCGGAGATATCAAAACACCTGAAAAAGGGATGGGTAATAGACAGGCTTCTGCCTATGGACAGGTCAATCCTCAGGGTGGCAACCTACGAGCTCCTGAAAGAGGAAATATCACCTGCCGAAGCGGTAATAAACGACGCCGTAGAGCTTGCAAAGGAGTACGGTGAAGACGAAAAGTCTTACAAGTTCATAAACGCCATTCTGGACAAAGTAAAGAAAGATGCCGGAAAGTAGTTTAGGCCTTCTGGCTGGAGGGGGGGAGCTCCCCCTTGAACTCCTCAAGTCGGCCGCTGAGAAGGGAAAAAGAGTAACAACCTTCGCCATTGAGGGAATAACCGACAGGAGAGTTGAGGAGCTCTCAGAGAGGGTTGTCTGGATAAAACCGCTGAAGCTGGGAAAGTTCCTTAAAGAGCTGAAAAAGAGCAGCGTTAAAGAGATAGTTGTTCTCGGAAAAGTTGAACACAGAGAAGCATTAAAGCTCAGGAACTTAGACCTTACGGCAGTTAAGATACTGGCAGGTCTGAGAGATTTTAAACCGGAGACCCTGATTAAGGGAGTCTTCAGAGAGATTGAGAAAGCAGGGGTTAAGGTGATATCCCCTGAAGAGTACCTGAAACACCTGTTAATCCCCCCCGGAACGGTGCTCGGCACAAGGCCAGACGAAGAGACGCTGAAAGACATGCAGTTTGGAATGGAGATTGCCAGGAAGATAGCCGCAATGGACATAGGGCAGACGGTAGTTGTAAAGAAGGGAACGGTTGTAGCCGTTGAAGGGGTGGAAGGGACAGACAGGTGTATAGAGAGAGGGGCGGAGCTCTCCTCCGGGGGATTTGTAGTCTGCAAAGCGGCAAGACCCAATCAGGACATGAGAATAGACGTTCCCACTGTTGGGGAGAAAACGGTAGAGCTGGTGAAGAAACTGGGTGGAAGGGGAATAGCTATAGAGGGGAACCGGACGTTTGTCGTTACTCCAGATAGGATAGGGGAGCTCTGCCGGAAGCAGAAGCTCCCTCTTTTAGCCTTCTAGTTCACAATCCCTCTTCTTGTTCCACAATGGGTAGAACCTAAACTCAAGGTTTCAAGAGATAAAATTCTTAGATCTAAGGTTAAAACAGCTAGCTTAAACTAAAGTTTCAAGAAGAACTCTAACGTCCCTCTCTGTAGGAATTCTAGGAAGGTTAGACATCAGGAACTTCTTCTCCATAACGAGGGATATGAAGAGAGTTAGATCATCTCTCTTGAGACCCACGGCAGAGGCCTTCTGAGGAATACCCAGAAAGGAGAGGAGCTCCCTTAAAGCTCTAAAGAAACCCTCTGCTCCTCCGGAAACGCCCAGGTAGTCTGCAAGCTCCTCAAACTGCTCTTTAGCAGATAAACCGTAAAACTCAAGGACGGGAAGGAGAAAAATACCGTTGGCAAGGCCGTGGGGAACTCTGTAGAGAACCCCTAAAACGTGGGCAAGGGTGTGGACGAGTCCTGCGCCGGCGTCGGTTATGGCCATACCTCCCAGAAGGCTGCCGAGCATCACCTTCTCTCTGGCTGTTATGTCCCTCGGGTTTCCGAAGGAGCGGGGAAGGTAGTTAAAGATGAGCTTCACGGCCTCAAGGGAGTACAGCCTGCTTACAGGTGTAGCTCTCTTTGAGAGGAAAGACTCAAGGGCGTGCGTCAGGGCGTCAACTCCCGTGTTTGCCGTAACCGTTTGGGGCATTGAAAGTGTAAGTTCCGGGTCGTCTAGGGCCAGAACCGGAAAGAGGTGGCGGGAGATAAGGGGAGCTTTACGGAGCTTTTCCCTGTCTGTAAGAACGGCGTAAGGGGTTACCTCTGAACCGGAACCTGAAGTGGTTGGAACGGCAACAACAGGAACGCCGGGGCGTTTAAAGGCCTCTGGAACGCCGATAAACTCCCTGATATCCCCTTCGTTTGTCAGCATAACAGAGACCGCTTTGGCAACGTCTAAGGCGCTTCCTCCACCAACGGCAACGATAAGGGTAGGAGAGAACTTCTTTACCTCCTCAAGGATTTTCAGGGCGTTCTCAATGGTAGGATCCGGCTCAACAGAGGAGAAGACCGATACCTCCCCCGACACCTGCTCTGAAACGGCCTTAACGTAGCCGTGGGAGAGTGCAGAGGAACCGCAGATAACGGCAGTTCTTGAGGTATCAAGGTTTAAAAGGTTAAGTTCGTCTTTCAGTCTGGAGAGAGCTCTCCTTCCAAAAACAACCCTGGTCGGCATGTGGTGTCTCATCGCTATTTCCCCCGTAATATGTTGTGCTACACTATCTCCAAGTCTAACAGAAAAAGAGGTGGAGATGAAAATCGCAGAGTTCCACAGGATGTGTCCAAACTGCGGCAGGATAATCTCAGACGAGAGGCTGAAAAAGGGACTTCCCTGTGAAAAGTGTTTAAGTGAAGAGATTGAATACAGAGAAAGGGTAGAGATCTGCAGGGCTTTAAGTGAAAGAGACAGCCTGAAACGGTTTGAGGAGATATGCCGTTTAGACGAGTTCGTTGAGGACTACACCCGATTTTTTAAGGAGAAAACCGGCTTCTCACCCTGGAGCCTTCAGATAATGTGGGCGAAAAGGGTAGCGCTGAAAAAGTCCTTTACGATGATAGCCCCAACTGGAGTGGGAAAGACCACCTGGGGACTCGTAACAAGCGCCTACCTGAAGGGGAAGGTTTACATACTGGTTCCAACAAGGCTGTTGGTTCTTCAAACAGTTGAAAGGCTGAAGAAACTGACAGATAAAAAGATCGTAGCCTACACGGGAAAGAAGAAAGAGAAGGAGGAGATTGCCGCCGGAAACTACGACATTCTGGTAACGACAACAAACTTCCTCTACAGGAACTTTGAGATTATCCCCAAACCTTTCAACTTCGTATTCGTTGACGACGTAGATTCCCTCCTTAAAAGCGCAAAAAACGTTGACAAAGTTATAGAGCTCTTAGGGTTTACAGAGAAAGACGTTGAAATTGCAATGAGGGTCATTGACCTTAAGGCCAAACTTGCAAAACAGGGAGAGAACCCCGACAGGAAGTTGATAGAGAGGATAAGGAAGTACGAGAAGTTCCTTGAGAAGAGGAGAAAAGAGATTGAGAACGTTCTGGTAGTCTCCTCGGCCACCTCTCAACCGAGGTCTAAGAGGGTAAAGCTCTTTAGGGAGCTCCTCGGGTTTGAAGTCGGAAAGTCTGCAACGGCACTGAGGAACGTTGAGGACGTTCTCATATACACAGACAGAGACTTCCTTGAAGAGACAGTCAAGCTGATTAAAGAGTACGGAAAGGGGGTTTTCGTATTTGTCTCTGCAGACAGGGGAAAGGAGTTTGTTGACGTTGTCGTTGAAAAGCTCAACAGTAGCGGAATACCGGCAGTTTCCTACGAAGACTTCACTCCTGAAAACCAGGAGAGGTTTGTAAAGGGAGAGATATGGGCTGCCGTTGGGATCTCAAGCTACAGGAACCCCCTGGCAAGGGGAATAGACCTGCCACAGGCAGTTAGGTATGCCGTTTTCATCGGCGTTCCAAAGATGGAGTTCAGTGCAAAACTCTCACTGGCTCCCGTTAAGCTCTACGGAATGCTGCTGGTTCTGAGGGAGATCTTCCCGGAAGAGGAGCAGCCCAAGGTCATCTCTTACATCAGCTACTTAAAGAGGTACCTAACACTGAAGGAGGAGCTCCTTGACAGGTACCCGAAGATAAAGGAGAAGCTGGAGGAGATAAAGGAGTTTCTGGAGAAGTACCTTAGCGATCCTGAGTTCCTGGAAAAGATAAAACGATCTGAAACGGTTCTGCTGAAGGAGAAGGATGGGGAGCTCTACCTGGTTGTGGGAGATGCCGCCGGCTACATACAGGCGTCGGGAAGAACCTCTAGAATGTTTGCAGGAGGACTGACAAAAGGCGTAAGCCTAATGTTTGTAGACGACCTGAAAGCTCTGAACTCACTGAGGAAGCGAGTTCTGATATTCCTTGAAGACATCAACTTTAAAGTGCTAGACAGAGACAGAGGGAAAGAGCTGGCAGAGAGGTTCGGCTTTGAGCTGATAGAGGAAAAAGACCTGAAAAGGATATTTGAAGTTGTTGACAGAGACAGAAAGAGGGTAAGGGAAATTCTAGAAGGGAAGATATCTGCAGAGACAAAGAGCCTCGTTACTACCGCCTTAGTGGTTGTTGAGTCTCCAAACAAAGCCAGAACAATAGCCAATTTCTTCGGAAGACCTGTAAGGAGAAGGGTAAACGACGTTGACGCCTACGAGATCAACATAGGAAACAAACTCCTCCTCCTTGCAGCGTCGAAGGGACACGTTTTTGACATAACGGTGAGAGACGGTATCTGGGGGGTAAAAGAGGAAGAGGGCAGGTTCATTCCGGTTTACGACACGATAAAGTACTGTACCCCATGTAACGAGCAGACAACAGAACCCTACTGCACAAAATGTGAAGGAAGGCCAGACGTTGACAAAATAACGGTTGTTGAGGCGTTGAGGGAGCTGGGGCTTGAGATAGACGAAGTCTACATAGCGAGCGACCCGGACACTGAAGGGGAGAAGATAGGCTGGGACGTGGGAACTGTCGTAAGACCCTACCAGATGAAGATGAAGAGGATGGAGTTCCACGAGGTAACAAAGTGGGCTTTTATGGAGGCACTGGAAAACCCCAGAGATGTAGACGAGAACCTGGTAAAGGCACAAATAGTGAGGAGGGTGGCCGACAGGTGGGTAGGCTTCTCTCTGAGCCAGCACCTGTGGAAAGTCTTCAAGAAGAACTGGCTCTCCGCAGGAAGGGTTCAGACGCCGGTTTTAGGCTGGGTGATAGAGAGGTATCAGGAGAGCAAAGAGAGAGTAGGCTTAATTACTGTTGAAACGGCGGCAGGGAAGTTCTCGTTTAAGGTGGAGGATGTAAAGAGGTTAAAGAAAATAGCTGCAGACAAACTGAAGCTAAAAGTTCTGAAAGTGGAGAGGGTGGAGAAAAACCCGAGGCCGCCGTTTAACACCGGAGAGCTCCTCAAAGAGGCCTCCGACAGCCTCGGACTCTCTGCAGAGAGAGTAATGGAGATAGCTCAGGATCTGTTTGAGAGCGGGTTTATAACCTACCACAGAACAGACTCAACGAGGGTGTCTACTGCAGGAATGGGGGTTGCAAAGGAGTACATCTCTG
>Ga0256831_1001589_pt1 | contig 11983 bp, 10 predicted proteins | sample 132544metaG_FD_189087 | JGI IMG/M metagenome (GOLD analysis project Ga0256831, IMG submission 189087) | Hydrothermal vent microbial communities from Lau Basin, Pacific Ocean - 132-544 | ecosystem: Environmental > Aquatic > Marine > Hydrothermal vents | place: Pacific Ocean: Lau Basin | collected... | reverse complement strand
CTCTAAAGTCAAGATTTCTATAAAAAAAAATAAAAAATAAAAAATATATGGAAAAGAGTCTATTAAATAAAAATTCTAAATAAAAAATTAATTGCTTTTTTTAAGAAAAATCAAGGTTATAGTTGCTACTATTACCGCATATTAACTCTGCAGAGTTAAAAATTTTAAAGGAGTTTACATGAACAAAAAACTTGCTACTATAGCGTTAGCTGGTGCTTTGAGTCTTCCTGCATTTGCAGCGCAATTTATCACTATCGGAACCGGTGGTGTTACAGGTGTTTACTATCCGACTGGTGGAGCAATTTGCCGAATGGTAAACAAGCAAAAGAAAAAAACAGGCATCAGATGTTCTGTTGAGTCAACTGGTGGTTCAGTATACAATGTAAATACTATTCATCAAGGTGAGCTTGATTTTGGTATTTCACAAAGTGATACTGCATATCAAGCATACAATGGTATAGGCAAATTCAAAGGTAAGGCTATAAAAGAGTTAAGAAGTACTATGGCTATCTATCCTGAATTGCTTTCATTTGTAGTTGCTAAAAGATCTGGCATCAAAACTTTGATGGATGTAAAAGGTAAGCGTGTTAACATAGACACCCCGGGCTCAGGAACTAGAATGACTACTGAAATAGTTCTTAAAGCGTTTGGTATCAAACACTCTGATTTAAAACAAATTGATGAGTTAAGTTCAAGTGAAGGCCCAACACTACTTAAAGATGATCATGTAGATGGTTATTTTGCAGTATTTGGTCACCCAACAGCAAATATCAAAGATGCTGCTAACTCAGTTGATATTGACTTGATTCCAATCGAAGGAAAACCAGTTGATATGCTAGTTAAAAAATACCCTTACTATGCAAAAGGTATCATTTCTGGAACATTCTACAAAGGTGTTACTCATGATACTCCAAGTATCGGTGTAAAAGCTGTTTTGGTTACTAGTGCAAAAACTAGTGATAAAGTTGTCTATACTGTAGTAAAAACTATCCTAGACAATTTTGCAGCTTTCAAAAAGCTTCACCCAGCTTATAAAACAATTACTAAAAAAAGCCTTCTTGATGGTTTGAGTATCCCTCAACATCCAGGTGCTGTAAAAGCATTTAAAGAAGCAGGTATTTTATAGTAACTTGTTACATTTGAAGCCCTAAAACACTAGGGCTTCAAACATAAAAAGGGGTATTTCTAAATCTTAATTTTATTAGTGTTTGGAAATACCCTGTATAAATTAGGAGGTAAAGGTTGAAGAAACATGGCCAAATGAATAAAGAGTACCTTGAAGAGATCGAAAAAGATAACGAAGAGGCACTAGATAATCTATCACATCTAAAAGAAGAGGTTCCACCGATTCCTGTTGATGTAGAAGATGAGGAGAAGCTCATAAGTGAGCTTGAAGGGCAGAGAATATTTCCAGATGGCACTTGGCAATATTGGTTTATAGCGGTAATCGCTTTTACTTGGTCAGCATTTCAGATGTATATAGTTATAAATCCTATAAATAGTGTCTTTGCAAGAGCTGGACATCTAGCATTTGCTGTAATACTCGCATACACTGTTTATCCTATATTTAAAACTGTAAATTTAAGAAAAAAAATAACTTGGTACGATTTTGCCTTTGCTATCGTTGGTATAGTAGTTGTTCTATACAAATGGTACGAATACACAAATCTTGCTATGCGCTCAGGCGCTTGGACGCAAACTGATGTTGTAGTCGGTGTTTTAGTCTGTATTATAGTTCTCGAGGGTGCTAGGCGTGTTATGGGGCTTCCACTGCCTCTGATATCAGTTATATTTATAATATATGACATATTTGGACCATATATGCCAGACCTAATCGCCCATAAAGGCGCAAGTGTAAGTAAACTTATGGGACAAATGGTGTTGACAACTGAGGGTATATTTGGTGTGCCACTTGGTGTTAGTGCTAGTTATGTATTTTTATTTGTTCTCTTTGGAGCCTTGCTTGATAGGGCGGGTGCTGGTGAATACTTTATAAATCTAGCATATACACTACTTGGAAAATATGACGGTGGGCCGGCAAAAGCTTCAGTTGCAGCTTCTGGAATGATGGGAATCATATCTGGTTCATCTATAGCAAATACTGTAACAACAGGAACATTTACAATTCCTCTAATGAAAAGGTTGGGCTTCCCTGCCCATAAAGCAGGTGCGGTAGAAGTTGCCTCATCAGTCAATGGACAACTGATGCCTCCTATCATGGGAGCCGCCGCATTTATCATGGCTGAATTTTTGGGACTAAACTATACAGAGATAGTCTTTGCAGCGTTTGTACCAGCATTTACTAGTTATTTTGCACTATTTTATATAGTTCACTTAGAAGCCAAAAAACAGGGGCTAAAAGGTGAAGACCCAAGTAAACTTCAAAAAGCTTGGCCTCTATTTATCAGAGGTATTCACTATATCATACCTATTTTCTTTTTGATGTACACTTTGATTATTCTTAGACATTCTGCTCAGAGTGCAGCATTTAATGCCATCATGTTTATGATGCTCATCATGATAACACAAAGACCGATAGCAGCTCTTATGAAAAAAGAGAAATTAACCAAAGGTGTATTTATCCAAGGTTTTACAGATATAGGCTGGGGAATGGTAAACGGTGCTAAGAGTATGGTTCCAATTGCGATAGCTACCGGTGTTGCCGGTATCATAGTTGGTTCGGTTACGCTAACTGGAATCGGTTTGATTCTATCTGATGTTATCGATCAACTTTCACATGGATATATCATACTTGTACTCCTATTTACTGCCATCACATCACTGATACTTGGTATGGGGCTTCCAACAACAGCAAACTATATCGTTATGGCTTCATTGACAGCTCCTGTTATCATGCAACTTGCTAATCAAAATGGCTATGTCATACCTATGATAGCAGCTCACATGTTTGTATTCTACTTTGGTATTCTAGCGGATGATACGCCACCTGTGGGACTAGCGGCATATGCCGCAGCCGGAATAGCAAAAGCGGATCCGATTAAGACAGGATTACAAGGATTTTTCTATGATATAAGAACTGCGATACTACCATTTATGTTCTTTTTCAACAATAACCTTTTGATGATAGAGAGCGTTGACCCTGCAGACCCAAATGACGCATCTAAATGGGTTTGGATATCCAATCCTGCTGAAATTGCTATTATATTTATCGGAGCTGTTGCTGGTATGTTCGCATTTACCTCTGCAACTCAGGGATTTATGCTAACTAAGGTAAACACTATAGAGAGATTATTGCTGTTAACATTGATACCATTTATGATGCTTCCAAAATTAATGGCGACACATTTAGATTTTCCATCTCATTATGTATCTTATGTGATCGGTGTTGCACTGTATGCAAGTGTATATCTAATTCAAAAAGCAAAAGTCAAAAAGCAAAAAGCTTTGGCTTAATATATTTGTAAGTGTATGGATTTTATCCATACACTTACACTACAAAAAACTTTGTTCCTGCGATTACTTCTTCTTTAATAATACCTTTTTTTAACATATTTTTAAATTTTATTTTTGCGTCATCATCAAAATAGAGTTTTATATCAGATTCACTTTGAGGTCTTTTTGAAATCAAATTTAAGATTCCAGCTTCACTAAAAGACTCTTTTTTACCCTCGTAATCTTTCCTGTAAGCTATACTTACATGTAGATTCTCTAACTTTTCTGAAAGCTCTTTTAGTTTTGATGTCTCAACTCTTTGGACACTATATGCCGGAGGTCTGTCTATCGTGCTTATATCTACTCTGTCTGGTTTTATCTCGTTTAATATGGTGTTTAGCTTTTCAAACTCTTCGTCTTTATCGTTTATGCCTTTAACTACCAAAATTTCTATGACTAAAGAGCCTTTGTAGTCTCTTGAAAAACTCTTCATTGATTCTATGACTTCATCTAAATCAATATTGCTATATGGTCTGTCTATCTTTTTAAAACATTTTTTACTAGCACAATCAAGAGAAAGTTTTACTATATCTATCTTACTTAAAGCTCTAGCGATATTTTTATCTACTATGTTGGCACCATTGCTCAAGATGAGTAGTCTGTTTTCTTGTTTGATTCTGTTTATCTCAAGTATCAATTCATCTAAGTATGGATATAGAGTCGGTTCTCCATTTGCGGTAATTGTAATAACATCCAAATCTTTATGCTTTTTCAGTGCCATTTTTAGTGCATCAATAACATCTATTACACTCACGACATCTTGCATTTTATCTACTGTTTTAGCGCCCTTTAGTTCACAATATACACAATCAAAATTACACTGTTTAAAAGAGGGAGAGAGATCAATTCCCAAAGATTTGCCAAATCTTCTTGAATTGACCGGCCCAAAGATTATCTCACTCATAGATTCTTTGTTTTTTCTTGAACTGATTTTATAAAATATTTTGCATTATCTACTGGAATATCAGGTAAAATACCATGTCCTAGATTAAAAATATGTCTTTCATTTTTCATGACACCAATAACTTTTTCTATACCTTCATCAATAGCATTTTTATCATAAAGTCTTGTTGGTTCCATATTGCCTTGAAGCACATATCTGTCCCCTAGCTTCTCTTTTGCTAATTCCATAGGTGTTGACCAATCAACTCCAAAGACATCAAAATCACCATCAATCTTATCTAAATAGCCACTGATTCCTTTTGGAAAAGCGATAATAGGAGTATCTGGAAAATTTGATTTTAAGTAGCTGGTTAACTCTTTTATATAGTTCCAACTAAACTCAAAATAAGCACTCTCTTCAAGAGCAGCAGCCCAAGAGTCGAAAATCATCACTACATCCGCTCCACTTTTTATCTGATTTGCCATATAGAGTTTTAGCGCCTCGGTAACTTTTGCAAGAAGTGCATGCATAAGTTTGGGCTTGGAGTATATCAGTTTTTTTACTTTTGCATAAGTTTTGGTGCCTTGTCCCTCTATCATATAAGTTGCAAGTGTCCAAGGTGCACCACAAAAACCGATAAGTGCTTTATCGTCTGCTAGTTTAGATCTTATAAGCCTTATAGTTTCATATACATATTCTAAATCTTTCGCAGCTTTTTGGATATCTAGTTTCTCTATATCTTCCATGCATGTGATAGGATTTGGAAAAACAGGACCCTCACCTTTGACAAATTTCAACTCCATTCCCATCTCCATAGGAACTACAAGTATATCACTAAACATGATAGCAGCATCAACGCCAACTATATCAACAGGCTGAAGAGAGACTTCACAAGCTTTTTGCGGATCTCTGCAAAGCGACAAAAAATCGCCCGCTTTACTTCTAACTTCCATATATTCCGGCAGATATCGACCTGCTTGTCTCATCATCCATACTGGCGTGTAAGGTGTTTTTTTGCCAAAACAGGCATCTATAAAAATTTTACTCATCAATGTTTTCCAACCTTTCCTAAAAAATATAACCCAATCGCAAGCCCCATTATGGAAGCTGCAAAATACAACATCTCTTTTGCGCCATTATAATCCGTATGTAAAACTCTTTGGAAGAAATTTACAACGAGCACCATCACTATGACTTTTGCTATTTTGTCCTTGAGCTGATCCAAGCTAGTTATATTTAAAATCTTGCCTTTTTCGCTTGCCACATCAATTTCAGAGATAAATAGTTCATATATACCAAAACCAAATATCAAAAGCACGACTCCTATCAAATAGAGATCAACGGCCCCAATAATTTCACCAACAACTAAAGTATGAAAATCGCTTAAATGAACTCCGAGGAAGTAATAATTATAGGCTGAGATGCATATTTTAAATATATCTGCACTTGCGACGAGAAACAGAACTATCGCTCCTAAAACTCCAAATACAACAGCCAAAAGTGTTATAAATCTACTTGACCAAAGCCCTGCTTCAAATATTCTTTCTAGCATACTACCCCTCTGTTTCTATCCATTTTAGAGCAATCCTTACTGCATTTGTAGCAGCTCCAACTCTTATCTGATCGGCACAACACCAGAGATGAAGCACATTGTCTCTATATATATCTTTTCTAATTCGTCCCACATAAGTCTCATCTGTATCTGTTGAGATGATAGGCATAGGATACTCATTTTTACTAGGCTCATCAACAACTACCACGCTAGGTGCACTACTTAAAATATCTCTAGCACGATTAGCATCAACTGAATCTGCAAAATGTATAGTTATAGCTTCACTATGGCTTCTGAGTATCGGAACTCGCACACATGTAGCACTTACTTCTACATCTTTATGAAGAATCTTTTGTGTCTCATTGACCATTTTCATCTCTTCTTTTGTGTAGTCATTATCTCCAAAGACATCGATATGTGGTATAACATTTAGTGCAATTCTATGCTGAAATTTTTCTACTTTACTCTCATCTAACTTGAAAGCAAAAAAATCTTGCATTTGATTAACAAGCTCTGCCATCCCCTCTTTTCCTGCTCCACTTACTGCTTGATAAGTACTCACATCAACTCTTTTGATGTCAAAAGCATCATCAAGTGGCTTTAAAATTTGTACCATCTGTATGGTTGAGCAGTTTGGATTTGCTATTATTCCTCTGTTTTTCCACTCGCATATATCGTTTGGGTTGCACTCAGGAACTACCAAAGGTACATCTCTATCCATCCTAAAATGGCTTGTATTGTCTATGACTACTGCTCCGGCCTCTGCTGCAAATGGAGCAAATTTAGCTGACACACTTCCTCCTGCACTAAAAAAAGCTATGTCAATCTCATTTTCTTCAAAAACAGTTTCGGTAAGTTCTAAAACTTTATAATTTTTTCCTCTAAACTCTACATCCAAACCAACACTTTTTGCACTTGCTAGTGGAAAAAGATTTCCTACTGGAAAATTCAAATCTTCCAAAACTCTACATAACTCTTCGCCAACTGCTCCTGTAGCACCTGCTATGGCTACATTATACTTTCTCATTATCCTACCTCAATATTATACTTAAGTATCTAATCAAGAGTAACACCAATTAATAACACAAAGATAACGGCACAATTACTGCGTTAGATTTGTTTGAATTAGCTTCAGCTAGTCCTGCACAAATCTGCCTTGTACTTGCACCATTCTTTTTGTGCTATTAATTGGTGCTACTCTTGATTAGATACTTCTTTATTTTGCTCAAAAGAGCTTTTTTATTCATTCCTAATATCTTACTAGCTTCACTTATGTTATCATTCACACTTTGAAGCACCTCTTGTATCAACTCTTTTTCCATACTATTTATATTGTTTACACTTCTGCTATCTAAAAATAGATCTTCAGTACTTATGGTTTCATTATCACTTAAAATTGCAGCTCTTTGAACAACTGATATCAACTCTCTGATATTTCCTGGCCAATCATAATTTAAAAGTGCCTCTTTTGCTTGGGAAGAAAAAACTCTATTTGGTAAATCATACCTGCTCTTTACCTCTTGGAGAGTTTTTTGAGCAATCTGCATAATCTCATCTTTTCTATCTTTAAGAGGTGCTATTTTGATAGGAATGGTATTTAATCTAAAATACAAATCCTCCCGAAATTTTCCATCTCTTATAACTCTTAAAATATCGGCATTTGTTGCAGAAATTATCCTGACATCAACCGGTATAGGCTTCAATCCCCCTACCCTATAAACTACTCTTTCTTGCAAAACTCTCAAAAGTTTACTCTGAAGAGCTACTGACATCTCCGCTATTTCATCGAGAAATATAGTGCCCCTGTGAGCTAGCTCAAAGTACCCTTTTTTCTCATTAAGAGCATCGGTAAAAGCTCCTTTTTCATATCCAAACAACTCACTCTCCAAAAGATTTTCAGGAATTGCTGCCATATTTATAGCTATAAATTTATTTTTTGCCCTATTGGAATTTTTATGAATATAGTTGGCAAAAAGCTCTTTTCCTACTCCACTCTGCCCCAAAAGTAAAACACTAGCATCTGTTCTTGCTGCTTTTTTTGCCAATGACAATGAAGCTTCTAACTCTTTTGAACTTCCTAAAAAATCCCTATTTCCATCTTTTGGTTGAGCTTTTACTTTTGAAGTTTTAGCTCTTATCTTAACATTTCTCTTGATCGCATCAACTAATGTATCTATCTCAAATGGCTTTGTCAAAAAATCTTTTACCCCTAATCGAACCGACTCAATAGCACGATTTAGCGTAGCATTTCCAGTAATCACAATGATGTCAAATCTATTATCTAGCTTTTTTACAAATTCAATTCCATCCATACCGGGCATATTTATATCTGTGATAACTAGCTCGACGCTATCATCTATCTTTTTCAAGGCTTCTATAGCATTTTTATAGCATACCACTTTAAACTCTCTATACTCTTTAAGGGCATATTCTAGTGATTTTCTCATATTTATATCATCTTCTACGATAGCTATTTTCATGCAAATGCCTAGTGAATTATTTCAGGATAGTTATATTAGCAAAATCATCTTTAAAATCTACTATAAACCTAACGGGTTCTATTTTTAGCTCTACCTCATCTTTCAAGCTATAGATACTGCTTTTAGTTTGAGACAATACCCTTGCTTTTCCAGAATAGAAACAGGGTAAAATTTTATAGAAATTTTGATTTAAAATATCCAAAGTAGAGCTGTTTTTTTGCCTGCTTATTTTAACTCTACATGTAGAGGATATGTTCCCTATATAAGGGTTGGTCAAAGGAGATATGTTTTTTTCTTCATATATTAGAGTTTTGTTTGAAGTGACACTCCTGTATGAAAACCAAAAAATGTCACTCCCAACTACAGAGTTTAAAAACAGAATTAATACGAAAAGATTTCTTTCCACTTAGCTCTGCTCAAAAGTAGCTCCATCCTAACAGTATATAGACCATCTTTATATTTATTTTCAGTAATAGTAGCATTTTTTATCAAGCCGTTTACTTGAGTCACTATACGAGAATCTTTAAGTGCTGCATCTTTTACAGTCTCTTTTGCATTTACTCTTATGCCATAAAGTTTTTCTCCAAGCTGACGATACGCATCTGTAACAGCAGCTCTCTTTGCAAGTGCTATGGCCTGAGCCGGCGAGATGGTATTCATAGGTGCAATCCCCTCTCCATATACTACAAACTCTTTAGGAGGCATTTTATCCAATTCCGCCAATCTTTCATCTCTGATAGCCTGCTTTATCTCTTCTTTATCTATCTTTTGAACAACAACTTTTTTAATAACCTTTGGTTTTTGAACTTGCTGCTTAGGCATCAAACCATTGCAACCAGAAAATACTATCAAAGCCCCCATACTATATATGGCCATATAGATATATCTCTTCATTACGCACCTTTAATTGATTTTTTATCTACAAGCAACTCTTATTCCACATCTGTTTTAATAGTCACAACCTCTGCTTCGCTGATCACATCTATCTCTTCAGGCTCTTTTTTTGGACATCTAGCAATGCTTGCTACTATATCATCTCCTGAAACGCTGACAACTTTAACGCCACTTGTATTTCTACCGGCTTTTCTGATAGTTTGCATATCAACTCTTATCATCTTTCCGCTACTTCCAAGAGCCATCAAATCCTTGTTTTCATCTACAATAACAACACCAACCAAATCCTTTGTTCTTGCAGTTAATTTCATAGCTATTACGCCTTTGCCGCCCCGTTTTTGTAAACGATATTCTTGTGCAGTAGTTCTCTTGCCGATACCCTTTTCACTGACAGTCAAAAGCTCTTCTTCATCACTAGAGATTGTAACCGCTCCTACAACCTCATCACCTTCCTCTTTAAAGCGAATTCCTGCCACACCTCTGGCAGTTCTACCTAACTCTCTGGTATCTTCGATATCAAATCTTATACACATACCTTTTTTAGTCACTATGAAGAGATTTTTTATCTCTTTAGTTGCAACTTTTGCTGTGACTAATTCATCATCATCATCAAGAGTGATTGCTCTAACACCGACAGATCTTATGTTTTTAAATTCTGCTAGATTTGTTCTTTTAACTATACCGTTTCTTGTAAAAAATGCTAACGACTTCTCTTCACTAAAATCAGTAGTCGGTATAATCTCCATTATCTTCTCATCAGGCTGCAACTGTATGAGATTTACAACCGCTTTTCCTTTTGCAGTTCTACTTCCCTCTGGAATTCTATAAACCTTCAACCAATACAATTGACCTCTATCAGTCACAAACATCAAAGTATCATGAGTATTTGAGACAAAGAAATTTTCTATAAAGTCATCATCATAAGTAGTTATAGCAGTCTTTCCTTTTCCGCCTCTTTTCTGCTTTTCATAAGATTTAAGCGGAACTCTTTTTATATATCCTCTATGGGTAATAGTGACAACCATAGGCTCATTTGGAATTAAATCTTCTATATCTATATCATCATAATTATCTTCTATCGCAGTGATACGAGGTGATTTGAATTTGTCTTTTATCTCAATAAGCTCTTTTTTTATCAAGTCATTTAGTATATCTTCGCTCTTAAGAATAGCATTGAGTCTATCCATCTCTTTTTTAAGAGCCTCTAATTCATTTTCAATCTTTTCTCTCTCTAAGCCTGTAAGTCTTTGGAGTTTCATATCCAAAATTGCACTTGCTTGAATTTCACTCAATCCAAATGTAGAAACCAAACCGGCTTTTGCCTCTTTGGCATCAGCACTTGACTTGATGAGCTTTATAACATCGTCGATATTATCAAGTGCAATTTTCAAACCTTCCAAGATATGAGCTCTGGCTTTTGCTTTTTCTAATTCAAAAATTGTTCTTCTGATTATGACTGTTTTTCTATGTTTTAAGAAGAGTTGCAACAGCTCAATAAGAGTAAATACTTTAGGCTCTTTGTTTTCAATAGCCAACAGTATGACACCAAAGGTCACTTCAAGATTTGTTGATTTATATAGGTTGTTTAAGACAATTTCACTCATGGCATCTCTTTTGAGTTCTATAACAACTCTTATACCATCTCTATCACTCTCGTCTCTTATCTCACTAATGCCTTCGACTTGTTTATCTTTGACAAGTGCCACAACTTGCTCGATTAATCTCGATTTATTTACTTGATAAGGCAATTCATCTATGATGATTACATCTTTGTTGCCTTTCTTCTCTATGTGGATTTTAGCTCTGATTTTGATGCGTCCACGACCTGTTTTATAGGCATCTAAAATACCTTTTTTACCAAAGATAATACCCTTAGTTGGAAAATCCGGACCCTTTATAAATTCCATCACTTCATCTAGTCCGGCTTGTGGATTATCTATCAAAAGCAAAAGAGCATCTATTAACTCATCAAGACAGTGTGGAGGAATATTTGTAGCCATACCAACTGCGATACCGCTAGAACCATTTAAAAGCAGATTTGGAACACGACTAGGAAGCACATCCGGTTCACTCATACTATCGTCATAGTTTGGCACAAAATCAACTGTCTCTTTATCTAAGTCCTTTAGCAACTCTTCCGAAAGAGGTGTCATACGAGCTTCAGTATAACGCATGGCAGCTGCATTATCTCCGTCTATCGAACCAAAGTTACCCTGTCCGTCAACAGAAGGAATTCTCATAGAAAATGGTTGAGCCATCCTTACAAGTGCATCATATACAGCAGTATCACCATGAGGGTGGTATTTACCTATGACATCACCGACTATACGAGCCGATTTTTTATAAGGACTTCTTGAGCTGATACTCAAGTCATTCATAGCATATAAGATTCTCCTATGTACCGGTTTCAAACCATCTCTTGCATCCGGCAATGCCCTACCGATTATAACACTCATAGAGTAGTCAAGATAACTAGTCTTTATAGAGTCCTCTATATTTATCTCTTTTATGTCTTGATTGCTATCAAAAAGATTTTCCATTCGCCACCCTCTTTACTTCATATTAATATTTATCTTATTTTACCCTATTCTTCATTTATAGAAGCTAAATTCACACTATGATCAATATCATATGATTTTTCAAACATTTCCTTCGCAATTTTTGTCATACATATCCTTTAGACAATAGTCGCGCGCAAGCGGGGATAAAGAATGGTCAAAT
>Ga0256831_1001588_pt1 | contig 11989 bp, 8 predicted proteins | sample 132544metaG_FD_189087 | JGI IMG/M metagenome (GOLD analysis project Ga0256831, IMG submission 189087) | Hydrothermal vent microbial communities from Lau Basin, Pacific Ocean - 132-544 | ecosystem: Environmental > Aquatic > Marine > Hydrothermal vents | place: Pacific Ocean: Lau Basin | collected... | reverse complement strand
TTTTAATATAGACCGGATTACCGTTAATATCTAAACTATCAACAAAAGGGAGTTTGTCCTTTTCAAAATAAAAAGGAAAATTTATGGAAATATCAGAGTGCTCTTCTTTTTTTATCAAAGGAATTTTATCCTTATAGCCAACTATAGTCCATCTATTTGACATAGAAACATTGGCATTAAAGACGGTATCATCCTCTGTTAAGTTAAAAATATCAGCAATTAATTTCATCTTATATACAGGCTTAACGCTTATAAAGTAAGTATTATTTTTGATAAATGCATTTAATTTAAAAAACTCATTTGTTAGGGTTTTGATTTTCGATGCAGGCTTTTTTGAAAATGCACAAATAACCTCTATAGGCTCTTCATAGTCATTTCTTATCTCTTGGCAAATAAATCTATCTTGATTGTTGATGTGAAGTGTAGAATATTTTTGAAAATTGTCTTTTGCACTATTTATATAAATTTCCAATGCAAAGGAGTGAAAAGGAATAAGAGCCAAGAGTATCCATTTTAACAAATTCTCTTCTCCTTAGAAATAGCTCTTATGGGTATATCTATAAGACAAGCCTTGATGGCCGTCTTATTTTTTAATATCCACTATTGTAAACAAACGCTGTAATAAACTCTAAAAGTGGATTTATCGCTAAGAAAGCAAATATAGTTCCTACACCGGCAATACCAATAATAGTTTTAAGCGCAAGTGTAGCATTTGCCACATATACTTGACCGTCATTTCCAACAACAGGTTCTTTCATAAACATATACACAATAAGTTTCAGGTAGTAATACCCTGCTATTGCCGAATTTAATGCCATTACTAGAGCAAGAATAGTATAACCACTCGTTACCGCCGAAGATATCATATACAGTTTACCCCAGAAAAGCGCAAATGGTGGAACACCTGCCAAACTCAACATGAAAAGTCCCATAATTAAAGCAGCTACAGGCGCAGTTTTAATCATACCTGCAAATTTATCGTAACTATGGTCTGAACTTTGATAATCCGGCAAATGTTTCTGTCTTGACATCCAAAGCATAGAGAATGATCCAAGGTTAGTAAAACTAAACAAAACCCAATAGAAAAACAATGCAGTATTAGCCTGTGTTGTTCCTATTAAAATCGCTGCCATCACAAACCCAGCATGAGATATAGAACTATATGCCAACATTCGCTTAACATCCGTCTGAACAAGTGCCCAAATATTTGCAGCAGTCATTGTTATAACAACAAATGCATAAAGAACAATCTCTAACCATACAACACCACTGTGAATCAAAAATTCAAACAATCTCATTGCAACAACAAAAGCAGCTATTTTTGGCACGATTGACATATACCCTGCCATAGACGCACTTGAACCTTCATATACATCAGGTGCCCAAGTATGAAACGGTACAATAGAAAGCTTAAACGCAAAAGCCGCAAGCAAGAATGTAATAGCTACCAGTACATAACCTATGTCTGCATATCCATTTGCTCCAAGAACTGCAGCAATTTGGTGAATCTCTACAGAACCTGTAAGAGCATAAAAGACCATAGAACCAAAAGAGAAGAAACCTGCTGCTAATGCTCCCATTGTAAAGTATTTTACAGCTGCTTCAAAAGATTTATCACGATTGTGCATTGCTATAAGCGTATAAAGCGCCAACGATGATGTTTCTAAACCAACAAATACCAAAATAAGATTATCTGTCGCCACCATAAACTGGAACCCTGCAATCATAAACAAAAACAATGCAAAAAATTCCGGATAAGAGAACTCATGGAAACGCTTATGAGTTAGAGCCAATGGAATAAATAGCATTGACGCAATAACAATAATAAACTGTGAAAGTATTGCTAAACCATCAATGAGCATTAAATTAAATGCACCCAATAAAATCCCGTTTTGAGTAAATACTTCTGAAGAATCCACCAAAGCAGTAAAATCCATAAACAAAAATAATAAGCTTAAAACTACATATAATGATTTATGAAGGCCACTTTTAAACAGATCAACAACTAAAATTAATAAAGCACCAATTACTGGAATAAGCATAGGTGCCAGAGTCATTAAGTTCAATGACTCTAGTGATATATTGACAGGCGCTAACATTAGTGTACCTCCTTAATAGAAGTTTTTGAAATTACAATAACTTCCTCGGCTAAATTAGGAATTCTTTCCTTTGCAAGCTCAGTAGTTGCTTTGTTGTGCATTAACTGAACAATAGACTCAACAGAGTTATTGATAGGTTCTAAAACCGGTTTAGGATATATACCCAGCCAAATTGCAACTATAACCAGAGGAATTAATCCTAAAAGTTCTTTTTTATTCACATCTTTTAAATTTTTATTTTCTTCTTTAGTAATATCACCAAAGAAAGCTTTTTTATACGCTGCCAACATATAGATAGCACCGACTATAATACCTGTACCTGCTAAAAGTGTCAGAATATGAGATTGTTGATAAAAACCAAGTAAACTTAAGAACTCACCTACAAAGTTAATAGTTAATGGCATACCGACAGAAGCCATCATCATAATACCGAATATTGTTGCATATCTTGGCATAACATGTGCTAAACCACCAAATTCACTCATAAGTTTTGTATGTCTTCTGTCATAAATAACACCTACAAGCATGAAAAGTGCACCCGCAACAACACCATGACCCAACATCAAAAATACCGAGCCGGAAATACCCTCAACATTTAAAGCAAAAGTACCAAGGATAATAATACCCATATGAGAGATTGAAGAGTAGGCTACAACCTGCTTAATATCTTTTTGTGCATATGCAACCATTGCCGTGTAAATAACCATTATTATAGCTAATATAGCTATAGGTACCATAAAAAATGCTGATGCATCCGGAAATAACGGTAAAGAAAATCTCACAAATGCGTATGTACCCATCTTTAATAGTATAGCCGCCAATATGATAGAACCTATCGTTGGCGCTTGACCATGCGCATACGGCAACCAAGTATGAAACGGAAACATTGGAACTTTGATTGCAAATCCTATAAAGAAAGCCGCAAAAAGCCACAGCTGCAAATTCTCAGGAAGAATTAATCTATACCAATCTAAAAGAGCAAAACTCCACACGCCTGTTGCTTGGTAGTAAAAATATGCCATAAACAGCATACCTACAAGCATTACCAATGAACCTGCGAATGTATATAAAAAGAATTTTATTGAAGCATAAACACGCAGAGGTCCACCCCATGCACCAATAATATAAAGCATTGGTACAAGAGACAGCTCCCAAAATACATAAAATACTATCGCATCAAGTGCAACAAATACACCCGCCATTGTCATCTGTAAAAACAATAGCGTAATGATCATGTATTTTACATTTGGAGTATCTGTTAAAGCTACAATACCAATCATGGTAAAAAATGCTGCCAATACTACAATAAATAGTGATATACCATCAACACCCAAAGTGTAGTTAATACCAAATGAAGAAACCAAAGGAATATGCTCCATAAACTGCATACCCGAAACACTTCCATCAAATGCATACCACAGCCACAATGACAATCCAAACTCAATAGCAGCTACGGAGATACCGTAAGCACGGATACTATCCTTTTGAATCATAAAACCAAACACACCTGCGAGCGCTGGGAAGAAAATTAATATCGATAAAATATGATCTAACATAGATTAAACTCCTAAACCTGATAAGATAGCAAGTATCTCATCAGAATGTCTTGCTGCTAGTCCAAAAACTACAGCTAATGTTAACAAGCCCATTGTTCCTGCTACCATCCATTTAAGCATAGTAGAAAGATTTCCACTTTGCATATCTCTTGTTTTCTCACCAGTACCATAAATAATTCCAGCTATACCATCAACAGTAGCATCTACAACTTTAAGATCTACTTTTGTCCAGAATATTTCAGAAATTTCTCTGTAAGGTTTTACAAGATACTCTTCATACGCATACGGAATATAATATTGGTTAATAAGCAATTTATACATAAATGAATTTTCCATTTTGCTTGTTCCATCCGGTACTTTAACCAAATGGTTGTTGTATTTTTTATACGCATATAAAATTGCCAAACCTACAAATATTTGTGTACCTACCAGCATAATCCATACTGTTACATGAGAGTGTATATGATATTCGTGCGCTGATAAAATCTCCTCAACCATATTGAAAAACGGTTCTTGAAAAATACCTGCAATCATTGCCAAAATCAATAACGGGCTCATTGCAATAAGCATAAATCTGTATGCTTCATGTGGATGAATACCAAAAAGTTTATATCTCTCTTCCCCATGGAAAATAAGCGCAACAAGTCTGAAAGAATAAAAAGCAGTCAAGCCAGCTGTAAATAACAATACGCCGTATATTACCATATGATGTTCAGCAAACGCCGCTTCTAGGATAGTATCTTTTGAAAAGAAACCTGCGAACGGAAAGATACCGGCTAATGCTAATGATGCAATCGTCATCATAATCCATGTCCATTTCATCACTTTCTTCAATCCACCCATTTTGAATGGATCTAATTCATCGTGCATTGCGTGCATAACATTACCTGCACCCAAGAACAACAACGCTTTGAAAAATGCGTGCGCCATCAGGTGAAATAGTGCCACCCAATATGCTCCAAGACCTGCTGCAGCAAACATATAGCCTAACTGAGAAAGTGTAGAGTATGCAATAATTCTTTTCATATCTCTGTTTACAAGTGCCATTGACGCTGCAAACAACGCGACAAATGTACCTAAACTTGCAATGAACAAGCCAATATGAGGAATCAAGCTGTATAATTCATTAGAACGAATAACCAAATAAACACCGGCTGTTACCATCGTTGCAGCGTGGATCAATGCAGAAACAGGCGTAGGACCTTCCATTGCATCGGCAAGCCAAGTATGAAGCGGAAACTGTGCCGATTTACCCATAGCACCAATGAATAAGAAAATACCAATCCAAGTTAAAGTTGTAGTATCTAAAGTGTGAAATGCTGCAAAAGCACCATCATATTGTAAAGTTCCAGTATTCCAATAAACTAGGAATAATCCGATTAACATTCCAAGGTCAGCAATACGGTTCATAATAAAAGCTTCATTAGCCGCCCATGTTGCACTCTCTTTATGGAACCAGAAACCGATAAGTCCCCAAGAACAAAGACCAACACCTTCCCAACCGATAAATAATCCTGCATAGTTATCACTCATAACAAGAATCATCATAGAGAAAACGAAAGCAGAAAGCCATGAGAAAAATCTGTTGAAACCTTTATCGTGATCCATATACCCTATTGAGTAGATGTGTACCACAGTTGAAACCAATGTAACTACCATCATCATTGTTGCAGAAACCTGATCTACAACAAAGCCAAAAGGTATATATAAATTTCCCGTAGCCATCCAAGTCATCATCTCAACATGTACAGGCTCTCCACCCTTAAGAATATATGTCAAAAGAAATGAACTTGCCACAAAAGATGTAAATATTAACAGTGAACCAATAATACCTGTAAACAATTTTTTCGGTGTAGCCGTAAAAAGGGCTGAGAAAAGAGAGCTAACAAGTGGAGCAAAAAGTGCTATATATAAATACTTTTCCATATTCTATCCCTTCATACTTGTCATAGTATCTAAATCTATGCTGTTATGGCGTTTGTGCCACACAATCAACAGACCTAAACCAACAGCAACTTCTGATGCGGCAATAGCAATTACAAAGAATGCAAACATCTGACCAGTCAAGTCACCATAATAGTGTGAAATCGCTGCAAATGCGATATTTACAGAATTAAGCAATATCTCAGTAGCGAAAAACAATAAGAGGAGGTTCTTTCTCTTCATTACTCCTACCAAACCTATGGCAAAAAGTATTGTAGATAGAACAAGATAGTGATTTAAACCTATTTCCATCATGAAAGCACCTTTTTATTTTTTTTATCTTTTATCTCTTCTATCTCCGCACCACTCATAAGAGTAAGAGATAAATCCATTTTTTTACCAGCCAATACTATGCCTGCTATCATTGCAACTAAAAGCATAACTGCGGCAACTTCAAACGGTATCAAGTATTTTGTAAATAAAACAATACCCACCTCTTGAGTATTTCCAACACCTTCAACCACAGGATATAAAGCTACTATATTATCACTCACCATTGGAGCTGCAAATATTGCAACAACCAATACTGCTGCCAAAGTTGAAAGACCTACAATGATAAACTTATTACCCTGCTTTTCCTTCACTCCGCGTGTTGTATCAAAAAACATCATACCAAAGGCATAAAGTGCCATAACCGCACCTGTATAAACGATAATTTGTATCGCACCTAGAAAATCAGCACCAAGGATAAAGAAAAATGCTGATATAAAAATCATTCCTGCTGCCAACGCAGTTAATGCATATAACGCCTGTGATGTTGTTACAACTATGTAAAACATCGCAATCGTTAAAAATGCAAACAAGTAAAACGCTACCGCTTCAAACATAATCCAAACTCCTTAATATGCTAGAGGTGTTTTCTTAACACGCTCATCTTCATGTGGTGTGATAGAACCAAAACCTTCAAACTCTTTTTGAGCTTTGGCTTTCATTGTATCTATCGGTGTTAACATTGACTCATAATCAACAAAGTGTTCCCTTTGTTCACTTGCATTCTCATACTCTCCACCATGAGTAATCGCAAGTTCCGGACAAACTTCTGCACAATAACCACAAAAGATACAACGACCTAAGTTGATTGTGTACTCTGTCACCTCTTTGCGAGAGTTTTCATCGATTTTTGTATCCATTCTTATACAATCAGAGATACAAATCTTTTCACATAGACCACAACCGATACATCTCTCCGTATCGCTCTCCCACAATCTTTTCATCTCGTGAACTGCTCTATACCTAGGACCTATCGGCATCTTCTCTTCAGGGTATTGAACTGTATGAATATCAAATCTAATCATCTCTCTCATTACAACCCAAAGACCGACAAAAAGCTCACCTCTGAGTGTTCTTTTTACAACACGCTTGAACTTACCCCACCCATCAGTAGGATAATCTTCAATATCAACTAAGTAGTAATCACCCTCAGTTACATTTCTATTGTTAAATGCTTCCATTTTCATTCATATCCCCTTAAAACATCATCACAAAGCCGGTGATTACAACATTAATCACTGCTAATGGCATAAGTACTTTCCAACATAACCACATCAATTGATCCGGTCTTACATCAGGCCATGCAGCTCTTGTCCACAAGAAGAAAAAGAAGAAAAATGCCATTTTTCCTAACAGACCAAGTGCACCTAAGAAAGAACCATCACCAAATCCACCTAAGAATATTAGAGGAATTACAAATGAGATAAAGAACATATTAGCATATTCACCAATGAAAAACAGACCCCATCTCATACCAGAATACTCCGTACCAAAACCATCAATTATCTCATGGTCATTTGCTATCAGGTGGAATGGAGTACGACCTGTTTCAGCGAATGCTGCTATCCAAAAAAGGATAAACGCTACCGGCTGTGACCATACAATCCAATGGCTGATACCGCCTGCTTGATAGTTGTTAAAATCAATAAGAGATAAAGAACCAACCATCATAATAGGAGCTAACAACGAAAGTCCTGTAACAACCTCATAAGAGATAAACACGGCAGCACTACGAGCTGCAGATATAAGTGAAAACTTATTCGCAGAAGACATACCACCAAGAAGCGGACCGTAAAATCCGACTGCCATAACACCTAAAATATATAATATCGCAATATTAACATCTGCTACAATAGGATGAACTTCGTATCCAAAAATTGTAAATGATGGCAAAAAAGGTATCGCAGCTGAAGCCATAAAAGCAGTTGCAGCCGTAATAACCGGTGCAATTTTAAAGATTTTAGCTACAACACCAGTCGGAATAATATCCTCTTTTGTAAAAAGTTTAATACCATCCGCACCAACTTGTAATAAACCGTATGGACCAACATTCATAGGTCCAAGACGACGCTGCATAAAAGCAAGCACTTTACGCTCAAAATAAGTACCTATACCAGCCAAAGCTGAAAATATAAGCAAGATTACAACGACTTTTATTATCGTCTCAATTAAATATGCTGTATCCATACATTACACCTTTTCTATCGAAGCTGCAGCAAAGCGGTAACCGCTCACCAAAGCCTCTGAGTTTAATTTAGAATCAAATGTCGGAACGACAACAATATCCCCTTTGATCTTGTTATCACTTACGACATTTGCAACAGTTTCCCCAAATTCAGTTTTAACTTTTACGCTCTCACCTTCGTTAAAATCTGATTGTGACAAGAACTCCTCACTCATATAGATACCACTCACTTCATCAAGCTCAGTCGTTTTATATGTAAAGTCTGTAAACTGTCTGACAGGATTTGCTAAATAGATTATACTACCTTCAAGCTTATCATCGCTGAATTTTTCAACACTTTCGCCGCCACTTGGTTTAACTGCTACATTTTCTAACACATAACCTCTAACTTCCGTACCGTCATTTTCATAATGGTTCGGTAAATCATCAAATTGTACACTTTTAAATCCCTTTTCAACCGGAAGTTGTTGTGTATAATTTATAACATATTCTTCACTAAGTCCTAAGGCATTGGCGATATCGTTTAATTCATACCCGCCATAGCTAATAGCAGCATTTGTAGGGTTAACACGCTTATTAACACTTGTTAATGTACCCTCTTGCTGATTCATCGCCGGCATATCCAAGTCTCCATCACCCAATGCAGAAAGTGTGAAATCACCCTGCGTGTTATAACCTATTGAGTACTCGCCTGGCTCATCATCAAGCTCACAAATAAGGCTGACACCCAATGTATTTGTCAGTGTTGGAATCATTGTTACTTCAAAAGGGGTATATTTTTCAATCAAAGCAACCAAACGAGCAATATTATATGCGTTTGGATGGTTATATAGATCCGGTCCGACCATTAGAGCGAAAGTATCTTTTTTCTTGAGATTTTTCTCTAATGTTTCCATAAATTTATCGTCGGCACCCAAGATGTTAAGTAATTCATTATCATCAACTACTACCTCTTTTGATACTTTTTTAGGAACCATCTTAGTTTTTTCTACTTCAACCTCTTCCTCTTCGCCTGTTTCTTCGTTTACTTTTTTCTCAATAACTTTTTCAACAACCTTTTCTTTTATAGTTTCTGTTACCGTTATTGTTTTCTCAGAATGGAAAGAAGCTAAATATTTTAAAAGATTTTTTGGAAGTTTTTCTTTATCACCAAAAAGGTCTAAAATAAGATAAAGTGCCGTTTCCTCTTGGAGTGGCTTATGATAAACTGTCATTATCCCCTTGCCAAGCCCCTCAATAATCGGGTCTTTTACCGGATGGAAATAGATAGCTGCACCCTTATTAACCGTTAATGAGTTATTTAAAGAGTATCTTGCATTAGGATTATCTGTTTTTAATGCACTTCCAACGGATACGATAAAGTTTGAATTCATTACCGATTTCAAATCCCCTTTGTAAAGTGACTTCCCTGTAATCTTACTGTAAGTATCTAAAAACTTTTGGAACGATTTTGCTTCGTTATTGATAAGTTTGTAACCAAACTTCTCCTTCATTTTTTGTAAAAGGAGTGCTTCTTCATTTGTTATTGTAGAAGTAAATTTAATGGTATCGGCTTTTTTGAATGCTTCTATCGCTGCATTAAATGCCGCCTCATCTTTTGTAGCATCTGCATTTTGATAATCAAATCCATATCTACCCGCACCACACAATGAAACATAGTTCCACTCATTCATAACACGATAAATCTTTTCCTCCGGATTTTCGATACTTGTATGTTTTACATCGTACGATATCTGACACCCTGCAGAACAGTGTCCACAAGTTGCAGGAATCTGTTTTAGTTCCCAAGCATTTGATTTATACATAAAGTGTGTGTCAACAAGTGCACCGACCGGGCATACAGCCGCACATTCACCGCATGAAGTACAATCTAACTCATCAGTTCCATTTGTCAAACCGATAATAGATTTGTTTAGTTTATTCCACATTGCATAAGCATCTTTTGGCATCTCTGCTTTAAAATCTGCATTAATCGCATCTGCTCCACGAGGGACAGTTTTTAAAGAATTATCCCCTATCATATCTTTACACGCAGTTACACAGCGTTCACAAACAATACAAAGACCCGGATCGTAGTGTAAATGTCCCCAATCATGAGAGCTTCTATCTACATCTTTAATAGCGTAGCTTTGAGAATCTACCCCTATCTCCAAAGTATAATTTTGAAGTTCACACTCCCCTGATTGATCACATACACCACACTGCAAAGGATGGTTTACATCGTAAACTTCCATAATTGCACGGCGTTCCTTCTCTATATTTTCCGTACTTGTTGTAATATTCATTCCGTCTTTAGCTTTGGCATTACAAGCATACACTTGTTTCCCATCTGCTTCAACCAAACATATACGACAAGCCAGAGTTGGACTACAACGCGTTAAGTAACATATTGCAGGTATAAAGATATCATTTGCACGGGCAGCATTTAAAAGATACTCCCCCTCTTGCGTCTCTATCTCTTTTCCATCAATGTTTATGACTATTTTACTCATTACACTACTCTCACTATTTTGGATTTTTCAAATCTATAACTACTACCATCTACAACACCGTCAAATGTAGGATTCAGAGCTATCGTACCTTTTAACTCACTCTCAAGTTTAAAAGTTCTCGTAATTTTCTTAGAACCTAGAGTCAGCTCTACCTTATCACCGTCTGCAATTTTTGCAGCTGCTGCAAATTGCGCCGAACCTCTTAAAGTATCATCTTTTTCAAGCTGTCTTGCCTGTGCCGTATATTGGTTAAACTGCAACACGGGATTAGCATGATAAACAACCGTTCCGTTAAATTCAGGTAAATCTTCAACATCTTCAACCTGGCCGTCAATATCACACACCACTTCATCAAGAATATAACCCCTTTGATCATCGCCGAGCGGAGATAAAAAATTCTCAAGAGCATCAAATTCAAGCCCTTTAAAACCTTTTGAAGTGTCTAACTCTTTTGTATATTCAACGGTATATTTGGCATTTATACCTAAATCATTTGCTATATCATTTAATGTATAGCCTTTAAATTCTAATGCAACATTTAACAGCAATACTCTGTTATCTATGCTAACAACCGTACCCTCTTGCTGATTCAATGCTCCGACGGCTAAGTCCGCATTATCTAAAGATGAAATTATAAACTCTCCTGCAGCATTATAACCAACTACATTGCTTAAATCTTCATCACAGTCCAAATCACAAATCAAAGATACACCCAGAGTATTTACTTCACTCGGTACTGTCAATACGGAAAAATCGGTGTATCTTTCAATCAGTGCCGCAAGCTTTGCAATATTTTTTGCTCTAGGATGTGCAAACAGGTCAGACCCGAGAACAAGCACACGGCGAGTCGTTCTTGTAAATGATTTTGTCATTAGGCTCAGTTCATCATCCCCGACATTACTTTCTGCCTCAAGGTATCCCAAATCTAAATCATCAAAATATTTTCTATCTTCTTTATCTAATTCAATATTTTTCAGCAGTTCATTTGCAAGCAGAGCAATCACGCCCTCCTCCGTACCCACTTCATATTTCATAAACTGAGTTACGGTATTTTGCATCAGGCTGTCTTCCATAGGATGTGCATAAACAATCTTGGCTCCATTGTGTCTTGCAGCCGTTGTAAGTGCATATCTCACACCCGGGTTATCTGTTGCGATTCTACTTCCTAAAACTATAATACCGTCTGCGTGTTTCAAAGCATCAAGAGAAGCACTATGGTGCAATTTACCGCTTACACTGCCGTAAGCATTCATAAATTCCCCATAAAGCCGAGCATCCTCATTAAAGAGTTTTAAACCAAGTTTCTCTTTTATCTTTTGCAAGATATGCGCTTCTTCATTTGTAATTATTGAAGAGAAACGGATAGCGTTTGCATTTTTAATCGCTTCAAGCGCATTCGAGTAA
>Ga0256831_1001587_pt1 | contig 11990 bp, 12 predicted proteins | sample 132544metaG_FD_189087 | JGI IMG/M metagenome (GOLD analysis project Ga0256831, IMG submission 189087) | Hydrothermal vent microbial communities from Lau Basin, Pacific Ocean - 132-544 | ecosystem: Environmental > Aquatic > Marine > Hydrothermal vents | place: Pacific Ocean: Lau Basin | collected... | reverse complement strand
ACTCAAGGCATTCAGAGCTACTCTAAGAGGTGTGTCTGATGTTAAATTTTTCTTGTTTAGGGTAGCAAAAATTTATGCATGAAAAATTTAATCCACCATAAATTCAAGGTGAGCCTTATTCGCAAAATTCGCTACCAAGCTATAAATCCTCAGAATAAAGTTTTTATCATTTCTTCACAATGGCTTCTCACTCTATTATCCACAACTTTTTAAACCGATCCTTTTTCTTTCTTATTTCGATGTGACATAAAAAAAGCGGTATCAAAAAAATTGACACCGCTTTTGAACCTGAAAACCAACTGAGCTTGTTGGTTGAATATATATTGTTTTCTGAACGACTAACTGTTTACATGGCTTTGAAACAGTTGTAATAACCATAACAAATGTTATGCCAGAAAATTACAGATTAAATTGCAGGAATTGTTTTCATTAGCAGGTCGATTACCTTCTCTACATTTTCATTAAAAACTTTTAATACCTCTTCCCAACTCACCTCTGTTTCATCGGTTTTCCAACAATCGTAATCGGTGCTAAGCGCAATTGCCGCATACGGAATTCCAATTTCGTTTGCCAAAATACATTCAGGAGCAATCGACATATTAATAACATCTGCTCCCCAACTACGAAACATATTCGACTCGGCGCGTGTTGAAAAACGCGGCCCTTCAATGGTAATTACCGTCCCTTTTTTATGATAATTCAGATTAAGCTCATCTGAAATTTGAATTAGTTTTTCGCGTAATTTATGGTCGAAAGGATCGCCCATTTGTGTATGTTTTATTTCGCCGTGAAGAAATATTTCGTGAAAAGTATTTTTCCGGTGTTTTGTAAAATCGATAAACTGGTCGAGAATGACAATATCTCCACGTTTTATCTCTTCGCGCAAACTACCGCATGCAGTGGTTGCCAAAATATGAGTGCAGCCAAGTTCTTTTATTGCCCAAATATTTGCACGGTTATTTACCTGCGACGGAGGAGTTGAATGATTTCTGCCATGCCTCGACAATACCACAACCTCTACATTACCAACTTTACCAATCCTAAAATTCGACGAAGGGTTTCCGAATGGAGTTTCAACATTTATACTCTCTAAATGTTGAACGCGTTCCGGATTCTCAAGTCCCGAACCACCTATTATTGCTACTTTAATCATAACTCTTTTTTAAACTCAAATTCCAAAGATACAATGCATAAATTTGTCATTCGATATTTACTGTTTGTTATCTGTTTTCTCGAACAGTTTTAGAATACTCTCTTTGTTGGCTTTACACACACCACGTTCGGTAATTAGTCCGGTAACCAGCCGGGCCGGAGTAACATCGAATCCATAATTTACTGCATTACTTTTCTCCGGAATTAATCGAACACTTTTTTCGCCGTCGGTTGTCCATCCGGTAATTTCAGACACTTCACCCGATTCGCGTATCTCAATGGGAATATCGTTTATTCCGTCTTCAATCTTCCAATCGATTGATGTTGAAGGCAGTGCTACATAAAACGGTATGTTGTTATCTGAAGCGGCAAGTGCTTTTAAATAGGTACCAATTTTATTTGCCACGTCGCCGGTAATTGTTGTGCGGTCGCTGCCAACAATAACCATATCAACCATTTTATGCTGCATTAAATGGCCGCCTGTATTATCGGGAATTACGGTGTGCGGCACTCCCTCTTCGGCAAGCTCGAAAGCCGTTAACCGCGCTCCCTGATTTCGCGGCCGCGTTTCGTCGACCCAAATATGAACCGGAATCCCTTTCAGGTGTGCTTTGTAAATTGGTGCAGTTGCCGTGCCCCAGTCGATACACGCCAGCCAGCCTGCATTACAGTGAGTTAAAATATTTACCGTTTCGCCTTTTTTATCGTAAATTTTCTGAATGAGTTCGAGCCCAAAATTGCCAATCCTTTCGCTAAATTCAATCTCCTTTTCTTTTAATGAATCTGCTTTTTGAACTGTTTTTTGAATTAAGTCGCCATCTTCTTTTTCATTCAAAATAAAATCGACCATTTCGTTTACCGCAAACGAAAGATTTACTGCAGTTGGCCGCGCCGCTTTTAAACAGCCGGCTTTTTCGTGAATATATTTTTTCAGATTATTGCCATCGTATTTCAAAAGAGCCAAATACATTCCATACGCTGCAGTTACGCCAATTAACGGTGCTCCTCGAACCACCATCTCCTGAATGGCAAAGCAGGCATCGTCGACCGTTTTCAAACTAAAAATCTCGAACCTGAAAGGGAGTTTTCGCTGATCGATAACCTGAACAATCTCCCGATTATCATTTTTCAGCCAAATTGTATGATAATGTTTATTCTGAATTCTCACAAACCTGTTTCAATTTATTATTTACTCAAACCACATAGGTTTTCGGGTTTTTGATTGGTTCTTTTTCCCTTTTCCTGCGGCAAATAATTAAAACATAACGATGGCTATGTCTGAATTATTTGCCTTGTTAAAGAAAAAAATAACATCCTCAAATTTCCAGAAAACCTAAATGGATTGAGTATATTAGCCACAAAAGTAGTAAAATGAAAGCTGACTTAACAGGAATAAAAAATATCATATTCGATTTGGGAAATGTAATTCTGAATCTCGATTTTGAAAGCTCGATAAAGGCATTTAAAGAGTTAGGATTAAAAGACGATGTATTAACAAAACACAGTGTTTTCCCCGACCCCTGTTTTTACGAGCAGGAAGTTGGAACAATTACTCCGGAGGAGTTTCGCAAAAGGGTGGTGAAAATTCTAAACGGAAAAAATGTTACCGAAGAGCAGGTAAATTCGGCGTGGCTAAAAATGGTTTTAGATATTCCTGAACACCGTATAAAAGTGCTACAAAAACTTGGTAAAAAGTATCGCCTTTATCTTTTTAGCAACAGCAACAAAATTCATATCGATAAAATTGATGAAGAGTTTAAAGAGCAATATGGATTTGAGTTTCCATCACTTTTCGAGCAGCAGTTCTATTCGCACGAAATTCACGTTCGGAAACCCGATTTAAGTTCGTTCGAAAAAGTGATTCAACTCTCGGGCGTAAATCCGGAAGAGACCCTGTTTATTGACGATTTAGAAGACAATATTAAAGGCGCCGAAAAGGCCGGACTAAAAACTTTCTGGCTTAAAAACAGAATGGAAATGGCAGAAATATTTTAAATCTATTAAAACACTAAAAATGCGTAGAAACAAAATAGTCATAATACTTTTCGTAATTTTGTTAATTGTCGATTTTATTTTTTCTTTTTTTCAATATTATCAAATGCCGTTATATGGCGACTTGGAGGGCGGGATTTTACCTGACAAATATGTTCAACAAATTATTGATGATCCGTTTGGTTTTCATGCAATAAAATCGGGAGAGAAACATGTTAATCCAAACAGGTTTTTCTCTCATTATATTTTTATGAAATACTTTCGGGTTGTGCCAAAAGCTTTTCAGTATTTTTCGAACCCAATTTCAGCGGTTTATTTATCGGCAGCATTGGTTAAAATTATTGTGCAACTTTTATTTGTCTATTTGCTGTCATTCTTCATTAGCGGATATAAAACTATTCGCAGTCCTGAATTTATTAATGTGGCTGTGTTAATAGCTCCACTTTTTCAGGTTTATGGTTACTGGAGCCGAATGGGAATTAACGATAAATCAATTGCATATACTTTTTTTTATGCTGTTCCACTTGTTCTGTTAATGTTGTTTTTTATTCCCTTTTTTAAGTCTAATTTCAGTAAAATTAACTATTTTATTCTTATTCCGTTATCTATTATTTTACCTTTAAGTGGTCCACTTATTCCCGGTGTTATTTTAATTGTTTCTTTTCTTTTGTTTTTGAATCGCTGGATTAAAAGTTATAGAACAAATAAGAGAAGATTAACGAATTATTTAAAAAGCGTGCCCGTTCATTTTTATATTATTTTAATTCCGGTCTCTTTATGGAGTATTTATTCATTGTATTTAGGATTTTTCTACGATAATAATTATAAAACTGAAGCAATACCGCTATTTCAACGCTATTTGAATCTTTTCCCGGGAATTGTTTCTCAGCTTTTTCACTCTTTTGGGTTTCCGTTAATGCTTGTTGTAATTGGAGTTAATATTTCTCTAATCAAAAAAAATGAAACGTTAAATGGGAGATTATTAATTCGAACAATAAAGTGGATTGGCGTTTTTTCGTTACTGTATATTCTGCTGTTGCCACTCGGCGGCTATCGTCCATACCGCCCGTATATAATACGTTACGATACAATAATGCCAGTTACAATAGCTCTAATTTACTTTTTTGCAGCATCGTCGTATTATCTAATTAATAATTTGAGATTGAATAGATTAAAATATTTAGCTGGGCTTACAATTTGTCTTCTTATTTATTCGGGGGCTGATTTTAAGGGGCTGGGCAGAAATAAATGTGAAAGAGCAGCATTACAAAAAATTGCAAATTCGAATGACCGAATTGTTCATCTGCCGGACAATTGTAAAGTTATATCATGGGAAATCATTTCTGATTCGAAACGCTCAGAAGCAAAAGCAGAATTAATCTATTTTTGGGGAATTACCGATAAAAAGAAACTCTTTATTAACGATTTAAAAGAGAATATAGAAGAAGCAAAAAAAGCTGGGTTAAAAACTTTCTGACTTAAAAATAGCAGGGAGATGGCAGAGGTATTCAGCTAATTTAATTAAGCTCAGATACATTGAGTATTTATCTGTTTTTTATTTCAATATTTTCACTCTTATTAAGCGAATGTCTTTTAGTGGCCTCCAGTTCTGGTCGGTTTCAACTTTTATAATTTTATCCACCACATCCATTCCCGAAACTACCTGTCCGAAAACGGTGTACGACCCATCGAGATGCGGTGCTCCGCCCACTGTTTTATATGCTTTTCGTTGTGCTGCACTAAATTTATAATTGTTTTGCTGCTCCAGTTCGTCCAGCTCTTTATCGAAATATTTGCGACCCGAAACAATGTAAAATTGCGACCCGTCGGAGCGTCGTCGCTGATTGCTGCGGTCGGGTTTACGAGGCACACCAATCATTCCGCGTTTATGAAACAGACCGGGAACAATATGGGCGGGAATGGTATATCCAGGACCTTTCCAGCCAACGTTGTCGCCTTTTTCGGCGTAGCGAGTGTCGGCAGCTCCGGTTTGAATTCCAAAATCGGGAATTACACGATGAATCAGCAAACTGTCGTAAAAATGCTCTTTTACAAGTTTTATAAAATTGTCGCGGTATTCGGGAGTTGCATTAAACAATTTTATGGTAATGTTGCCGGCATCGGTTTCAAGAACCAGCCCTTTTATTTTTGCATTTTCGGCTGCTGTTTTTTGCGAAGACCCCAGTTGCAACGCTTGTAGCAAAACAGGTTTTGCGGTTTTCTTTTTTAGCAGTGCCCGAATATAGAAAGAAGGAACTGCAAAACTCTGCATTGTATAATTCGATGTTGCCGAGAAAGCAATTCCAAAAACTTTTTTATTGGTCAGAAAAAGCGGCATTCCAAATGACGATTTTCTAATCCGGTTGGTAATGCGGTACAGTTTTGTTCCGTTAATGGTTGCCAGATTTAAAACTTTACCCGAAAAGAGCTGAATCACTTTCCCCGGGTTTGGCGAGATATACTTCGATTTTGCCGATTTGGGCGCAACACCCTCGAGCAGTTGAACGGGTTTACGTTTAACGCCATCAACTTGTAAAATAATAAGGTCGTTTATCCGGTCGAATGCAACATATTTATTGGCAACAAACCGTTTTTTTGAATTGAACGGTGTAACAAAAACTGTGTCGGCTCCTTTAATTAGCGAGTATTTTGTAGCAATTAAATTCTCGTCAACAAAAAAACCCTGCCCCGACTCTAAAATTCGTTTACCGTCGTACGAATCTAATTTAACCACCGCTGCACGAATTTCACTCCATTCGTTGTTTGAATTCTGCGTAACAGTTTTTCCCGGTTTCTCGTTTTTGGCAACCTGTTTTTTGTCTTTCGAATTACACGAAAAAAGAATAATCAGAAACAGTACTATGGCGAGAATATTTCTCATTTAATTTGTGTAATTGTTATTTTAACATCGTTAAACGGGCGATTATTTTTGTCGGTTTTTAGTGCAGCAATTTTATCAATTACGTCGAATCCTGAAATGCATTCGCCAAATATGGTATATTTCCCGTCTAAATCGGGGTAACCGCCAATGGTTGTATATGCGGTGCGCTGTGCTTCCGAAAACTCAATTGTACCGGATTGCAGGTTGTATTCGCTTTCAATTTTATCCTTTACTTCTTGCGCCAGCTCTCTAAATTCTTTTACCTTTTTTTCAGCTTTCAGGCGTTTTAGTTCGGCCCGAATTTCGGGAGTCAGCACACGTCTTTTTATTTTATTTCTGATGGGGCGGTTCACAGCCATCTCCATTGTATCGAGCTCTCCCGAAGAATATACTCTTCCTTTAACAATAAAAAACTGCGATATATCGGACTGTTTAAACGGATTAATTTCGTCGGGCTGGCGAGGTGCACAAAGTGCTCCTTTTTTATGAAAATGGTTTGGGCGAATCTCATCGTCAACGGTTTTGTCGGGGTCGCCGTATCCAATTCGTTTTCCGGGAGGTGCATTTTTCGAACTTTTCGATCCACCCTGAATTAGGAAATCCTGAATAACCCGATAAAAAAGGGTGCCATTAAAATAGCCACTATTTACCTCTTGTAAAAAAGCGTCGCGGTGCTTGGGTGTATCGTTATAAAGGAGAAACTCCATTGCCCCTAAACGGGTCGATATTTTTACTTTTTTAGTTTGCGACCACCCCGAAATAGTAAAAACGGCAATAAAAATCAGTATAAAAAAGCTTCGTGTCATAAACTATTTTACAACTTCAATTTGCATAGAAATGTCGTTTACCGGGCGGTTTTGTTTGTCGGTTTCAACGGCGGCAATTTTATCTAAAACATCGAGCCCTTCAACTACCTCTCCAAACACAGTGTATTCACCGTCGAGCGACGGATACCCGCCAATAGTTGTATAAGCTTTTCGTGCTTCATCGGAAAAAGAAAACTGCGGGCCTGCCGCATAAATACTGTCAACAAGTTCGCGCTCCTCTGCAATTCTAATATCAAAACCAGCTCTGTCGTTCTTCTTTTTATACTCAATAATCTCGTCTTTCATTGCCCCCATGTGCTTATTCATCAATTCGTTTTTCCTTCGGTCATTAATAATCATCTCCATTGTATCAAGTGCTTCGGGCGTATAAATTTCACCCTGAACAATATAGAATTGCGAACCGCTTGAACGTTTTTCCGGGTTTGCCCGGCCACCACGACGGGCAGCTGCCAGTGCTCCTTTTTTATGAAAATGTTTAGGAATTATTTCGGCCGGAATTGTATACCCGGGGCTACCTCCACCCAACAGAATATTTTTCCCGGCATTGCGCGACATTGGATCACCACCCTGAATCATAAAATGGTTGATAACGCGATGAAAAAGAAGGTCGTTGTAGAACCCTTCATTTACCAATTTCAGAAAGTTCTTTCTATGCTCAGGCGTATCATCATAAAGTTTTACCTTAATTTCTCCAAGTTTGGTTTTAATAGAAACCACTGTTTCGTTACTCTTTTTTTCTTTGTTGCCACACGCAATAGCAGCTATAGAAAGTGTAATCAGTAAAAAAAATACAATCCGCTTCATTCTCGAAAAATTAATTAAATTGAAAAAATATTTATGAACTGTGGCAAAGATAAAAAATAAACTATGAACAAATTCTTCGTTTTATTACCGGTTATCGTTTTTTTTATATCGTGCAATTTTACAAAAATGAATCACAGGGAAACCCCGGTTGTTACCAAAGTAGACACTGTTGTTTTGCCTGAACCGGAGCCATTTATTAAATCGCTTCCTAAAAAACTGGAAGAAAATTCTGGTATAATTTTTTACAACAATCTGTTTTGGACGATTAACGACAGTGGTGGAAAAAATAGAATATTTACTTTTAATTTTAAAGGAGAAATTGAAAAAGAGGTTGAGATAGAAAATGCAAAGAATGTTGATTGGGAGGATATTGCACAAGACAAAAAGTATATTTATGTAGGCGATTTTGGAAACAACCGTGGAAACCGTAAAAACCAAACCATCTATAAAATAGAGAAAAAGAAAATTGGGAAAAAAGCCAGGCAGAAAGTTAAATCGAAAAAAATAAGATTCAGTTACGCAAATCAAACCAGTTTCAAATCAGAAAATTTAGCCACATCGTTCGATTGTGAGGCACTTGTTGCCTATAAAAAATCGCTCTATATTTTCACAAAAGACTGGGTAAACCGAACAACAACTGTTTATCGTATTCCAAAAAATAAAGGGAACTATACGCTTCAACCTATTGATTCATTTAATGTTAACGGATTAGTAACCGGTGCCGATATTAGTCCCGATAAAACAAAGCTGGCATTGGTTGGTTATAAAGATTACCGGCCTATTCTCTGGATTTTCTCAAATTTCAATAAAGAAAACTTTTGGGGCGATAGCCAAATGCATCTCGAAATGGACAACATTTTTAATGCACAAACCGAGGGCGTCTGTTTTTTAAATAACGACTCTCTTCTTATTTCGTGCGAAGCCACAAAAACATTTCCGCAACAGCTGTTTCTTATCGATTTATCGAAAAAAACAAACTATGCAACACCTCGAAGTAAATAGAAATATCAGACTGGAAGCGTTACACCTTTCTATGGCACCTGTTATTTTCGAAACCATCGACCGCGACCGTGCCTATTTAGAACAGTGGTTGCCATTTATTGCTACTACCCATAAACTGGCCGACACAGAAGCGTTTATCAGAAGTGTTCTACATCAGTCGCAAAACAGAAGAGACGAGGTTTTTACTATCTGGTTTAAAAACGAATTTGCCGGTCTAATTGCGTTTAAAGATACTGATTGGATTAACCGGAAAACCGAATTGGGTTACTGGCTTGCAGAGAAAATGCAGGGAAAAGGAATTGTTTCGGCTTGTGTTGAAAAGCTTATTCGGTATGCTTTCCATAAATTAAAACTTAACCGCATTCAAATTAAAACTGCTGTGGGCAACAGCAAAAGTGCTGCCGTACCCAAACGTCTTGGCTTTCGGTTTGAAGGAATTGAACGTGCAGGAGAAAAGCACAACGAAACGTATTTCGACCTGGAAATTTACAGCTTACTCAAAACCGATGAGTTAGTAATCTGACTCACATCTGTTTAAACTAAACATCAAGTTTTGCTCTTTCACATTACATATTTTTTACAATGTAGTTTTATTCTAAATAATATTTCATATTTTTGACTCGAATATTCATTTGTTCGATTTTTAAAAGATATTTATGGAGATAGAGACAAAAAAGGAAAAGTCGATTCGGCGAAAACTGTACCGGGTTTTGCGAAAGACAGGAGTGAATAAAGAGTACATCAGCTTAAATGCATCGTACAGTAACGATTTTAATTTCGATAAAATAGACTGGACAATTTTCACCTATTTTTTAGAAGGTATTTTTAATATTTCGGTTAACGACGACGAGTTAAATAAATTTGGGAATGTAAACGATACATTGCATTATTTAAAAATAGCACTGAATTAAAAAATAACGCTGAATTAGTTTCATATTATTCGCTGAAAAAGGACTTCTGAAAAGAGGTCCTTTTTTTGTGAACAAAACATTCAAAACGATTGTTTTAGGTATAATAAAAATCAAATAATTATGGAAACAGTACAAAGTATTTCTCAAACAATTCATGACGTTATTATGAATTATGGCCCACGGTTAATAGGTGCAATTATTACGCTTATTATTGGTATGTGGATTATCTCTATTCTTACAAAGAGTATTAGAAAACGGTTTGAAAAGAAGGAGATGGATCCATCGCTCCGTAATTTTCTAAACAGTATGATTCGCGTTCTACTCAAACTAATGCTCTGGATAAGTGTAATTGGAATGTTGGGAGTTGAAATGACCTCCTTTATTGCAATTCTTGGTTCAGTTGGTTTTGCTATTGGTATGGCACTTTCGGGAACATTGCAAAACTTTGCCGGAGGAGTTATGATTTTGCTTTTTAAACCCTTTAAAACCGGAGACTTTCTGGAAGCTCAGGGTTATACAGGTACAGTTAGCGAAATTCAACTTTTTAATACAATTCTGAAAACACCCGACAATAAAACAATTATTATTCCAAATGGCGGCTTGTCAACCGGGTCGATGGTGAATTTCTCGACCGAGCCACAACGGCGTGTCGATTTTGTTTTCGGTATTGGATATGGCGACGATGTTGATAAAGCCAAACAAGTTTTAATGAAATTAATTGAAGCCGATTCGCGAATATTAAAAGACCCTGAACCGTTTATTGCAGTTACCGAACTTGCCGACAGCTCGGTGAATCTAGTGGTTCGGGTGTGGGCAGAAGCAGCAGATTATTGGGGAATTCATTTCGACCTAATCGAGAATGTTTACAAAGCATTCGATAAAGAGGGATTGAATATTCCATTCCCACAAATGGATGTACATATTCAGAAATAGACAAATATTTGAGAAACAGGGGCAAAACAAATAAGTTTTGCCCCTGTTTTCGATATTGGGTTACCCCAAATTATGAGGATGTTTCTGTTTAAAATTTAGAATCAAGATACAAGAACCAAGACAAGAAAATTAGTGTTTTAACTAAATCAAGCTCCTGTGTGTAAAATCTTTATAATGAATGTTTTATATACTTAAACCGATTAAAAACAACTTTCAAGCGAAAACAGAACTCTGAACAATTTTCTACTTTTTCTCAACAATCTTAATTTCAAACAACCGGGGCCACAATTTTCCGGTAACAAACAGCCGGTCGGTTTTTTTATCGTAGGCAATTCCGTTCATGTAATCAATTTTGTCGGTACTGTTTTTATACATATCAATTATACCTTTCATATTAATTTCGCCTAAAACCTTACCTGTTTCGGGGTCTATTATAACAATAATTTCGGTGGTATAAATATTGGCATAAATTACACCGTCAATATATTCCAGTTCGTTAATATAATTTATAACATCTTTATTATTAGCCACCTGAACCGTTTTAACCACCGACAAATCACTGGGATTTAACCAGGTTAATTTGTTTGTGCCGTCGCTCATAATCAGGTTGGTACCATCGTTTGTAAGCCCCCACCCCTCTTTGGGTACAATCTGAAAACTGTCAATCAATGCAAAATCAGACAAATTGTATATAAATCCTTTTCTCGATTTCCAGGTAAGTTGGTAAATTTTATTGTTGAAAATGGTAATTCCTTCGCCAAAATATTTTTTATCGAGATGATAAGTTTGCAGAGGTTTCCCATTTTTCAGAACGGTTTTTTCGAGGCGCGATTTACCATATTCGCCCGTTCCTTCGTACATATAACCTTTATAAAATTCCAGTCCCTGTGTATAATAATCTTTTTGGTGCGGGAAGTTATTTATTACGTGGTAGGTATAAATTTTGCTTTCAACATCCGAAATTGTTTCTACCGTTCGTAATCTGCTATTTTTAAGTCCGTCGGTTTTTACCGTTTCAACCCTGAAATTGCTGCTGCCAAGGGTATTTAATTCAACACCTTCAACAGAAAAACTGAGTTTGGTACTCTCTTTTAAAAGTTGGTTTTTATAGAAAAGTTTAATCGATTTTATCTCGCCGTTTTTAACTTTCGTTTTTACGTTTACCGTTACTTTTTCGCCAAAAACATAACTTTTTTTATTGGGTTGAACCACAATTGTACTCACCGGTTTTCGCGAACGTTTTGGCGTGTTCGAGCACGAAAATGCGGTTATTAGCAGCGCGATAATCAATAGTACCGGAAAAGCAACTCGTTTCATTATTCTGTTTTTTAAAAGTTCAAAGATAAGTTTCTTTTGGTTATTTTTCTTTTCTAATTTATCGAAGTTGTTTAATCATTGTAAATGAATTATATCTTTGTTTAAAAATTTAGGTTTGAATCCATTTAAGAAATTAGCGAACGACACGGTAATTTACGGAATGAGCAGTAT
>Ga0256831_1001586_pt1 | contig 11990 bp, 7 predicted proteins | sample 132544metaG_FD_189087 | JGI IMG/M metagenome (GOLD analysis project Ga0256831, IMG submission 189087) | Hydrothermal vent microbial communities from Lau Basin, Pacific Ocean - 132-544 | ecosystem: Environmental > Aquatic > Marine > Hydrothermal vents | place: Pacific Ocean: Lau Basin | collected... | reverse complement strand
CGTATGTCGAATCAAAATAGTTAACGGGAGCGTCTTCAAACGTCCACATTTTTCCCATATCAATTTTACTTGCCTTTACAGTATCGGGATTAAAAGGCATATTCTGAGGGAAAATCGTAAGAGCGCTGAAAACAAATACCGCAATAAAACTTAGTAACTTTTTCACTTTAAATTATTCCTCTTATTTAGTTAAAAAACATTTTTCGATTTGACGTCTGTTTCAATTTTTTGTGCCGTAAAATAAAGAAATTTTTTCTCATCTTCCCGCCATATTTTGTATTACAATTTAAATCCTTTCTGCAAAAGGGGGAAAGAAGAAAGACGTGTTTTTAGTAAAGAAACTTTCATTATAGATTATAGAAAGCTTTGTATAACCTAATTTATATGTCATTCTGAATGGAGCGAAGCGGAATCCGCCACGGCGGAAGAATCTCAAAACCGGTAATTATACCGAATTTAGAGATATTTCGGACGGCTTACACCTTCGCCCCCGCCGAAAAGCGGTCGGGGAACTCAATATGATAAATTTAGGTTATGCAAATATCTCTCATAAAGAACCGTTGTATATCCCAACCCGGGCAAGCCGGAAACAAAACTAGAAAAAGTCGGACAAAAAAACAATCTCTGAAACCCTTATCAATAAGGGACTTTAGAGTATTTGGGAAAATATTTTGCCAAAAATAACACGAATTTTACTGATAAGGTATTAAAATAGTCTTGTTGAATTCTCGCCTCCCTACAGAATGTATGGAAACTCCGGATTGGCGTACTTACCGATAAATACGCTGTTGCCGAATGTTCAATAACGGTTTAACGGCTGAGGTTGGATATTCGGCAAATTACGGATAACGCCAGAAAGAATAAATTCTACGAATTCTCTTTTATTAACTCTTTCACTGTTTTAATATCTTTTTCAATCTGACGAATAAGAGCTTCTTTAGTTACAAACTTTACTTCATCCCTAATTTTTTTAATCACTTCGGTTTTTACCATTTTGCTGTAAATATTTTTATTCAAACCGAAAATATACGTTTCAATAATGGGGTTGTTGAGATGTTCAAATGTAGGACGAGTTCCAATATTCATTAGTCCGAAATACTCCTCGTCTCTCAGAAAAACTTTTACAAAATAAACTCCGTTTGCAGGAATAACCTTGTGCGCGTCAGGTTTAATGTTAGCGGTAGGATAACCCAATTCCCGTCCTCGCTGCGCCCCGCGAATTACTTTCCCGCTGAAAAAATAATTCCTTCCCAAAAATTTGTTCGCTTTTTCCAGTTCTCCGTTTTTCAGCGCGTTTCGAATCTTTGTGCTGCTTATTACTTCTCCGTCGATTTTCACTTCTTCGGCGCCGGAAACAGTAAAATCGCACATTCCTGACATTTCAAGAAGTTTGCTTTTGTCGCCGCCTCTGTCCTTTCCGAACTTATGATCGTAGCCAACGACAATATGCTCGACTCCGATTTCATCGCAGATAATTTTTTTTATAAAATTCTCGTAAGACATCTGCGAAAACTCTCTATTAAAATTAATTACCAGAACATTATCGATTTCAGTCGTATCGAGGATCGTCAGCTTCTCATCGGTCGTAGTGAGCAATTCCAGATTAAAATCGGGGGAAACTACAAAGCGGGGATGCGGGTCAAAAGTAATAACCAAACTCCTTCCGCCGGTTGCTTTGGCGCGCCGAACAACTTCATCCAAAATCTTTTGGTGTCCGAGATGAACGCCGTCAAAAGTTCCTATTGTTATTATGGTCTTCTTATTTTTTTCAACATGTTCCGGTTTATAATAAACTTTCATTGCTTTCTACTTTCTTTTACAAATTCTACAAATTCTTCGATTTTAAACGCCTCATCCGCCAAGTAGCTTCCGACGGCTGTTCTTCTTAATCCGTGAAGATAAGCTCCGCATCCGAGCCGTTTCCCGAAATCATCCGCAATTACTCTGATATACGTTCCTTTCGAAACCGTTATATCAAAATCCACTTGAGGAAGATTAATCTTTGATATCTCAAAATCGTAAACGATTATTTTTCTCGGCTCTCTTTCCACTTCTTTCCCCTTCCGCGCCAATTCATAAAGTTTCTTTCCTTTATGCTTTACAGCGGAATACATAGGAGGAAGCTGCATCGACTCGCCGAGAAAGGAATCCCTAACGTTAAGAATATCATCATCGGTAACCGCTTCAAAACTTTTTTCTTCGATAACCTCAGTCTCCCCATCCATTGAAGGAGTTCTTTTACCAAGAATAAAACTCCCCGAGTATGATTTATCAAGACCTTGGAAATTATTAAGCTCTTTGGTTTTCTTCCCGAACGCGATAATTAAAAGTCCGGTGGCGAAAGGGTCAAGCGTTCCCGCATGCCCGACTTTTTTTATGTGAAGTGTGTGTCGAATTTTATTTACAACATCAAACGATGTCCACCCGGAAGGCTTGTCGATTAGAACGATTCCTCCCGATTCAAAATAATCGGGAGAAAAATTATTCGTTTTCTTTGTTATCATCTTTATGTATCTGCGAAAACAATTTTTCCATTTTATCCACATAGTCCAGAGTATCGTCAATAAAGAATTCCAACTCGGGAATAAATCTCAAATTTCTAATACTCTGGGCAAGTTCGTACCGGATTTTCTTCTTGTTGTCGTTAATCCACTTCAAACTTTCTTCTCTGCGTTCTTTATCAAAAACGGAAAAATAGACGCGCGCAATTTTCAAATCGGGAGTAACCTTAACTGAAGTTATGGTTATTAAATCTCCGACCGAATCTTCAACTTTAAGCATAAAGATTCGGCTAAGTTCTTCCTTTATGAGTTTTGCCACTCTTTGAGTTCGTATGCTCATTAATCTAACTTCTTCTTTGTTTCAACAACTTTAAATGCTTCAATCATATCGCCGACTTTAATGTCGTTGAAATTAGCAATATTTAAACCGCATTCGTAACCGGAATCGACTTCTTTAACGTCGTCTTTGAAACGTTTGAGCGAAGCGAGATCCCCTTCGTAAATTTTCACTCCGTTTCTGAAAAGACGTATTTTATCGTTGCGCGAAATTTTTCCGTCAAGTACGTAACATCCGGCTACCGTTCCCACTTTAGGTACTTTGAATATATCACGAACTTCGACTGTCGCAACAACTTCTTCTGATATAATCGGTTTTAGCATACCTTCGAGAGCGGATTTTAATTCTTCAATAGCGTTGTAAATAACATTGTACAATCTGATCTCAACATTCTCTTTCTCGGCAAGTTTTCTCGCACTGAGATTTGGACGAACGTGGAAACCAATAATAATCGCGTCGGAAGCGGCGGCAAGCAGCACGTCGCTTTCGGTAATGGCGCCAACGCCTTTATGAATTACCCTTACTTTTACTTCATCATTGGAAAGCTTCATAAAAGAATCGGCGAGAGCTTCAACAGAGCCGTCAACATCGCCTTTTACGACAATATTAAGGTCTTGTACTTCGCCGGTACTGATTTGACTTGCGATTTCTTCAAGCGTAAGCATGTGAACCTGACGCTGATCCTGTTCGCGTTTTATCTGCTGACGTTTAATTGCAATGTTATGAGCTTCCTTTTCGGAATCGACTACAACAAAAACATCACCGGCTTGCGGAACTCCTTCAAATCCGGTTACAACAACAGGAATGGATGGACCAGCGTTTTTAACTCTCTTGCCTCGTTCATCGTACATTGCCCGAACTCTTCCGGAATAATTGCCCGCGACAAAAGGATTTCCGATTTCAAGCGTTCCTTTCTGAACGAGAATTGTAGAGACAACGCCGCGTCCTTTTTCCAACTGAGCTTCAATAACCGTTCCTCTCGCCTTTCTGTTCGGGTTTGCTTTAAGCTCAAGCATTTCCGCTTCAAGCAAAATCTTTTCGAGCAGAACGTCGATATTCAAACCTGTCTTAGCCGAGATTTCCGCGCTCTGATATTTTCCGCCCCAATCTTCCAACAGAATGTTTCTTTCGGAAAGCTGCTGACGTATTTTTTCGGGATTAGCGCCAGGTTTATCAATTTTATTTATTGCAAATATCATGGGTACGCCGGCGGCTTGCGCGTGGTTAATCGCTTCAACCGTCTGCGGCATAACGGCATCGTCCGCGGCGATAATAATTACGACTATATCAGTAACCTGAGCGCCGCGAGCGCGCATAGCGGTAAAAGCTTCGTGCCCGGGAGTATCAAGGAATGTAATTGACTGTTTGTCATTTATTTTAACATGATAAGCGCCGATGTGCTGCGTAATACCGCCCGCTTCGCCTGCTACTACGTTCGCCTTGCGAATATAATCAAGGAGAGAGGTTTTACCGTGATCCACGTGCCCCATTATTGTTACAACCGGAGGACGCGGCACCAAGGAATCTTCGGGGTCATCATAATCCTCCAAAGCATTTTCAATAACTTCTTCCTGAAGCTCGACTTCAAATCCGAACTCATCGGCAACAAGCGTAATCGTTTCAAAATCGAGCCGCTGATTGATCGAAACCATTAGCCCGAGCCCCATACACTTACCGATTACATCGGCGACAGAAACATCCATTAGGTTGGCAAGCTCATTGACGGAAATAAACTCGGTAACGCTGAGTTTCTGTTTCTCCAAAGCTTTTTCTTCTTCTATCTTATCCAGAATTTCCTTCTTCTCGATTCTTTTTTTCTTTCTCAAAGCCGCTCTGTCAACATGCGAGTTTGAATCGTCTCCGAGAATTGTCCTTTTGATTGCCGCTTCAACTTCCTTCTGATCAACTTTAATCTTTTTCGATTTTTTCTTTCCTTTTGCGGGACGTTCAACTTCTTTCCCGGCGGCGTCAAGTTCTTTTCTCTTTTTAGCGCGAAGTTTTTTCTTCTTTTTCTTGCTCGGAGTTCCTTCAACTAATTCGGCGGGATTAACCACATCGGGAATTTTTTCGGTTTTCTCTCCTTTTGCAGTATCATCTTTCTTCTGTTCAGGCTTCTTCTTTTTATCTTTTTTATTGGATTTCTTTTTCCTTTTTCCGGCGTCCAAATCAATTTTTCCGAGAACTTTTAAGCCTCCCGAGTTATTTTCCAATTCCTTTTCAGATTCGGTCATAAATTTTTTAGGCTCTTCGGGTTTTACTTCTTCCCGAGGCTCTTCGGCAGATTCGGTTTCCTCGATTTTTTCGTCGGGCTGTTCTTTTTCCGGTTCGGGAGCTTCTTCAACTTTTACTTCGGTTTCGGATTCCCCCTTTTCCTCGACAGCTTCTTCCTGAACTACTGCTTCCTCAACGGCTTCGGGAGTTTCCGGAGTTTCGGCAACTTCAGCCGTTGCTTCGGTTTTTTCATCTGAAGAAACTTCCGGAGTTTCGCTTTCAACGGATTCAGCTTCAACAACCTCTTCAACGACGGGAGCTTCCTCAATTTTTTTCTCCTCTTCTTCCGGTTCAGCCGGAACTTTCGGAGCCGATTCTTTCTCAGCTTCTTTTTCTTTCTTCTTGGTTGAAAACTTTTTCTGAAAATCATCTATTTTCTGATAATGCTTGCGGGCGGCGTCAATATCTTTTTTGAATTTTTCTTCAATAACTTCCAACATATCATCATTAAGTATCGCCATATGGGACTTAATACTGAACCCCTTTTCAACAAGGAATTCGACCAATTTTTCCGTAGATAAATTGTATTCCGCTGCAAACTTGTATAATCTGATTTTCTTTTTCTTTTCGGTCATTCTTGAACCTTAAATTTATTCTTCTTCAAACTGGTCTTTAATAATTTCAATTATTTCTTTAGCTTTTTCTTCATCGATTCCATCTATTTGAGCTAACTCTTCAACTCCGCCGGAAAGCACTTCAACGGCGGTATCGAATCTGTTATCGATTAACAAATCAACAACTTCTTCTCCGAGTTCCTCTCTTAAATCAATTAATTCTATATCGTCTTCATATTCGTCAAAAGCTTTTTCTTCGCGGATAACGTCTATTTCGTATCCAGTTAACTTTATCGCCAAACGAATATTTACGCCGTTTCTCCCGACTATCAGCGACACTTGATCGGAATCTGCCCAAACAGTGCATTTTTTCTCATCTTCGTTAATTTCAATTGCTTTTAATTTTGCGGGAGCCAATGCGCGCTGAATGTAAATTATAGGGTCGTCGGAATAATTTATGACGTCGATATTCTCGTTATTCAGTTCGCGTACGATTGCGTGAATTCTTACGCCTTTCATCCCAACACACGCTCCGACTGCGTCAATTCGCTGATCTTGCGATTCAACGGAAACTTTTGCTCTTTCGCCGGGTTCGCGCGCAATTCCTCTTATGTCAATAATTCCGTCGTAAATTTCAGGAATTTCAATTTCAAATAATCTTCGAAGAAACATATTATCCGCTCTGGAAATTATAATCGCGGGACCTTGAGTTGATTTTCGCACTTCCTTAACAACGGCGCGGATTGTATCCCCTTTGCGATAACGTTCACGCGGAATCTGTTCCGAACGCGGAAGAAGAAGCTCGTGTTTGTTGTGGTTAACGAGAATGTCATTTTTACGCACTTGGTAAATATCGCCTACGATAATTTCCCCGAGCATATCGTTGTATTCTTTGAATACAATTTCTTTTTCGACTTCGCGAATTCTCTGGTTAAGAGTCTGCCTTGCAAGGTTAATCAATCTCCGTCCGAAAGATGAAAGCGGTATTTCTTCCACGTAGTAATCGCCGATTTCCAATTCCTCTTCATTTCCATTCTCTTCAACTTCGGCAAAACTGATTTCCGTTTCAGGATCTTCCACCGTTTCAACAATAAGTCTCTCGAGAAAAATCTGAATATCGCCTTTATCCATATTTACGATTACTTCAAAATTTGCATCCTGTCCATACTTTTTCTTAACCAAAACTCCGAAAATCTCCTCGATAATTCCACCGAGAACATCTTTATCCAAACTTTTTTCGCGAGCCATTTGCGCGAACGATTCTACTATCGCACTGTTCATTTAATTCATTCCTCCGTTCAAAACGAAATTTGTACTTTTGCTTGTTTTATATTATTAAAATTGACTATTCTTTCTTTTCCGTTAACTTCAAATGTAAGTTCGTCGCCGTTTACCGAAAGGAGCTTTCCTTCAAATTTTTCGGTAGCTTCCTTCTCTTCTCCGAGTTTCACCTTAAAGTTTCTTCCGATATGTTTGGGATATTGTCCTGCAAATTTCAACGATTTACCTATACCGGGAGAAGAGACATCCAATCTGTACTTACCTTTTATCAATCTTTCTTCATCGATAAATTTTTCAATCTCGCGGGAAACATCGGAACAAATTTCCGTTGTAATTCCATCGACATTGTCAATAAAGACTTCGAGTACCCTGAATGAATCGGTTCCTCTCCATAAAATATCAATCAAGAATAAGTTTTTATCCTCGACAATTTCCTTTATTTTCGGCTCTATTATTTCTATTGCTTTCATTTCAATTTATCCCAACAAAAAACGCCCCTTTTGGGGCGAATAAGAAGTACAAAAGTAAGAATTTTTCAGGATAGTAGCAAATAGTATTTACTTGGAAAACCGGAACCGAATTCTATTTTGCAAACAAACTGAAATGAAGCTCCGAGCAGGTAAAACCGACCTAATTATTTCGCGGAAATTCTTACGGTTCCGTCCTTCGGAGGATTGCCGCTGAAAACTCTTCCGTCTTCGGTATGGAACTCCACCATTGTGTAGGAAAGTCTTGTAGAGCCTACTGCTTTTGCCTTAAACTTCATCGTAATAAAACTTCCCGAGCCGGTCAAACTTCTTCTTGGCAATGTGTAAAGCGTTGCAAGCACGGCGCTGTTAATATCTATTTTACCGGTTGAGTTAACTTGCGATAAAATTCCGGCATCGGAAAAATCGGGAACGGTAATTTGTTCAAAACCGCTTCTTTCCACAAAACTTCCCTTCGAGATTCCCTGCAGGGAAAGATATGTTGTGTCAAAGGCAATAACGGCGTGCAGCGCTACCAGACTATCAACGCCTTCCACCCAAACGCTGATGGAATCCGATTGTCCTACAGTCATTTCGGTTTCCGTCTTAAAGAACATTAAAGCGGGACCGCGGAATGCATCAACCGTAAAAACGCGGGAAACGGTAAGTTCTTGGTCTGTATGATCCTTTAATCTTCCGCTTACTTCAAAACGGTATTTGCTTTCATCCAAATTGCTGAAAGTAATTTCCGTAACGGTTCCCCACTCCGACCAATCGCGGTAAACAGTCGGGAAATTGTCCTCGTCAAGCGCAAGCATACGGTAACGATACTCAAAACCGTTGTCGCTTCCCGACCAGCCGAATGTAGCATAATTTACTGCAATTACCGCATCCTCGGCGGGACCTTCGGTAATCTGCAAAAACGGCGGCGGATTATCGACAACGGCAGGCCCATTACAACTTTCCGCTCCAAGCAAAAGAAGAGCAAAAATCAAAATCTTAATGGAATAATATTTTAGTTTAAAATCTTTCATTGCCGATAACCTATTTTAGAAGAAGCATTTTCTTTGTTGAAACATATTTCCCGGCTGATATTCTATAGAAATAAACTCCGCTTGCCAAAGTTTGCGTTCCCACAGCGTTAAACTTTGTTTTATATGAGCCGGGTTCTAAAACTTTATTTATTAAGGTAGCGACTTCCTGTCCGAGAATATTATAAATTTTGAGTGAAACTCTGCTTTTGGAAGCGACGTCAAACTCAATCGTCGTAGTCGGATTAAACGGATTAGGATAATTTTGATAAAGCATAAACTGGTTCGGTACCTCCTGCAAAGTGTAAACTTTAGCTCCCGCAACAGATTGATTAAAATGCTTATCGTAACCTTTGTAAACAATCAAAAGTGAATCTTTGTTGTTGTCTCTATCCAAATTCGCTTTAATTTTTGAAATAATAGAATACTCATTTCCGACTTTACCGCTTAAATTCGAGAAATCTATCCGGACTATTCCGCGCGCGGTATCTTGATAAGAGAGGACTATATTATTTGTAGTTCCATTTTTCGGCGCAAATTTCAGCGAGTCAAATCTAAAGACATAAGGATTGAAATGTATTTCAGCGGAAACCGCCGACAAATCTTTTTGCTCCAAATTAATCTTGAAATCAAACTTATTTTCACCTTTTTTGAATTTAATCGTCTCTCTCGAATCGGCATTGTCAAAGTTAAAGTTTACCGATTTCGGCAACCCGCGATTCTGTGCATAATAGTTCCACATATCCTGAAAAACAAGCAAATCATTGATATTAAGATTATCATCGGGAGTAACCGTAACAATCGGAGTCGTTCCGGAATAAGGATACATATCAGCTCCGACCGAGGAATCAGCCGAACTCCAAGAGAACACATAAGCGGCTAAATCGGCTCCGTTAATCTGACCGTCGTTATTAAAATCTGCCAGAGCTTTGGTTTTACTTGTAGTATTAAATACCGTAGCATTCCCGAAAGCGTCGGAAATTTTCATCTTATAATTGTATGCTGTCGAAGTTTTGAGATTATGCAAAAGAGCCTGGTTACCGTACGATTCCGCATTCGGAATTGAGTCGAAAACTCCGTTATCCGAGACGTATAATTCGTAACTTATCGGACGGCTTGAATCTATCGCCGATTTCCAGCTTGCAACGGCTTTGCTCCAGCCGTATTGGAAACTGTTCTGTTCAATTGTAAAGGAAGACTGATCAAACTGCGGGGCTTTGTTGTCAATTAAAATTGTATCCGTCGAAACGGGATAATCAACCCGATAAGTAGAGTGGAAAGTAGCGTTAAATAAAACTTTTCCTTCAAAATTATCAAGCTGTCCTTTGGAATCCCATTTGATTGTATCTACTAACGGACCGACCAAGTTAGTGTAATTCCCTTGCAGATAAGCATATCCGTCGTTTTCGCTTCCCCCGATTGTACGGAATGAAAATTTAGTTAAATCCACCGATTCATTTGCGTTAGGCAAGCTGTACAGCAGCTTAATCACTCCGGACTGAGTAGTGCCGATTGGCGTTATTGTAGGATAAAGCCCTATCAGGAATGTAGTGTCGCTAACATCTTGAACATCGAGCTGATAAATGTCCGTAATTTTTATCTTTGCGTCCGCCGTGGCAATATTTGGCGTAGTCCAAGTATATGAACCGGCAGCACCGGGCGCAAGTCCCACCAAAATAGGATAGGTTGCCCCTCCGTCCGTTGAGAGCAAAATTCTTACACTATCGAGATAGTTGCTGTTCCAAGTAATGTTGTAAGTGGAATTTGCGTTGACAGCTTCATAATTATTCGGCGTTAAAACATTTATGGAAACTATCGAGAAGTTTGTATCGCTTATATCGAAAACATTTGTATAATCAAAATCCTGAAGTTTTATTCTTGCTTGGTCTGTCGGAACGTTAGGTACGGTCCAACGGTACTTACCGCTATCTCCCGGAGCCGCGCCGATAAAGTTCCAAGTGCTTCCGCCATTAACGGAATATGAAATTCCGATATTATTGATGTACTGACTTTCCCAAGTAATCTCATAGGTGTTACCAACTTGAAGTTTCTGCAAACTTCCGCCGTTTGGCGAGGTCAGTTGAATATGAGAAATCACAAAGGATGAATCGCTAATATCGTAAATTGAATGATTGTTTGCATCCTCAACTTTCATACGTGCAGCCGGAGTAGCCTGCGTTTCAATCAGCCAGTAATACGAGCCGGAAGTTGCGTCAATATTGTTTGCAATCGGCGTCCAAACATCGGAACCGCTCTGAAGTTCGACATAAAGATTAACATTGGAAATCGTATTATTGCTCGAAGCCCATTCAATCGTATAGGAAGTGCCGATTTGTTCTCCTTCCCCGCCGTTCGGTTTTTTCATCTTTATGTAACTTACCGTAAATGTTGAATTTGAAGTATCTGCGATATTGGAATAATCGGCATCGACAATCCTCAGCAGATAATTCGGAGAAGCATAATTAATATCATCCGGGATAGCCCATTCATATTTATCGCTGTCGGCGACAACCGGAGATTGGTTAATGTTAGTCCAGTTCAGAGAATCGGTTGAATATTGGAGATTTACAAAATTAATATACGAACTGCTCCAAGTTATCTCGTGTGTTTTTCCTGTTTGGTAAACGTTTCCTCCGTTAAAATTCAATATCTTCAAATTACTGATAATAAAGGGAGCGTTTGAAACATCGTAAAGCATCGGATTATTGACATCGCTTATTTTAACAAAACAAGAGTCGGAAACATCATCCGGAATCGTCCAATTGTAATACATCGAATCAGCGGGATAATTCTGCACAAAAGGTTTCCAAACGCCGTCGCTTGTTTTATAATAAAGATTCACCTTTCCGATATTGTTTGTACGCGACCAAGTTACTTTCTTAGAAGTTCCAACCAAAACTTTTTCCGGAGAGTTAAAGACCGTAAGTTCCAGACCTCCGATTGAGAAATAGCTGTCGCTTGTATCCGAAAGTTGATTATTGACCGCATCCGTAATTCTTACCAAAGCCGAATCGGTCGAAACTCCCGTTCCGATATTCCAAGTATAAGAGCTGTCTGCCGAATGAGCTGATGTTGCAAGTCTGTTCCAATTTGTTCCGCCGTTGAATGAATAATCAATGTTAATATACGGGATTGTAGCGGCGGTAACATTCCACCGGATAGTATAAGGCGCGCCGGCTTGAATAAACTCATTCCCGTTCGGACTGACAAGGAGCATCTTACTGATTTTAATTGCGCCGCTCGCAGATTTAATCAGATTATTCGATTCGGAATCGAGAATTACTATTTTCGCATTCGGCGATTCAATCGAAGGAAGCCGCCAGACATAAATGGAATCCTGTGCGTTAACGTTAGCGTCAATTAAAGTTAAACTTGAATCCGCCGTATCGCCGCTTAAAGAATAAAGCAGATTAACTTTATGAACGGATGTACTCGCATCCCAGGCAATTGTATCAGTTCTGTTTGCAATCCAATGAGCGCCGAGAGAAGGCGAAGTAACATTAATCCAACCTATGCTGAAATTCGATGCGCTCGAAACAAACTGTGAA
>Ga0256831_1001585_pt1 | contig 11992 bp, 10 predicted proteins | sample 132544metaG_FD_189087 | JGI IMG/M metagenome (GOLD analysis project Ga0256831, IMG submission 189087) | Hydrothermal vent microbial communities from Lau Basin, Pacific Ocean - 132-544 | ecosystem: Environmental > Aquatic > Marine > Hydrothermal vents | place: Pacific Ocean: Lau Basin | collected... | reverse complement strand
GAGGTAAAGAGGCACTACAGAACAACTCTTTTTAAAGAGAAGAGCCTCTTTTTTGGAGGAGTTCAGCTTGCAACCTCAGACTTTAAAGGGGCAGGAGACCCTCGCCGCGGGGGCTGTGTTATCCCAGTATGATATGATTAAGACTACCTCGAGTAGTAGTAAAAATAATAATAAGGAACTTGTAATCAGATTTGAATTTAAGCTGTTTTAATGATAAACTACTTTATAAAACTGGCTATAGGGGGTGTACAAAATGAACAATAAATATATACTATTAAAAGAAATCGAAGACTACGAACTTTTTCTAGTTAAAGTAAATCGATTAATAAAACGCTCCAATTTCTCTAAAGAGAAAATGTATTTCCTTCTCTTTAGGTTTTTCCCTGAGTCAACGTTAGAACTTTATTCGGACTCTATAGCAGAACTTTTAGTCAATTCTTTCAGACCTATTGACCCAATATGTAAGTTTTCTGACAGTACCTACGCTGTAGCTATATCTTCAGCTAGCCCCATTCCTATTGAAATTTTCGAATCAAGACTTAACAAACAGAAGAAAAAGCACTCTTTAAAAGATCTTAACTTTATAGTTTCTTATGCTATATCTCCCTATGAGTCAACCAATTTCCTCAACTTACTAAAAATAGCTCATAACAGGATGGTAGAGAAAAAAAAGGAGCTAGAGGAAAAGGTAAATGTAAAGCTGGAAATACCTGACATAGCTTAGCCCCGAAACATGAGAAGGGAGTAAAGCAATGTTGAAGCAACTAGTCCTTATTTTAATGATTGTTCCAGCAACATCTTACGGATTTATCTTAGACAATGCAGAGTTAGGTGTCTGTAACTTGAACCCTTCTGGTTACACGCAGGACATTCACCAAAGTACGAAAATTGACATTGATAAAGATCTCCATCTATCAGATAAAACCTGCTTAACTTTAAGCTATTCAGCAGAAAATCTACCATTTATACCAGACTTTAGAATTTCCTATTCTAAGCTTCATCTCTCCGGTTCAGGTCTAGCTTCACAGGACTTTCAGTATAAAGACTTAGAAGTGAAAAAAGGAGATTCTATTTCTTCTAAGTGGGATTTTGAAAATTTCAATTTGACTCTCTACTATCAGCCAGTCAATTTTTTTAACAACGACTACCTTAAAACTGAACTTGGTATTAGTACAATGTTTGTAAGTTCAACTCTTAAAGTTAAAAATAAAAAGTATGGTACGGCTGAAAGCGAAGATATAGGAGCGTTCATTCCTACAGTTCACATATATCTAGAGTTTCAACCCATTTACTACTTAAGTTTATTTACTGGTTTGGAAGGTCTGAGTTTTACTGAACAGAAAAGAAAACTTTTCAAAACGGGAGTGAAGTACTATATTAATAGTCAGTTTTATATTAGCACGGGTTTTAAGTATGAAAAAATAAAAATTAGAGATAAAAATGACACAAATGTAGATCTAACAACTAAAGGTTACTTCTTGAGAGCAGGTGTGCTATGGTAGAGGAAAAGATACCGGTAAGTTTGCTTCTTAAAAATCGTTTTTTTAAGGAATTACTTGAGAACTACCTAAAAGAAAACCTATCTCACACAGTAAAGGTCCTTAACAACTGGGAAGATGCAGAAATTGTTATACTTGGCTACAACTACATAGCTTCACCGGACAGTGAGATTTCCAATATTCTTAACAGGAATAAGAAATTACTAGTTATAGACTATGACTTTGAAGACGAAGAATTAATTATTTTAATTAATTTGCTTCCAATAAAAGGAATAATATATAAGGATACTCCTTTAAACCAGTTAGAAAAGTGCTTAAAGGTTGTAAGCAACGGAGAGATATGGATTAAGAGAACAACATTAGAGAAACTGATAAAGAGTAATCTTGCAATTTCTTCTTTGACTCCTAAAGAGATGTTAGTTGTTTACTACTTGCTTGAGGGCCTAACAAACAAAGAAATAGGAAAAAAAATGGGAATAACAGAGCAGACTGTAAAGCATCACATAAACTCTATTTTAAAGAAAATTAACAAAAGGCACAGAATAGATATAGTTCTTAATTTCTATAGATTTAAGAAACTCCTGAAGATATTGCTTCAAAAAGAGTCGCTACTTGCTCATGCCTAAGGTGAGAATAGCTATCCTTGTTGGGTTTTTTACAGTTGGAACCGGTCTTTTCCTACCGGTCTACTCTCGGGAGGTTTACTACTGTGTTCAGCTTCTCTCCACAACAAAGCTAACGCAGGAACTTGAGAGAGATTTTTTCTTCTTAAAAGGTTTCCCGGATAGGAGAGTTGAGAAAATAGAAAACTTATATACCCTCAGAGTCGGATTCTGGAAGAGTAAAAGAGAAGCTAGAAAGTACCTAAACTTACTCAAAAAGAGATTCCCAGAAGCCTTTATTAGGACATGTTACAAACTACCTTCCCGTTGGATTTTTCCTAAGAAGAGAAATACAAGGGGAAAATCTCGAATAAAAGTAAAAGAAATTTCAAGAAAAGAACAAGTTGAGAGTCAATTCCGTAAGGAAAGCCTTTCTGTTAACTATGGAAAAGTGGCAAAGGAGCACTACTCTTCCTATACTCCAATCTCTCTTGAGTTTAAGACCTTTGAATTTCCCCAGACCAGAGTAAAAAGAAATAAGAGCACTCTATTTTCTGTTGGATTCTCTGCTGCAAATCCCCTCTACGGTGATAATTTTTACAGAATAGCTCTTTTCCTTTCAAAAAACAGACCTTCTCTTGGAATCTCTCTTCTAAAGAAAGAAAAGTGGAGACTTAGGCCTTATGTTTCCCGTTTTCTTCTCCTTGATAAAACCTTAGACAGCCCAACCGGTTTTGGTTTGAAGCTCGGCATTCTCAGTAGAAAGGAAATGTACGAAAACCTGTCTACTCCTGCCGTTTCACTCTACTGGAATGCCTTTCCGTTCAGCGGAGAATTTACAGCAGGTTTTGCTGTAAAGAACGGCTACAACGATGTTGACCTTAGAAACCTTCTCTTTTCCTCGTTTTACAGTAGCTATCGCTTCCTTCCACACCTTACAGTCTCCGGCGGTATCCTCTTTGAAAACCTTGTAAGGAGGGAGGTTGACTTCTATCCCTTCAAGAGCAGGAGCTACTTCTTTTCTTCCGTCAACTACAAGAAACTGAACCTCTCTATTGTCTCTTCAAGTAGAGGCGGTTACCTGGCTAATCTCTCCTTTAGATTGGGAAGCTTTGAGCTTGGTTTCTCTTCAGATAAGAACCTCCCTATGCCTCTTGCCTCAAAGGGACATCTCTACACAGAGAGGGAAAGGGATTACGTCTTTGTTCCCGACCCTCTAAACCTTCAGAGGATATCTTTAAAGTACTTTGGGGGAAAGGCGGGCCTCTCTGTAAACTACTACAGGTTGAACGGAGGTAAGGCAATTCTCGGTAGTAATTACTTCTCCTTTAAGGAGAGGGGAACCCTCGGGGTAAGCGTAGGCGGTTTCTACAGTTTTTCACTAAAAAACCTATATTTTAATTTCTACGGAGGGTTCTTCTTTCCGGGAGCTCCCTTCTCCGACAAAACTTTTAGAAGTGGTGGAGGTATAAATTTAAGAGGCAGTTGGTGAGAAAAGTCGCTGTCCTTCTCTTTTGGTTTGCTCTTTCCTCCTGTGGTACTTACAGTTTAAATCTTTGTCTAAAGGGCGAAAAAGTAGAAAATCCGAGCATTCTTGGAAAGGAATCAAAACCTTACCTGGAAAAGGGGTTTAAGGAGGGATACTTCTGCTACGGTTACTCACTCTTACTTGAAGGTAAACCCAAGGAAGCAATTCCTTTTTTAATAAAAGCATATAGGAAAGGTTTCAAAAAAGCGTCTTACTACATTGGGAAAGCTTACTTGGAGTTTGGAAATAAGAAAAAAGCTGCTTATTGGTACTTAAAAGCTATTGAGGACGGTTTTGTCAATAACGACTACTTTAAAACGACAACCTACATATCAAAGGGAGAACTTGATAAGCTCTATCAACTAGGAAAAAAGTTTCCCGTTCTCTACCTCTACCTGGGGGACTACTTTTTTAGGAACGAGTTCTACGACGCAGCTCTTTACTATTACCACCTGGCAATAAGGTACGGTTTTAAAAGGGCAAAGCTCATGGCGGGACTTTCTCTCCACAGGCTTGGGAATAAGAAAGAGGCCTTGAACACTCTCTATTCCCTCTACAAAGAAGGTGATAAAAAGGGAGCAGAAGCTATAGCTCTTTTAATTGAGAGGGATGCCGACCTTTTAGGAGGCTGTACTGTCTTAAACGCTAAAACTCCTGAAGATTTTGTAAAGAAGAGGGCAGAAGTCTTTAAAGAAAAAAAGGAACTCTACACCCTCTCTGCAAAGTTCTATAGGCTTGCGTCAGACGAGAAGAACTCCTTCAGAGTCCTTAGAAAAGCAGAATTTTACTCTCCGAGTAAGAAGAGGAAGGAATTCTTTCCTTCCGGCTTGAAAGTAGATTCCCTCTCCTACGGTGAGCTGAGGGAGCTCTGTTTGAGGGGAGAGGAGTGGGCGGAACTTCTTCTTGCGAAAAAGAGGGGAAAAGATTTTTTAAAAGCCGCTAAGGAGTTTTACAGAGCTTTTGGGTTTAAGGTGAAACAGTAATCATTATTAATAATTGTTATTTTTAGTATTTCATCCTATATATTGCAGGTAGAAAGAGTTTCCATTTATGGTTGGCACTATCAGTAATTATTCTTATTTTCCTTGTTAGGAAAACAGAATAGGGTAAAAAAGCCGAAATTCCGGCAAAAGTATTAAGAATAATTAAACCAAAGTTCTCAACGAAAGTTAACAACCAAAAATATAACAAAAATTAAACCTTTAGAGAGTTCACAATATTAATACCTCCTCGTATTATTAGAAGCGAAGGATGATAAAAATCCTTCAAAACCAAATCAAAGGTTAAGGAGGAGGTACCATGGGTATCAGGAAACATCTCAAAGCAACTCTTGGACTACTTACAGTAGGTAGCGTAGCCTTTGCAGGCAGTGCCCTTGCTGGTTCAAACACCTTCGACGTCAATCAAAGTGCAGGTGGTGATGTTGTAGCAAAGAACTACGATGAGTCTGGTGCTTACAAGCAAATAGGAGATAGGAACGAAGTTTACGTCAAGGAGCAAGCTGCTGGAAACGATAGCTCTGACACAGCTAAGATTCTCCTTGAGCAGTATGGAAATGACAACATTGTTAGGGTTGATGACTCTCAAACAGCAGGCGGTAACGCTCTTATCAAGATTAAGCAAGGAACAGACTCTTCTCCTGTTAACAGCAACGAAGTTGTCGTAGGAACTCAAGAAGCTACAAACGGTGATGCAACACTTCATGTTCAGCAGTACTCTGATCACAACAGTGTCCATATCTCAAGTTCTACTGCGGCTGAAAATAACGACTTTGAAATCGTTCAGGAAGGTACATCTTACAATCAAATTACCATTAACTCCCAAAGTGCAGGAAGAAATCAGACTTCACAAATTACTCAAGATGGAGCAAGTGCAACAGCCCACAGCCATCTAGAAATCGGAAGTCAGACAGCAGCTCTTGACATCAGCAACACTGTACACCAGACAGCTGATGCAGATGGAAGAAATACTATCTATATAAGCATTCAAAATTCAAGTGGTGGTTCTATAACTAACAGCATTACTCAGCAAAACGATGGAAATGATAGCAACGATATTACAATCGGTTCTCAGATTGCTTCTGCTGATATAGTCAATACAATGAGTCAGACGGGAACTGATGATGCAATTTCAGTTACTTATCAGAGTGCAGGCTCTGATATTAACAACGACGTAACACAATCTGGTGATAGCAACAGCTTAGCAGTTGAACGCCAAATTGCCAATAGTGGTTATGTCCACAATACTGTAACTCAAATAGGAGACGGTAATAACGTTGTTCTCAAACAGTCTGCTGACCAGAACATAGATGTTACCATCAATATGAATGGTAATGACAACCTGGCAAAAATTAATGGTACTTCCAACAGTGGAAGCGACATCGTTAACATAACAGTAAATGGAGACAACACACAAATTGCAGGTGCTGACTACGATTCTGGAGAGCTTACTTTTGACTCTGCTGGCTATGCTTACCAGAACGCAGAGAATAACAACTCCCTTACTATAACAGCTGGAAGCGATAACATTTTCGGAATCCATCAAGAGGCCACAAATGGAGCTAATACATTTGCAGCTAACGTTGTTAATAATAACACTAACCTTATCTACCAAGTTGCTTCTTCTGGAGACAACGTTGCCGACATCACAGAAGGTAGCAATAACTACGCAAGCGTGTACCAGAATGGAGGGGACAACAGCTTAACACTTAACCTCACTGACGACAACAAAGTTCTTGGTGCATATCTTGATGCTGACAACCACGTAGTTGCCTATGCAGTTAGCGATAACAAACCTGCAGTTCAGTCAGGAGCTGCCAACAACATAATGGATATTGAAGTTGCTAGCGGTAATACAAACACCTTCGCTATCCATCAAGAAGCTTCAACTCAGAACTACTTCCACGCAGTTGTAAACGGAAGCAACAACAATGTTCTCGTCTACCAAACTGCAGCTACTACTGCTTATGCTGATGTAACAATAGCTTCTGATGGTAATACCCTTAAAATACATCAAAACAGCACTTCTGGAAGCGCCACTGTTGAAGCTTACGTAGAGTAATAATTAGAATAGTTGTTGAAAGGGGGCGGCTTTAGTCGTCCCCTTTTTCTATTTGATATACTTGGCAATTATGGTTGAGGCATTGGAAAAGTTAAAGAAGATACTAGTACTTGTTATTAGTCTGAGTTTTTTTCTGATTTCTCTTCCTGTTCGATCGGAAACTTATCAAGATATTGATTACTTAATTGTAGATAATACCAGGACTCCGTGGGGCCATAAATTTGCCAAAATCTTCCAAGAAATATGGAAGTCACCTTCAGGAATTAAAGGTTATTTTATAGAGATTGGCGAGGAAAGAGTTTCCATAAGGCAGAGTTGGCTTTATATCAAAGTAGGCGATACAATTTTTAAGTATAAAATTTATGAAGTTCTTCTCAAGCCTACTATGTCTGATTCGGATATGGAAAGATTAGCTATAATAGCAGCTAAGAAAAGCTTAAAATTTCTCCTTGAGAAGTATATTATCCTTAAAAGCTATGAGAATGAACTTTAAGGAGAGCGTTATGAGAAGGGCACTACTATCTATTTTAGTAATTCTACCAACTAGTTTGGCGTTTGGTTCAACAATAACTTATAAACCTATAATCCCTGCATTTGGTGGAGATCCCGGAAATTGGGGTGGTTTACTGGCAGAAGCTGATAAGCAGAACATCTATCATCCTCCTCCTAAACCTGTTAATGTTAAATCTCCCCTTGACAGATTTAAGGAACAGCTACAATACATGATTTTAAGTAGATTAGCTAATAAGATAGTTGATGCGGCTTTTGGAACCAGTGAGCTTGAACCAGGTACTTACCAAATAGAGAATTATCAGGTAAATGTTACACAGCAGGGAGAGGAGATCCACGTTGAAGTTTTAGATACCTCAACCGGTTCCACTACAGAAATAGTTGTTCCTATGTACAATCAGTAATGTCTGCTATAATCTCTAAAACGGCGTGGAGTGGTTAAATGAGAATATCGTGGCAGCTACTGGGGGGAGTGTTTTTTTCTCTTTTAATTACTACTAGCTGTATGTATACTCCTGTTAGAACGCAACTTCCTATGACAGTGGATGCTCCAAAAATAGATGAAGAACCTCCAGTTCACAGCTTACTTTCCTTTTTACCACCTCCTAAAGAGAAAATTTCCGTTGCTATATATAACTTTAGAGATAAAACTGGCCAATATAAAGTCTATAACAACACAAGCACATTCTCCACCGCTGTAACTCAAGGTGCAGCTTCTATTCTCATAAAAGCTTGTTACGACAGCGGTTGGTTTCTACCTGTGGAAAGAGAAAACTTAGCAGATGTGCTAACAGAAAGACGTATAATAAGGAATGCTTTGGAACAAGAATATAGAAAAAAAGGTTTAAAACTTAAAGGGGATGTGCTTCCACCTTTAAAATTTGCACCTGTTATTTTGACAGGAGGGATAATAGGCTACGACACAGATGTTATAACTGGTGGTTTTGGAGCACGCTATTTTGGAGTTGGAGGTTCAACCCAGCTAAGAAGAGACAGGGTTACTGTTTACCTCAGAGCTGTTGCTGCAAAAACCGGCGAGGTTCTCCTTACTGTAACAGCAACGAAAACTATACTTTCACGTCAAATTGACGTAAATGCTTTCAAGTACGTTAAGTGGCAAAGGCTGTTTGAGCTTGAAACAGGGGTAACGACAAACGAGCCAGCCCTCTATGCGCTTCAGGGAGCGATTGAAAAGGCAGTTTACGCTCTTATTATTGAAGGAATAGCAAAAGGTTACTGGCAGCCGAAGAATCCAAAGGACGTTTACTCACCGGTTGTTCAGAAGTACTTTAAAACAAAAGTGGAACAAATTAAAGAGGAAGAGGATAACCTGAGGAAAATTCTAGGTAGAGATTTTACAGAAAAAGAAATTGCAGAATACTTGAAGAGGGTAAAACAGGAAAGAGGTCTAGTGGTCTGGTTTGAAGGCGATAAAGTCAAGAAAAAATAACGGCAGGTGGACAATGGAAGATAAACTTTTTAAGTTAGTTGCCTCTGCTGTTGCAAAGGACGACATATCTGAACTTTCAAAACTGGTAGAGAGAGGTGTTCCTTTAAATATTGCAGATGAAAAGGGTATAACTCTCACCCACGTTGCTGCAAAAAAGGGTGCTATAAACAGTCTTCAGGTCTTTAAAAATCTCGGCCTTGATCTTAACGTTCCCGACGTTAAGGGGAGAACGCCAGCTCACTACGCCGCTGCTGCTGGGAACTTGAAGGTTTTAGAGTTTCTCTCGTCTGTTAACGTGGAGCTGTGTAGAGGGGACAAGGAGGGGAGAACTCCTCTCCACTACGCTGCCGCAGCAGGCGAGCTCGGTGCCGTTGAGTTCCTCGTGAAGTCTAGTTGTAGTCCTAACTCTCCTGATGCTGAAGGGAGAACTCCCCTCCACTACGCAGTTTCAAAGGGACACCTTGAGGTGGCGGCCAAACTTTTAGAGCTTGGAGCAGACGTTGATAGGGGAGATTCCCTTGGAAAGACTCCCCTCCACTACGCCGTTGAAAGGGGAGATATCTCCCTCGTCAACCTCCTCCTTGAAAGGGGAGCCACTCCTGAGGTTCAGGATAGCTTTGGAAAGACGGCTCTCCACTACGCCATAGAGGAGGGGAACGCCGCTCTGGTTAGGCAGTTCCACTTCTTAAAGAACATTCCTACCAGAGAAGGCGTTTACCCGATACACCTTGCCGTTGAGACTGGAAGGAAGGATATCTTCAAGCTGCTTGTTGAGCTTGGTGCCGACCTTAAGGTTAAGGATAACCTTGGAAAAACCCCTCTTCACTACGCCGTTGTTGGTGAGAACGGTGAGATTGTGGAGGAACTCCTTAAAAGGGGAGCTCCCCTTTCAGAGGCAGACAAGTTTGGAAAAACGCCAGTTCACTACGCCATAGCAAACAGGAATACTGAAGCTCTGGAGATCTTCTTCTCAAAAGTTGACAAAGAAGCCTTCAAAGGTAAAGGACTTCTCCACGAGGCGGCATCCCTTAACGAGGCCGAAGTTGTAAGGTTCTTAGTTGAGAAGCTCGGTTTTGACGTTAACGAGAGGGACACAGAGGGAAGAACTCCTCTCCACCACGCTGCAATGAAAGATGCATTTGAAGCGGCTTCCGCTCTCCTTGAACTTGGTGCAGACATAAGGGCTGAGGATAAGTTCGGAGGAACTCCCCTCCACTACGCCGCCGCAAACAACAGCATCAAACTTATAGAGTTTTTCTTAAAGCTCGGCGTTGACGTTAACGAGAAGAACGCCTTCGGCAGGACTCCTCTCCACTACGCAGTTATTAATGAGGCCGAAAAAGCCGTTTCTTACCTCCTTGATCAAGGGGCAGCGGTCAACGTTCAGGACAAAACAGGAAAGACCCCCCTCCACTACGCCGTTGAGAAGGGAAGGGAGGACTTTGTAGAGCTCCTCTGTAAAATTGGAGCAAATCCAAACTTTAAAGACGAGAAGGGGTTAACCCCTCTCCACTACGCTGCAGGCTTAAACCTTGCAGGAGCTGTTAAGTCCTTAACGGAGTGTGGGGCTGCCAAGGAGATACAGGACGGCGACGGAAGAACCCCCCTCCACCATGCTGCTACTACAGGTGCCGTAGATGCGGCTAAAGCCTTAATTGAGGCGGGAGCGGACGTAAAGGTTAGAGACAGGTTTGGAGGAACGCCGGTTCACTACGCCGCTGCAAACAACAGCGTTAAGGTTCTGGAGCTCCTTTTCAAAAACGGCGCAGAGGTTGAGGAGAGGAACGAGTTAGGGAAAACTCCCCTCCACTACGCAGTTATAAAGGGAGCAAAAGAGGCGGTTGAGTACCTTATAAACCTTGGGGCAGACGTCAACGCTCAGGATAACCAGGGTAAAACTGCCCTCCACTTTGCCGTTGAGGGGCAGCACCTAGACCTGTTTGAAATTCTCCTCTCTGCAGGTGGAAAAGTTAACCTCCCGGACAACGAAGGGGTAACGCCTCTACAGCTTGCCGTAAGGCTCAACGCAGTTCCCGTACTTGATAGGCTTCTGCGTCTTGGCGTGGATTTTAACTACAGGGGAGAACACGAGGAGACGCTCCTTCACGAGGCAGCCCTCCACAACGCCGTTGATTCAATCAGATTCCTGATAGATGAGGCAGGGCTAACTGTTGACGTTAAGGATGAGTTTGGCAGAACTCCCCTCTGCCTTGCTACAAAGAACGACTCAATAGAGGCAGCCCGCCTGCTTGCAGAATACGGGGCTAACCTTGAAGTAACCGACAACTACGGAAAAAGGATATCCCACTACTGCGGCATTCACAACGCACAAAAGATAGCGGAGATGATAGTTGAGGCAGGGATAGACGTTAACGCCAGGGATTTCCTCAAGAAAACCCCTCTCCACTACGCAGCTATTAGTAACGGTGCTAAGGTTGCCGAAGTCTTCTTAAAGGCCGGGGCAGATCCCCTCGCAGAGGACTCCGGAAAGATAAGCCCTCTGAAGGAAGCAGTTGAGGACAGGAAGTTCAGAGTTTTAAAGGTTCTCGTTAAGTACCTTCCCGACGAGTAGCTACAAGACCTGGAGGAGTCTCTCCTTTAACTTCTCAAGCTCCTCCGGGTCTGTTAACTTGTTGTAGTTTATGTCTGTTATGTAGAAACTGTCTATTACCCTGTTTCCCTCGGTGGTTATGATTGCCCTCCTGAGCCTCGTGTTCAGGTCAAGTAGAACTTTCGTTATCGTGTAGAGAACTCCCAGCCTGTCTGCCGTTGATACCTCAACTATTGTAAACTTCTCTGAGGTCTGGTTGTCTATCTTTACTTTTGTTTCAGGTTGTGGAACGTTCCGTCTGAAGGTTTTGGGTCTTAAGAGTTCCCCTAACTCTTCTACCTTAACTTTTCCTGCGTAGAGGTCTGAGATCATCCTCTCAACTTCTTCTACCTTGTCGCAGGGGAGGGACTCTCCGGCTACAGTTGAGACCTGTATGGTGTAGACCATACACTCACAGTCGTCCTCTATTGCTCTGTTTATGTTTGCCCCTTTTATGTTTATTCCCAGGTAGGAGAGGATTCCGGCTATTTTGTTGAAGAGCCCCCTTCTGTACTTGGTTACCACCGTAAGCTCTGTAAAGCCCATGTCAATAAAGCTCTCGTGGGCTATTTCGTACTCCTTATCTTCCTGTTTAATTCTCTTCATCATCAAAAGGTGTTTAGCTGTCTTTGACGAGGGGTAGGTTATCAGGTAGTCTCTGTCGGCGTTCTCAAAGAAACGGTCTATAGACTCAGGCCTTATCTTTCCGGAGAGGAGCTCCTTAACCTTCCTCTTCCTCCTTTTCAGCTTCTC
>Ga0256831_1001583_pt1 | contig 12004 bp, 14 predicted proteins | sample 132544metaG_FD_189087 | JGI IMG/M metagenome (GOLD analysis project Ga0256831, IMG submission 189087) | Hydrothermal vent microbial communities from Lau Basin, Pacific Ocean - 132-544 | ecosystem: Environmental > Aquatic > Marine > Hydrothermal vents | place: Pacific Ocean: Lau Basin | collected... | reverse complement strand
CACTATAAATAATATTGCTTTCTTCAGACTTCTGTTCCCTCTTATATTCACCACGGAGTATAACCCTATCCTCGTCAACAATAACCTCAACATTGTCCTTATTCATCCCGGGAATCATAGCCCTAATGACGAACTCATCGCCTCTATCCTCCATCTCTATAGCTGGCATCATAAACCCTGCTTTCTGAGAAATAACATCACCTTCAAACAGCCTATTCATTTCTTTCATCATTCTCTCAAACTCACCGAAGATATCTCCCCATCTTCTAATCATACACATCCCCCTCCTTTCATGCTATTTATCATTTCTCTTTCATCTTTATATACCAGAAAGGGAAATATGCTATTCAACCCGTAGAGCACAGACTATTTCACCTTTAATATCTTTTCTATCTGATAAAACCTTTCTTACATCCCCTGCTGTTCCCACAAGAAACTCTTCATATCTCTTAGTAATCTCTCTTCCCAAGCACATTTGCACCCCAGGAGCTACTTCTTCAATAATCGCCAGAGTTTCCATAATTTTATATGGTGTTTCATAAAAAAGAATACTAACTCCAATATCCAAAAATTTCTCCAAAATCTTCCTTCTACGGCCCTTCCTCTTAGGCAAAAACCCCAGGAATACCCACGGCTCTCTCAGGGGAAAAACAGATAACATTGCAGTAATAGCAGAAGGGCCGGGAACTGGAACAACATCATACCCTTCAGAAAGCAACTGATCCACAATTCCAGCACCCGGATCAGAAATACCAGGGGTACCTGCATCGGAGACGAGTGCTACCGACACACCTTCATTAAGTAACGCTCTAAGTTTTTGAAGTGCCCCGTCTCTATTGGCCTCTCTCACAGTAATAATTTTTTTCCCAGAAATACCATATGCGGAAAGAAGTTTTCGTGCAATACTTGGGGTCTCAGCAGCAACTACATTAACAGACTTAAGAACAGACAATGCTCTCATAGTAATATCATCTAAGTTGCCAATAGGAGTAGCAACGACGTATAGCGTTGACATTTAAATCCCTCCATCTTTATAAAATGATTGAACTCTGTATCCATTTATAGAACAAACCTCATGATATGGAAAATATGATGGTTCTTCTGTCACTATTCTCACCATACGAATTTTTCCACCAGGAGATATATATTCTCCTACATATACTGGATAGAAGCCCATTTCCGATTCCCATATTTCCCATAAGTCTCGGAAACGACCATCTATTATGTAAGCTACCAAACCACTTTCCTTAACTCCACTTTTCGCTGCTTTCAGAAAACTCTTTCCGTTGCCAATATGGGCCATATCTCCACGAGCTGTTTTTGGGAGGTAAAAAGGGGGATTAAAAATAACAAGGTCAAACTTCATATCAAACCGCTTTACGTCTTCAACATCTCCACACACAGTGGTAAAGTAATGAGACAAACCATTCACTGCCACTGTCATATAAGATGCCTCACACATTACAGAATCCTTTTCTACAAGGAAAAACCTTTTTCCTATACCATGGCTAAAAAGTGTCAATGAGACAATACCACTTCCTGCACCTAGTTCAAGTACAGTGATAATATCAATACTCCTAACCATATGTGCAAGGATAACACTATCAACTCCAAAGCGAAAACCTTCCTTCGGCTGGACAACTAAATAATCCTTATGAAATGTAGGCTCCAGTGTAAAGCTATACACTAGCTTTAAGCCTCCTATATCGGTTTATTATAACGGCAACATCTAAATGACGCACGATGGCAAGATTATACGGTCTTGACAATCCCAATTTTTCTAGAAGCGGCTTCCATTCTCCTGTTTCCCACACATGTTTTAACAGTTTTTCTATCTCATGTGGAGCTACCAGTGTTCCTAAGCGCCCTTCACCAATAGCTTTCATAATATCGCCAATAAGATGTAGTTGAGAATAAGTACCTATCATATCATAGCCATAGAATGTTATTTCCTGTTTTCCATATATAAGCTTATCAAGAGACGGAGTCTTTACCTTAGGTTTAGCCACATGCAGAGATTTTGAAACCCAGAAACGCCTCATAGGCTCTTCTGGTTCATGTATGACCTCCTGAAGTCTCATAGTAGGATACTCCTTTACAATCATCTGAGCCTGATCTGTAGCATCTACAGGCTCATAGTTTTCCATGACAATAACAGTATCGGCTATATCAAGAAAATCCCCTAAACCTCCAACAACCATTATTGTGGAAACATCAAACTTCTCGTAAAGATCCCTAATCCTATCCACCAATGGAGTGATAGGCTCTTTCTCCTTGGGAATCAGTCTTTGCATCCTAAAGTCCCTAACCATAAAATTCGTCGCACATGTGTCCTCATCCATAAGGAGAACCTTAGCCCCTGCCTGCAATGCCTCAACAATAGATGCCGCCTGTGATGTGGAGCCACTAGCGTTTTCAGTAGAAAAAGGCTTAGTGCTTTTACCGCCAGGAAGGTCCTGTATAAACATTGAGATATCAACCTTCTCCACCCTTCTACCATCTTCAGCACGTACTCTTATGGCACTGTAATCGGTAATGACATACTCTCTTCCATCACCGGGAACATGATAGAAGATACCTTTGGCAATAGCACTAAGAAGGGTAGACTTGCCATGGAAACCACCCCCCGTGATTAGTGTAATCCCCTTCTTTATTGCCATTCCAGAAATAGGTTCACCATGGGGAACGGAAATAGTAATACGCAGAGAAGGCGGTGAATAAAATAGTTTACCCGATAAAAGGGGTTTATCACTAACACCACTTTCTCGGGGAAGAAGACTGCCATCTGCAACAAACGCGATATACCCATTTTCCGTTAGAAACTGCCTTATAGCATAGGCATTTTCAACGGTATATATATGTTCCCATAAATTTTTAATATCTCTGTCCGTTAACTTCAATTCCTTAACAACAGAAGGAATAGCCTCCTCAAATATGTATAATGCTCCCTTTCCATTTATCCTCCTACCAAAAGCGGGAAGAACAACAAAGAAACGAAGCTCAAGATATTCCCCCTCTACCAAAGAGGAAATTCTAAATATAATCTCCTGACCCGGCATATCACAGGAAAATTTCCCACTGCCTCCCGTTCCTAAATTTTTTGAATACTTTTTCAAAAGACTATAGAGTTTCCGCAACATAAAATCCTCAAGAGCAAGTTTGCGACGCGGATTTTCGTACATATCAAGAGAAATAGATAGATGGGACACAGGAATCCTCACTGCTAGCCGAGTAGGAGCAGCAAATGGATCTCCCCCTACTCTATCTATTATTAGAATAAATCCATCATCATGACTATATTGTCCTTTTAAATCTTTATACGCCTTATACCCCTTGCCATCGATTCTATTTATTGTTCTAAGAAGTTCAGCATACTTTGCCACACTACCACCTCCTATTATTATTCACTATGATATAATCTTACCGAAAAATTAATTAAGCAGGTGTAGGACCCTTCGGGGATGGGTGAAATTCCCTACCGGCGGTGAAAGCCCGCGAGCCCAACACTGGGTTGACACGGTGAAATTCCGTGGCCGACGGTGATAGTCCGGATGGGAGAAGGGTCAAAGAAGGGTCCCCCTGCAAAGAAGGGGGTATTTTTTATGCGCAAAGAAACTGCGAGAATCATGAAGCTCCTGGTTGTGTCTATTCTGATAGCCGTATCGTTCATTCTAAGCAGATGGCAAATTCCCCTACTCCCACCCTACACTTTCCTAAAATTTGATCTTTCTGAAGCACCTCTTATCATCGCTGTCCTACTCTATCCTGAACTTACCTTTATCACAGCCTTGGCATACACCGCTATTATCTATATGCTACACGATCCTTTAGGAGCAACCTTTAAGGTCATAGCAGTACTCTCAATGATAATACCTATTGGTCTTGGAAACTATTTGATAAAAAGGAAATATCGCACTTTTTACACACATATTTCCCTTATCATCATAGGTATACTTCTTCGAATATTCATAATGGTAGGTATTAATTACTATCTTTTAGAGATAAAACATGTAATGGGTAATTTTTCATTGCCTCCCACCTATTACACAATTGTTATTCCTGCTTTCAACACCGGTCAGGCTCTCATTAACGCCATAGTTGGATACATCACAGTTATATATATTCAGAAGATATACGGGGAAGAAAGCATCTAGCCTTCTTCCCCTTGTTGATTAATATCCACAGAGGGAGGATCTTGCCACGGTTTAATGACCAGGTTTCGGCTCTCACTACAAGTAAGAACACAACTTTCATATACTCTGTCAATATAGAAAGTAGTATCATAAAAGGTTATACTGACCTTAGGGTAAACCCTATCCTTCACATATACCTTTTTGCCAGATCTCAGCGATTTTATTTCAGACAAAAGATATGAATACTCCTCCTGGAGCTTCTTATATTCTTGCATAAGTTTCTCATACTCATCTTCTAAAGACGCTACCCGCTTAGTTGCACCTAAATTTCTTGCTTTCCTTAGATCCTTCTCAACATCTATAAGTTTTTTCTTGAGTTCAACAACTTCGGAAGAAAGAGAGTTAAAATGTTCCATTACAACTTTATCAATACCAACTCCTACAAAGGTCTCGGTGCCCCTATCATTTCCCAAAATCGGTGTGACAATATCATCCCTTGCCATCACCTCGCCACCTACTATTTTTCCATTAGCACGAGAAAGGATAAAAACACCACCACCAGCATGAACTTTACTCTGTATAAGAACATCACTAACGATAACATGTCCATTTGCCTCAACATTAGCTGACACTATTTCCTTGGCAATAACATTACCACCTGCTTTTACATAACCTGATTTTTTACCCGTTATACGTCCTTCCACCTCGACATTGCCATCAGCTTCTATAATAGCGTCATTGACAGAGCCCTTTATGTACACATCGCCGTTTGCCTCTATTTTAAAACCGGGTAAGACATCTCCATACACACGAACATTCTGCACATTTGAGATATTACCAACTTCATAGTTCACATCTCCTTCAACGATAAAAGTTTCTTCAACCATGTACTTATCATAAACCTTACGAAGAATACCACTTCTTTCGGCAATTAGTCTCAAGCCATCAGAAGTCACTTTTGTTCCATCACCAGCATATACGACGAGATTGATATCTTTACCACTTTTAGGAGGAATCTCATTACCATATACATCTACACCGGGAATACCAGGTGTGGGTGGCACTTTTTCCAAGATAACATCTCCCTCAGATACAAATACATGGGATGATATAGAATGCCAATCCACATTATCAGTTGGAGATATCTCTACACGTTTGTTGGGATCAATTCTCACTATAATCTCTGCATCTTTTCCTTTTTCCGGTGGTTTTCCTATACCAACAAGAGTTTTTTTCCCCGGATTCATAAGGGCATCCTCAATAAGACCTATATCATAACGCTTAATACCATTTCTTTCCAATATTTCAACAACGTCTTTCACGGTTAAGGGTTTACCACTTCCTAGGTGGGGACGATATACTATATAGACTTCTAACTTATTAGGAGATACCTGTATATCTACATCTCCATCTCTATTAACAGGAGGACCAAGTAGAACCCACTGCCCAAGATTTCTAATTGCCATACCAATAGCCTCTAAGCTACTCACAGGAATATTATCCTCACTAAGAATTCTCCTAACAACTGGAGGAGCTATTTTTCTTTTGAGTCTCAAATACGTACCTTTATCATTAACAAATACCTCTACCCCATCAGCTATCTCAACACCACGCCAAGCCCCACCCTTGATTACTGTCACTTGCCATCTCCCCTCTGCTTATTAACAGATTGAAGTTTTCCTTCCATCGTAAGAGTCTTATCTATTCTTTCGTCTACCTTTAATGCATAAACAACCCTTTTAACCCCTCTCTTAAACATCTCTTTTTTTATCTCCTGAATAGCCTTGAATATATCCTCCTCTTCTCCTTCAATAATAGTACACATAGGTGTAAGTTGATAAGTCAAACCAAATTGTTCTAAAACATCAATAGCGTGAGCCACATATTTACTAACAGATGGAGTGGCAGTTCCTAGTGGAGTAACAACAAGGGAAGCAACAACCTTTGCCATCTTAATCACCCCCTTCTTATGCTATTATAAATCAAATGGACAAGTTTTATGGACAGGGAAAAATAAACATCGATAAAGGGGAAAATCAGATATACTCCTTTTGGAAGGCAGTGGTAGTGTTTCTGTTTATAGTTGGTTTCTCCACACTTACTGCCATAAAAATTTCGTCTTTCCACACTTTATTACTTTTCTCTCTATACCCCATAATACTCACCATGTTTTTTATAGATAGATACACTATGTTGTTCATTGCAGGACTTTCAGTAAGTGTTTCTCTTTGGCTTCTAGGATATTACTACTTAATGCCTTGGTATTTTCTTATTTATGGTGTTGCAGCATTCGTAGCATATCCTTACATACATTCACCCTCAATACCCATGCAAAGCACCATTAATTCTCAAAATATATATCTATTACACGACAGAGAGGAAAACGGAAGAAACACATTATATGTAATGTATAGTATGGTAATAATCTCTTTAGGAGAAACGCTTATAGACTGGATCGTATCTGGATCAACACTGGCACTTATTAAATTCCCCATACATATAGTAGAAGGAGCCCTGTCCGGAACTCTTGCCATTATAACTATTAGTCTTATCGAAACAATAAAAAATAAGAGGAGCGGAAGCTCCTCTTACAAGGTACATTAACTCCATTAACAATTTCTCATTTCAAATTCTTCTGCAACATTTCCCAATCCTTCTTAAAACGTTCTATACCCTCATCAGTGAGTGGATGCTTGAACATCTGTCTTAAAACCTTAAAGGGCATGGTTACAATATCTACTCCAAGCAAGGCAACCTCTCTAACATGTCTTACGCTTCTTGTACTCGCGGCAATTATCTCTGTCTCTACATCATAATTAGCAAATATCTGAACAATTTCTGCAACAAGTTCTATCCCATCCCATCCTCTATCATCAAGACGTCCCATAAACGGAGATACATAAGTAGCACCTGCTTTAGCCGCAAGTAATGCCTGCATCGGGGTAAATATCAGTGTAACATTTGTCTTAATTACATCCTTAGAAAGTACACTTACAGCACGTATGCCATCTTCTGTCATGGGAATTTTTACAACAACATTATTGGCAAGAGCAGACAATTTTCGAGCCTCTTCTACCATACCCTCAAAATCCTCACTAATAACCTCTAAACTAACAGGTCTTGGTGCTGCAAGTTTTAGTATATCCTTAAAATGAACATCGGGATCGCGACCTTCACGAGCAATAAGAGTAGGATTAGTTGTTACCCCATCTAATATTCCCCAATCTATAGCTGTTTTTATTTCTGCAAGATTAGCAGTATCCAAATAAATCTTCATGCTACCACCCCCTTTTCTATTGCAAAATTACCTTTCCACCAATTCTATTTCCACTTTTCCTGTGTATATCTCCTTAATTGCTTGCTCGACAGGCTTTATATATGGTCCTTCAACCTGGAGTAAAGATCTTTCATCTTCAGATGCTCTTTCAAGAGCAATGGTATATGCGCGAAGACCAACACCCTTTACAACAGCATAGCGTGGCAGCCCAGTAATACGCATGAGATCATCTATAGATATTTGTCTTTCCGCCATTTATATCTACCTCCTTGAACTTATTAAAGTCAAAATCCTCGTAGTCAATAGCACCACCATTTTTCAATTTAGTAATGAGATACCTTGAGCGACCAGGAGTAACCACCCATTTGCTCATATTTATTATATTCTTTATAGACTGGACTGCAACATCAAGATCTTCATTGAGTACCATAAAATCGTAATCACCAATGTAGTCTAGTTCTTGCAAACTTCTAAGAACTCTGAGCTTTCTAACCTCTTCATCTTCAGTGCCACGTTTATCAAGTCTATTAGCGAGCTCCTTAATACTTGGTGGCATAAGAAATATGAGCACAACATCATCAACGCTTCTTTGAACCTGCATAGCACCCTGCATGTCAATCTCTAATATTACCGTTTTACCTTCAGACAGCTTTTCAAAAACCTGCTTCTTAGGTGTGCCATAATAGTGGCCATGAACATAAGCCCATTCGAGAAGTTGATTGTTAACAACCATTTCTTCAAACTGCCTATCATCTACAAATATATAATCCTTTCCCGGAACTTCTCCTGGGCGTGGTTTCCTTGTTGTTACAGAAACAGATATATAAAGATCTGGCATCTCCGCAAGAAGTCTCTTTACAACAGTGCCCTTCCCTACACCTGAAGGTCCAGAAATAACAATCAGACTACCACCCATCAATCTTCCTCCTCTTCATCTTCTTCATCCCATTCACCACGAGAGACAAGTGTTTCTGGAAGAACTGCTGAAAGCACCACAATACCACCATCCATTATGATAACAGCCCTTGTTCGTCTACCATACGTTGCATCAACAAGCATGCCATTTTCTCTCGCCATTCGTATTAGTCTTCTAATAGGATTAGAATCGGGATGAACAATAGCAACAATTTTATTAAGAGCCACATGTGATCCATATCCTATGTTAAGGAACTGAACTTCTGCCACCTATCTCACTCCACATTCAAAGCATGTTCTCGCATTGCCTCAATGCGACCTCGCATCTCAACAATATGATCACCAACTGCGTGGTGTCTAATTTTTTGAGACATCGTATTGATTTCACGCTGCAGTTCTTGCAAGAGTATATTTAAATTATAACCCACTGCTTCATCTTTATCCAGCAGTGCCTCTATACGTTTAATATGCATAATTGCCCTCTGAATCTCCTCATCTACAAGAAGAGGACTAATAGTCTGTGCAATATCCTTAACAGATAAATCACTGAGATTAAGTGATTCAAGAATATCTCGTATCTTTAGCTGTAGCTCTTCATATATTGTGGGAAGCTTACTTTGGATATGGGAAAGTTCTTCTTTTATATGTATTAGATGTTCCCTCAAAACATCTGTGATATATTTACCCTCTTCCTTTTTCACTTCCAAAAATTTGTCCATAGCAGCACGAACAGCTATCACAACAACATTCATCAGTTCTTCTTTATCTGCGATATCCCAGAAATTTGATGTCCGGTATATATCATCAAAGGAAATAACACCCTGTAAAGTAGGATGCATGGCAAGAATCTCTTCTATAGTCTTCATGTAGGAATGAATTGTATCCCAGTGGATATTTAGGGCATCGTCTGATATCCATCTTATTGACACATAGATATCAACCTTACCTCTTGAAACATACTCCTTAACAATTCTTCTAACCTCATACTCTACAAAGTAAGCAAATCCAGGCACCCTTACATTTATATCAAGGTGCTTGGAATTTAAGCCTTTCACACTAACAGTAACACTATACCGTTCATCTTGGATTGTCACTTCGGAAAAACCGGTCATGCTTCTCACGGTTTCATAACCACCTTTCCAGCACGACCTTCAAAGAGTGCTTTGAACCCCTCCTCATATTTCTCCAGAGGAATAACATGGGTAATGATAGGAGACAGATCTACTACTCCTTTCTCAAGAAGAGAAACAGCCTGATACCATGTCTCATACATTTTTCTACCAATAATACCTCTGACGGTAATACCCTTCATAACAATACCATTGGCAACATCCAGGGAAACATCATCAGATGGTATACCAAGGATAGTTACCTGACCTTCAGGTACAACTATTTTGAGTGCATCTCTTAAGGCCGCAGGCGCACCGGACATCTCAAGAACAGTATCCACACCTCTGCCCTTAGTAAGTTCCATGACTTTTTCATATAGATTCTCCTCAGCAACATTTACCACCACATCCGCTCCCATTTTCTTAGCAAGTTCTAGTCTAAATGGTTTTATATCAGTGGCAATAACCATAGATGCACCAAATGCTTTAGCAAGGGAAACAGCCATAGTTCCAATAGGGCCACTGCCTAGCACCGCAACAGTCTTAGCTCTTATAGGAGATTCCATCACGGTATGAATGGCATTACCAAATGGTTCCATAATAGATGCCATTTCCAGTGGAATTCCTTCAGCATGGACAAGATTTTCCTCTGGGAGAACGACATATTCAGCATAGGTTCCATTGATGTCAACACCAAGAATTCTGGTATTCTTACACACGTGTGCCTTACCTGTACGGCAAAACTCGCATATACCACATACTATATGGGTCTCGGCAGTGACAATATCACCGGGCTTTATTCTAAACACTCCCTCACCTACTTCAACAACTTCTCCCACAAACTCATGTCCAATGGTAATCGGTGGTTTAATCCTGTTTTGGGACCAATGATCCCACTTATAAATATGAAGATCTGTGCCACAAATAGATGTGCGAAGCACCTTGATGAGCACCCAACCTGGCTTAACCTCCGGTATTTCCACTTCTTCAAACCATAAACCAGGCTCTGGTTTAGATTTTCTAATTGCCTTCATTGTAGCCACATTTTCCACCTCCCTCCAGAATATAAAAAGGGCCCAGGACAGGACCTGAGCCCCATATCTCTCCTTTACTCAGTCGTTGTTGTGTGATAGAAAACTAATATATTCAAGATAGTTTAAGCCTCCTTTAGAAGTTTGTGGAAAGCCTCCTCCATACGATCCATACCAATCTTAATGTTATCCATAGATGTGGCATAAGATATTCTAATATATCCCTCGCCACCTGCACCAAATGATGTGCCACCAAGCAGGGCAACACCAGCCTTTTCAAGAAGATAAGAAGCGATCTCATCGGCTGGCTTGCCAAACTTCTTCACGTTAGGGAATGCGTAGAATGCACCATGGGGCATAAGTGCATGTACACCAGGCATATTGTTAAGACGCTCAATAATATAATCTCTCCTCCTCTTGAACTCCTCTACCATCGCCTTAGGTGCATCTTGTGGACCTTCATATGCCGCTTTACCGGCAAGCTGAATAAATGTCGGAGCATGAGAGTAAACATTAACCTGGATCTGAGAGAAAACCTCAGCCACTGGTTTTGGTGCTACAGCATAGCCAAGACGCCAACCGGTCATTGCATAGATCTTAGAAAATCCTTCCATGAGAATGATGTTCTTGTGGAAGTCCTCAAATTCATAGAAGGAAGGAGCCATTTCTCCCTCAAAGTAAATACGGTGATAGAGTTCATCGGCAAGTATCATAATGTCGGTTCCATCTACAAGTTCAAGTATCTGTTTAATGTCATCTCTCGTAAGCACAGAACCAGTAGGGTTGTGGGGCGTATTAATAATAATGACTTTTGTCTTAGGGGTGATCATCTTTTTCAATTCATCGATATCAAGCCTAAACTCATTCTCTTCACGAAGAACAATGGGTTTAGGCACACCATCGGCAAACTGAATAGCAGAAGAATAAATGGGATAACCGGGATCTGGATAGATAACCTCATCACCGGGATTAACAAATGCAAGCATAGTATAGAGAATAATAGGCTTTGCACCAACGGTTATAACTATCTGCTCAGGATCAACCTTTGTGTTTCTGGTGGTGGCAACATAGTTGGCAAATGCTGTTCTCACCTCCGGAAGACCTGGTGCAGGACCATAGTGGGTATATCCCTGCTCAAGAGCCTCAAATGCGGCTTTCTTAATGTGGGCTGGGGTGTCAAAATCAGGTTCACCTATTTCAAAGTGAACCACTTTCTTACCCGTGGCCTCAATAGCACGTGCTTTAGCAAGAACCTCAAATGCTCCCTCTCCCCCCATTCGCTTCGTCAGTTCAGCGAATTTATAATCCATCAAACATCCCTCCTCTTTGCATAAATGGTTGCATATACTACAGCATATTTATTGTATCACTTTTTTTAAATGCAGGTATACCTCTATAAGTTGTTCTATAGGTGTAGAAGCCCCTCCTACAATAAGCACATTTTGGCACATACGACAAATATCCTCCGGTATTTCCTCCGGTTTCTCTATCCACAAGGAGCGGGCATACCTCTTTGCCTTCTCATAGAGTCTTCCCGTA
>Ga0256831_1001582_pt1 | contig 12005 bp, 7 predicted proteins | sample 132544metaG_FD_189087 | JGI IMG/M metagenome (GOLD analysis project Ga0256831, IMG submission 189087) | Hydrothermal vent microbial communities from Lau Basin, Pacific Ocean - 132-544 | ecosystem: Environmental > Aquatic > Marine > Hydrothermal vents | place: Pacific Ocean: Lau Basin | collected... | reverse complement strand
ATGAACATCCCTGGCAATAGAAAAAATATTAAAAAATGGGCTCAACCTCTTCAATAATAGGGACTAACAGCCCTGCGAATATGTATAAAACTTGGAGATATAATAATAAAAACACCTAATTATTCTTTATCCATTTCGTCGATTACCCTGATTTTTTGTTTAAGAAGTTCTATTTTCTGTTTCGAAACTTCAATCTTCTTTCTTACATCGGCAATGAGCGATTCTGCATTTTTCGATTTTGCAAAGAAACCAATATTATTATCGAGCAAAACCAAATCGTTTTCGAGTTGTTTTAATTTATTCATATACTTTTCGCGCTCCATCCGCATCTTATTCTGGCCGCGGTTCGACTCAGAATAAGAAGTCATTTTACTTCTGAATTTCAGAATATTACGCTTATCCTCGTCGATATTTAACTCGTCGAACAGTTTATTTATAGCCTCTCTGAATTTAGCCTGAACTTCGTCTTTCTTTTTAAACGGAACATGACCAATTTCGGTCCACTCACGCTGAAACCCTTTTAATATTTTTAAGTTTTCATCAACACTTCCTGCCGATTTAAAGTTTGTTACCTTTTCAATTAATTCCTCTTTCTTTTTTAAATTTTCGGTATGTTCGGAATCCATTCCCGAAAAGTGTTCCGATTTTTTATCAAAAAAGGAGTCGCAGGCAGCTCTAAACCGTTTCCAGATGGCATCGGAATGTTTTCGCGGAATGGGGCCAATCTCTTTCCATTTTTTCTGAATGTTTATAAAGTCCTGCGTTGTTTTCTTCCAGTCGGTACTCTCTTTTAACGATTCGGCCTGCACACACAAATCAATTTTCATTTGCATGTTATTTTGCTGAAGCTCTTTATTTTTTGCGTAGAACTCGCGTTTTGCATCGAAAAACTTATCGCAGGCAGCACGAAATCTCTCGTATATTTTGTTGTTGTCCTTTTTGGGTGCAAATCCAATTGTTCGCCAAACTTTTTGCAATTCAACCAACTCTTTCGATTTAGCATCCCACTCTTTGTAGCTTGGAATTGCTGCCAAATCAATCTCTTCCACCTTTTCGCAAAGTGCAGTTTTTGCTTCGAGATTCTTTTTCTGTTCCTCTTTCCTAACCTCAAAAAACTCTTGATGCTTTTTGTTTATCTTCGATGTGGCAGCTTTAAAACGCTCCCAAATAGCATCTTTCTGTTCACGTGGAACCGGGCCAACTTCGCGCCACTGTTCGTGGTATTTCTGAAGTGTATTAAATGCTTTAATAATCGAAGGTTCAACCAAAAGCTCCTCGGCATTTTCGCAGAGTTTAATCTTAATTTCAAGATTCTTTTTTAAATCGAGGTCGCGCAACTCCTGATTTATTTTAATGTAATCGTAAAAGTTCTCGACATGAAAATGGTACGTATCCCATAAATTTTTCATTTTCGACTGAGGTACCAGTCCAATTTCGCGCCATTCGTGCTGCAACTCTCTAAATTCATTAAACGTTTTATTAATCGACTCTTCGTTATTGATTAGTGCTTTAATTCGTTCAATTACATCGTATTTTAATTTCAGATTCGCTTCCTTTTCCTGCTCCATTTTTTTACTGTATTCAATACGAATCTGGCGAAAGCGACGAAGTAAATCTTTAATATCTTTTTCGTAAGGATCTTCTTCTGCAACAAACTCCTTTTCGTCTCCTCCCTCTTCTATGAATTTCTTTTTAGCGGCACTAATATTTTCGTTTAATGTTTTATAAAAAACAGATTTTATTGCTTCTACTTCGTCTTTTATATCGTGGTCGTCGTTTTCTTCCAAAACATCGCGCAAAGCGTTTACCAACTCAATTTGCGTATATTTCGAATAATCAACAATTTCCTTTTTCGGTTTTTGAGGTGCAACATCAACTTTCTCTGCCTTCTTTGCTCCCTCCTCTTCTTGTTGTTTTTCCGGCTCTTTTTCCGAATCAGGAGTTCCCTTTTCCTCCTTCTCTTCAGCAACCGTTTCCGTCTCCGTCTCCTTCTTCTCTTCAGCAACCTCTTTCTCCTTAGGTTCTGCTTTCGGCTCCTCTTTTTTTACTTCCTCTTTTGCTGCCGGTTTTTTCTCTTCTTCTTTTACCTCTTCGGCTGCCGGTTCAGCTTTTACCTCCTCTTTTACAGAATCTGCTTCCTCTGATTTTTCAGATGAATCGGGAGCTGTTTCTTCAGCCGGCTTTTCGACTTTCTTTTTGGCAGCCGGTTTTTTCTTTGCCGGTTTCTTAACCGATTTCTTTTTTGGAGCTTCTTTTTCTGTCGCAGAATCGTCAGTTTCTTTCACTTTCTCCGACACTGTTTTCTTAACTTCCTTTGTCTCCTCCGAAACAACATTTTGCTCCGAATTCTTAAGGTCCTTTTTTTCAGGACTTTTTAACTCTTCCGAGTTTTTTAGATCTTTAGGTTCCATGCTCTTAAAATTTATACCATTAACAAATGGTGTGCGTAATTCTTCAGCCACGAAAATAGGCATTAAGCCCTAATACTCAAAGTTTTTATAATAAAATATAGAAAGTTCAGCCTTTTTATAAAGTTTTAAATAGAATAATAGATTGCTATATTTTTATATTACATTGATAACCGACAAAATCACCAAACGCCCACAGCCATAGCGTAATCACTGACATTCAAGGCTTTAACATACTTCCAGTGTCTAGCATCTAATAATAGAAAACAGTTGTTTAATACGCCTTAGGCACACTGCTTTTTGTATTGAACAAAGTCATAAATATGAAAAAGAATATTAACCCGTCCATTTTTTTAAAGGAATAAGAGCGGGTTTTGTTCCATAAAAATAGTTGTCCAATTTCAATGCCAGCCAACGGTTTACGGGGTTTCGTTTTATCATCCACCGAATTGTATTATGAATAAAATTATTGGGATGCGAATAGGGGCAAACGGTGATGCACCGGCCACAATCTGTACCAATTTTACACCAATATGTATAGCACTTTTCGTGACTGATTTTCCAAAGTTGCCACCCCAATTTTGTTTTCCCCGAATTAAAAGAGATTGCATTTGAAGGACAATTTACAGCGCATTTTTTACAGATTTCACAAAACCGAACGACCGAAGAGTCAATCTCTTTTGGCGATGTTGTAACCAGTTCCATATTTGTTGTAACAACTGCCACCCGCACCCGAGCACCCAGTTTTGGAGTCATTAACAGCCCCATGCGGCCAATGGTTCCCAATCCGGCATCCTGTGCAACCAACGGGCAAATTACGCGATAGTTTGCATCGATATGTGCACGCGCTTCGAACCCGAGATTTCGAATAAATTCGGCAATTTGAACGGCGATTGTACCGGCATTTAAATACTGCTGCGACGACTCCATAACAACCGGCCCCTGCGGAGCATAACTTAACGATTCATGACTCATCTCGACAGTAAAAGCAATGGCAAATTTATGATTTAACTCTACCGCGTCGCCATATTTTTTGCCACGCCCAATATGCGAATAGAGATGATGAGACTGTAAATGTGTAAAACCTACCGAATGTACTCCGAGTTTTTCAACCCATTTTTTTAGAAACAGGGTTGCCTCATCGGCATTTATACTTTTATCATTGCTCTCCTGAGTTTTTTGTTCGGTAAGCGGCTGCAGCAAATTTACTGCAGAAAATGTTGCATTGGCAGCACTAAAAATATACCGGTTGTAATATTTCGTATTCGCATTAAGCAGGCCGGGTAATTTTCTGAAAGCATTATCAACCTGCAAATTTTGCGGACGCATTGCATAGTAATCTTTAAAATTTTTGATATCGGGTTTTAATGCAGCACGCGAAAACATAACATCGCGTTCGTCGAACTGTTTCTTAGGCACAGGAAACGTTATGCTCTTGTTTCCAAACCGAAACAAAACAACAGAAAGTGCCACCAAAATAAAAACGAGAAGAGTAATTTGAAAAACAAAAGGAGCACCAACAAAAATGAGAGCAGCTCCTAAAATCAGTAAAAAAACGGTAACCAGAATCATTCTTATTGCTGCTTTCTTTTCGTTCTCGACCATTGAATAAACAATAAAAAGAGCGGAAAAAAACACGCTGCCAACTATAAAAAAGAGTAAACTCCCGGTAATTACATTAATCATTAAATATAACTTTGAATCGGAATCAAAGGTAAACTATTTTCTATTTTAACGTAAATCCCGATTCCAAACCCTCTGCCGAATTTGTTCCTACCCAGATTTTATATTCGCCCGGTTCGGTTTTCCAACGATTTTCGGCACCAAAAAACTGTAAATCTTTTGCCGACAATTCAAAAGTAACTACTTTTTTCTCTCCTGCTTTTAACTTAATTTTCTGAAATCCTTTTAACTCTTTTACCGGTCGCGATATACTTCCGACGAGGTCGCGAATATAAAGTTGAACCACCTCTTCGCCAGCTCTATCTCCGGTATTTTCAACGGTTGCCATAATTGTTAGTTTCCCATTGGCCGCTAACTCTTTCGATGAGAGTTTCAGGTTTGAATAGCGAAAAGTAGTATAACTTAATCCGTATCCGAAGGGGAAAAGTGGTGCGTTGCTTTCATCGGTATAATGCGACCAGAAAACCATATCGGTCTTATCGGCACGCCCGGTACTTAAATGATTGTAATACAGTGGCTCCTGCCCCACTGCACGCGGAAAAGAAACCGGGAGTTTACCGGCAGGATTATAGTCGCCAAAAAGAACATCGGCAATTGCATTTCCCGATTGCGAGCCTAAAAACCAGGTTTCAAGAATTGCAGGAACATGCTCTGCCATCCAGTTAATCTGAATTGGGCGTCCGTTCATTAAAACCACCACCACATTTTTATTTACTTCAAACACTTTTTTCAGCAATTCTTGTTGAAATCCTTTAAGCGCTATATCGGTCTGACTTCGTCCTTCGCCCGATTGAAAACAGTCTTCGCCAAGAGCAATAACAACCACATTGGCTTTCGATGCAACCGAAACAGCATCTTTCATTCCCGTACGGTCGGTGGTATTAATTTCCAATTCGGTAGTAAAACCTCTTTTGTTTTTTATGTAAACCGGACCCTTTGCAAACGTTACATTTTGAGTTCCAACTACATTTTCTATCCCCTCTAAAAGCGAAACGGCTGAATTTGGGATTGCCTTTCCACGCCAGCTTCCCAGCGGAACATCTTTACTCATTGCAAGTTCTCCTATAACCGCAATTTTCTTTTCAGTTTTTGATAGAGGAAGCAGCCCCTCACTATTTTTTAGTAAAACAATACTTTTTCGTGCAACATCACGCGAAGCGTCGAGGTTTTTTCGGCTTAATACTTCCTCTTTTTCGCGCTTCGGGTTACAATATTTAAACGGATCGTCGAAAAGTCCAAGTTCGAATTTAACCCGTAAAATCCTACGAACAGCATCATCTATTAATGTTTCGTCAACTTCATTATTTTCAACAAGATTTTTCAGTTCTTCAATATATACGTTTCCCTCCATGTCCATATCCGATCCGGCAGTAATTGCCAGTTTTGCCGCCTCTTTTTTATTGGCAGCAACACCGTGTAAAATCAGCTCGTTAATCGATGCCCAGTCGGAAACCACAAATCCTTTAAAATTCCAATCGCCCTTTAAAAGATCGCGCTGCAAATGTATATTCGATGTAGCCGGTGTTCCGTTAAGAGTATTAAATGCGTTCATTACGGTTGCCACCCCAGCATTAACAGCAGCCTTAAAAGGCGGAAGTACAATATTTTGCAATGTATATTCGCTAATATCAACGGTGTTGTACTCCCGGCCTGCTTCAACAAAACCGTAAGCGGCAAAATGCTTTGCGCACGCGGCAATTGTATTCTCCGAAGCGAGATTATCGCCCTGAAAACCTTTTACTCGTGCAACAGCCATTTTTGCTCCCAAATAGGGGTCTTCTCCCGAACCTTCCATTATTCTTCCCCAGCGAGCATCGCGGGCAATATCGAGCATGGGAGCAAATGTCCAGTTTATCCCCGAAGCAGAAGCCTCTTCGGCTGCAATACGCGACGAAGTGTAAGCTACCTGCGAATCCCAGCTTGCAGCTTCGGCCAAAGGAATAGGAAACATTGTTTTAAGGCCGTGAATAACATCGTACCCAAGAATTAACGGAATTCCCAACCGGCTGCTATCAACGGCCCAAGTTTGCACTTTACGTGCGGCATTTGCACCTACAACGTTTAGCATAGAACCTAGCTGTCCGTTTTTTATCATGTTGTACATAAACATCGAATCGGAATTTGCAGGTGCCGGGCCGGTCATTTCCCACCGCGAAGTGTATTGATTTAACTGACCGATTTTCTCTTCAAGAGTCATCTTTTTCAGCAAATGCTCTACACGTTTATCAATTGATATTCCTTTTGATAGTTCGGAAATACCTGTTTTTTGTTCACACGAAATTGTAATCAGAAAAAGAATTACAAGCGAAAATATTTTGTTTCTCATACTATTAAAATTAGTTGTTTTTAAAGCCCTGAAGGGATTGTTTTGCAGGAAAAATATAACCTGCCCGAGTACTCTGGAGAACTTGCTTCCGATGTACATCGAGATTATCGTCACTCCAGGTATAAAAGCTTACATGCTCGTTTCATAAATATAAATAGGTTTAAAAAATAGCAAACACTTATTGTTATTTTCACAAATATAAAATTTATTTATAAATCGACATCTTTTTATCACTTGAATTTAACAGAAGAGAAAAGAGGAGTTAACCAAATCAAGTCCCTAATTTCATCGTGTAATGTTGGAATGCTAGGTTGTTTGAGTATAAGTAAATCTTTCAATATTTTATTGCATAACCGATTCAATATCGTCGGGATGTATTGGGATTCTTTTTCCAAGAATACGACTTCCTGTTTCGGTAACCAAAACATCGTCTTCGAGCCTTATACCACCAAAGTTGCGATACTCATTTAGTTTTTCGAAATTGATAAAATCGGTGTTTATCTTTTCATGCTGCCATTTATCAATTAAATCGGGAATAAAATAAATTCCGGGTTCGTTGGTAATTACATAACCGGGTTTTAACTTTTTACCGAGGCGCAAATAGGCTGTTCCAAATTGGCTAACCGGGCGAATTTCTTCGTCGTATCCAACATTAATCTCTCCCAAATCTTCCATATCGTGAACATCGAGACCCATCATATGTCCCAATCCATGAGGCATAAACAGAGCATGTGCCCCATTTCTCACCGCCTCTTTTACATCGCCTTTCATCAGCCCCAACTCTTTTAGTTTTGTTGTAATCACTTCGGCCACCGAGAAATGCACCGACAGGTAGCTGACACCGGGTTTTGTTAGTTTGTGTCCATGATTATTTGCAGCAAGCACAATTTCATAAATCTCGCGCTGCTTTTGGGTAAACTTACCACCCACCGGAACGGTACGAGTAAAGTCGGATGCATAGTGCATTCCCGATTCGGCTCCTGCATCGGTAAGCATTAAATTACCCTTTTTTAAAAATTCTGCATGGCTATGATTGTGGAGTGTTTCGCCATGTTGAGTAAGAATTATCGGGAAAGACGGCATGGCACCACCGGCAACGGCAATTCCCTCAATTGTTCCGGCAATCTTCTGTTCCCAAACATCGGGATAAGCCATTTTCATTGCAGTCACATGCATTTCGTAACCGGTAGCACATGCCTTTTCTATCTCATTAATTTCATTGGCATCTTTAACAGAACGAATGGGTATTATTGCTTTAATAAATTCGATTGATGCATGTTCGCGCACCTGAAACGACGAAATTCCCAATAACTGTTCGAGTATCATTTTATTTGCTGCTCTATAGGGAGGCAGGAAATGAATTTTCCGCCCACTTTTTATTGCCTTTGAAATAAATTTGAAGAGTTCGTTAAATGGAGCTGTATTTTTAACTCCTGCTTTTGCTGCATTCTCTTTTAACGGAACTTGTTTTCCCATCCAAATAATATCTTCAATATCTACATCATCTCCAAAGATATAATCCTCTCCACTATCAAAATCGACTACTCCGGCAAGACCGGGAAAATCGAGCCCAAAGAAGTACAAAAACGAACTGTCTTGTCGAAAATGAAATGTATTTTCGGGAAAATTCATTGACGATTCAATGTTTCCCAGAATTAGCCCAACACCTTTTAATCCGCTATTATGTAATGCTTTTCGCCGCTCTATATAAGTTAATTTATCGAACATAATTGTAGTTTTAAATGCATTTAATAATCATGCGAATATACTCAATCCATTTGAAGTTGTTTAAAGTCAAATTGAAAATCTGTCACTCTCGAAAATCCCCTTTAACTTTAAACAACTTCTTTATAAACAATAATTAATAATCGGTAACACTATTTGATTTTTTTTAACAGCCCATTTTAAAACCTAAACAAGAGTAATATCGTACAATTGTTATAATCTAAAAAAATAGAAATTATGGGCAACGAGTTAATAAATTATCTAAACAGGCGCCTTAAAAAAGAAGATCCTTTTGAACAAGGCAGACTGGTCACAGCAGGACCGGTTATTACAATTTCGCGAGAAGTTGGTTGTGGAGGAATTAAACTTGCCAAAAAAATTGCATGCCGATTAAACGAACAACGTTTTTTAGACGATTGGCGAGTGCTGAGTAAAGAGATTTTTCAGAAAAGTGCAAACGAACTGGAGATGGATGCAGAACATGTTATCCGTGTTTTTACCGAATCGGACAAGTACTCGTTCGAAGAGATTATAAAAGCATTCAATAACCGTAATTTCAAAAGCGAGCGACGCATAACCAATACAGTAAAAGACGTTATTCGCTCGTGTGCTGTTGAGGGATTTGCCATTATTGTAGGTCGGGCCGGACATATTGTTGCCAGCGATATAAAAAATGCTTTTCATATCAGACTGGTTGCTCCCATGGAATATAGAATAAAGGCAGTGCAGGAAAAAAAGGATTTAAACAGAGACAATGCTATTGAATTTATTCAACGGGTAGAAAAAGAACGTATTACATTTAGAAACGCATTTAAAGACGACAATTATAATCAGGATAATTTTGACATGATTTTAAACCGTGCTTCGTTTTCCGACGACGATATTGTTGATATTATTGAAAATGCAATAGTAAAAAAAGGTATTCTTACCGATGCTAAACTAAAAGTTCAATACTATTAAACCGGGCTCAACAATAATGAGAAACAGGTTAAATCAGGCGTTGTAAACTACAATTTAAGTTTTTCTGCAGCGCCTATTTTAACCTGTAATTTTATCGGGCAATCCTTTTATACTTGTTCGTTGCACCATAGCAATCTCCCAATCTTTTCCATTTCCATCTCAGTTTAAATTTATCGAACTTGTTTGCATTCCGCCTCAATTAATTACATTTATAGTCTCGATTGAATTTAACATTACATATAAACCAAATTGAAAAAAAACAATTTCATACTTACTGTTTTCCTGTTAGTCGGCATCTCTCTTTTGCAAGGCTGCGAGAACCATTACAAAGACTTAGACCTCTCTGTTTATCAATATCGCGACACAAAAGATTTGGTAAAATTTGTTTACGATGCCTCGTTAATTCTGGAAAAAGAGGGAATAAAAAGCATCGACTATTTTAAACAGAACAGGAAGAACTATTTTTCGAAAGACAGGTATCTCTACATTTTCGACATGAACGGAGTCAATCTTTTTCATGCAGGGATGCCGCAATTCGAGGGAAAAAACCTGATGGAAATCACCGATAAAAATGGGAAACCAATTGCCCGCTTAATTCTCGAAGCTTTAGATAATTCAAATAATCCGCATGCATGGGTTCACTATTCGTGGTGGCAACCCGGCAAGTTTTTTCCAGTTCCAAAATCGTCGTGTCATTTTAAGGTTACAACACCCGAGGGGAGAGAATTGTATGTTGGTGGAGGTTTAAATTACCCGCAGGAAGAGAAAGAATTCATTCGTATAATTGTTGACGATGCAGTGCAGTTGATTGAAAAAAGAGGTGAAAAAGCAATTGATAAAATCTCGGACCCGGTTTCGGAATTTAACTTTCGCGAAGTACGTGTTTTCATTTTTAATAGTTCAGGCGAAACAATTATTTCTCCGGTTACCAATAACAACTCGGCACAAATAAATTTGCTGCAATGTGTCGACGAAGCAAAACACAAACCAATAATTCATGCGCTTCGGCAGCTCGAGACAAAAGATAATACATGGGAAGTTTTTCTTGCTAAAAACCGTTACGACAGAGATTTAAGAAAGATGATTTTATATCTTAGAAAAACAAAAATAGGGAATGAAACTATTTTTGTGGGAGCAGCAACACAACTTCCCAAAGCGCCCTAATTTAAAAAGTAAAGTATGCAAAAAAAAACAAATACTTTTGAATATACTGTAAATCAAGTTCCACCGGCAGGACATCTGTTTGTTTTATCATTTCAGCATGTTTTACTAATGGTTGTTTCGTTAAGCTTGCCCATTTTATTTGCGGGTCAACTCAGTATGTCAGCCCTTCAAACCAACTCTCTAATTGCTTTTTCGATGTTAGCTGCCGGAATTGGTTCCATCATTCAATCGGTTGGGTTACCACTAATCGGCTCAAAATATTTATGCCCAAACGTTTGTGGTCCCTCCTATTTTAGCCTGTCGTTATCGGCAGTCTGGGTTGGCGGCCTTCCGTTAATGCGCGGAATGATTATTATTGCCGGACTGCTTGAAATGGCACTGGCTCCGGTTGTTCAAAAACTTAAAAGTATTTTCCCCACTTATATTGTTGGATTGGTAGTTACCATGGTTGGTGTGAGCATTATTAAAACTGCCGTCACCTCGTTTTTCGGATTGGAATATCACGGCGACGCAATCAGAAACAGCGATATTTTTATCGGACTTTTTACATTACTCATTACCGTTCTTGCAAATCTTTGGGGAAAAGGTTTTATAAAAATGTACTCACTTATAATTGGATTACTGACAGGCTGGTTGGTAGCTTTAATTGCACAACCCGAATACTGGCAAAGTATTGTCTCGTTACAAGAGACTCCCTACTTCGCACTCCCCCATTTTGGTGGAGAGTTTTTTAATCTCAGTTTTAATTGGGGAATGCTGATTCCGTTTACGGTTATTGCAATCAGTGGCTCGTTGAAATCGTTTGGAAATTTGTTGGCAGCACAAAAAATATCGGAGCCGGAGTTAAAAGAGGTAAATTTTACACCTATCAGAAAAGGACTTTTGGCCGATGGATTTTCAACGGCACTTGCCGGATTATTTGGTGGATTGGCTGTCGATACATCGTCGAGCAACATTGGACTTGCCGGCGCAACCAAAGTTGTAAGTCGTTGGATTAGTGTGGTAGCGGGTTTAATATTTATTGTACTGGCTTTCTTTCCTAAATTTATCTCTATCCTGTCGATGATGCCACACCCCGTTTTGGGCGCATCTATTATTTTTGCAGGAAGTTTTATGATTGTAACCGGAATGAAAGAGACTTTCTCTGATGAATGGAACCAACACAAAACTTTCGTAATTGGCATTTCATTTTTCTTCGGACTAAGCACTGCATTTCTACCACAACTTTACGCCAGAGCTCCGCAGGTTGTTCAGGTAATTTTTACCGACCCACTACCAACAACTACTGTTTTAGCGATTTTCTTAAATCAACTATTCGGATTAAATACTGTGTTTAAAAAACTACTTTCGAAATAAAACAGAGGCAACTTACTAATTACTAAAAGAAAAAAATAAACTATTCGAAAAAAAGAACACCAATCGAAGTACGATAAATTTTATAAAAATATGATTCGATAGCAGATGATAGAAATCAAGAACTTAAATATCTCATTCAACGATGAAGTAATCTTTAATAACTTTTCGTTATCGCTAAAAAAAGGCGAAAAGCTTGCTCTAACAGGTAAGTCGGGAAAAGGAAAATCTACTTTACTAAATCTGCTCGGTGGTTTTATTCCCAATTTTGAAGGAATAGTTTCGGTTAACGGAATTGTTTTAAACCGGCAAAATATTAACGAGATACGAAAAATAACGGCATGGCTTCCACAGGAATTTGCATTTAATTTCGAAACAGTAAACGA